>Ga0307516_10000037_pt1 | contig 147987 bp, 230 predicted proteins | sample 19_EM_MG_FD_203310 | JGI IMG/M metagenome (GOLD analysis project Ga0307516, IMG submission 203310) | Populus trichocarpa ectomycorrhiza microbial communities from riparian zone in the Pacific Northwest, United States - 19_EM | ecosystem: Host-associated > Plants > Roots > Unclassified... | reverse complement strand
CCCTGCCTGTGAGACGGATCCTAGGAGGGTAGCTTCCTCGAGATGAAATGCGGAGAAACGTCGAAGATGGCTCACCTGTCCGGGCCTCCCACTCTGCGTCGGATATGGCTTCTGGTTTCCTGTGCTCATGGTTTAGAGTGAAGAAGCGAGAGGAGGTGAATGCCCTCTCCGACACCGGCCGGACGCAGCATTTCCGGGCGAGCATGTGAGCGTAGATAACTTGAACGGATGGCCGATCGGATAGGGTTTAGCGACCGCGGCGCGTTACGTCACGCGTCGGCTACAGCGTCTCTTTCAAGGATGCCTCCAGCAAAACGCATCAAGAAGGAGGAATCTGAAGACCTCTATCTCGCTTTTGGCAACGACATCGACTGGTCCCAGGTCTCGGAGACTCAAGTCGACTCCCAGCTCGACTCCCAGCTGGCGACTCAGCCAGAGACTCAGGTCGAGACTCAGACCGAAACCCAAACCACGCTCACCGGAGGTCCCTCTCTCGTCAAGTTAACCCACTCATCGGTCTCACCTCCACTCCGGACCATCTCTACCGAGTCTGGAACCAGCACTCAGACCAATGACTCGGCCAAGACCCTCGTTGCCTACGACGAGGATGAGGACTACAGGGCTTTACTTGAAGGAGCGGAGAACATCGACTGGGATGACTGGGGAACGGACGAGGAGACTAATGGCGTTACGACCCCGAGGAAACACAAAACACCCCCCAAGACCAAGAAGTTCACCCCTGTGAAGCCGAAGAACCTCAAGGGGATGGGGGTCGCGGGAGGTGGTGGTGGACTGGTGTCCACTCCACCACCGTACACAAAGCCGTGTACGAGGTGCATAGTCATGGAAATCATCGACTACAGGGAGACGCACGATAATGTGATGGTGAGTGGACCGCTCCGTTCCTCCCCTTAGTTTTCTCCGTCTCGTAGGGAAACCTGCAGGCGTTGAGGGACTCTCCCATACGGCGTTTGCCTGGCATTGCAGTTGTGGCTGATGCGAATCTCCAGAAAATTGTAGTGAAAGTGGAAGAAACGGAGGAGCACAGGCTTGTCGTCCTCCGCGATACATGGGTGAACTCACGACTTGCAAAGGGTGCGGAACCCGATTGATAAATGTCCTCACGTCTCTAAACCCCTCCTTTAGACGACATCATTAATGTCCTCGGGGAATGGGACAGTTCTATCGCAGGGACCCCTGCCATAACCATCAGCTCCAAGGAAAACCTCCTCATCCACCACCCAGACTACCTCATCACCGCAACGTCACTTGCCGAAGGTGCAGCGTGCCAGCGCAAATCACTCATCAGCAACCTCGTCCGTACAACAACAGAAATACGTCCCACTTCCGTGTTTGGTCACATCCTCCACGAGGTCATGCAGGCTTGCCTGAGTGAGGATCGTTGGGATACAAAATTTATCGATGACGGGATCGATGAAGCTTCTCGGCGAAGGCTACCTGATCTGATGAGGATCGAAATGTCCGTCGAAGAGGTGGTTGAAAAGGTCAAGGATCGCGCCGGCGGGCTCGAGGTGTTCTCAAAGCGGTACATTGGGAAGACCCCAAAGGTATGGATGACACTTATTGGTTTCTCGCAGGCACTGACGAACCTCCCAGCCAGACGCAGTCATGAACGTACTCCGCGCCAAGGACGGTGATTCATCATTGCTTGCGGTCGCACAAGTCCTTGATGTCGAGGAAGATATCTGGTCCCCCACCTATGGCCTCAAGGGCAAAGTGGATGTTTCCATCACTGCCGTCGTCGAGAACCACCAATCTCCGTACGGCGATCGCGGACGGGTCAAGAAGACGACCTCCTGCGGGCCAATGCCGCTCGAAATAAAATCGGGGGACCCGAAGAACAGAAACATCGAATACCGCGCACAGACGATGCTCTACACCCTCCTCATGAGCGAGCGATACGGCTACCAGATCGACGAAGGGTTGTTGTACCACACCCAGAGCGATGAACCCACCATGGTCCCCGCTTCGAGGAACGAGATCCTGGCGCTCATTGTGGCGAGGAACGGGATGGTCTACCATATGGCGAAGAAGGCAGACGACCTGGTGAAGAGTGCCGAATTGGGCAAGTTTACACCTGCCCACGACCATATGCCAGAAACTATCGACAACGATTTTGTTTGCAGTAACTGCTACGGGTTGGACACGTGCATGGTTTATCGTAAGGTAGGTTGAGAACCTGGGAGAAGTGTACGGGACCGCGCAGGCTGATCCGTGCCTCGTTTAGGCGGTGGAACGCGTCGAAGACACCTGCTCTCAAATCCATGAACTGTACGAGAAGAAAACTGGGCACCTTACTGACTCCCAGTGCGATTTTTTTCGCAAATGGGAAGCCCTTATCTCCCTCGAGGAGCAAGACCTCGTCCGGTTCAAGAAAGAGCTATGGACCATGGGCGCTGAGGATCGCGAATCCCACGGGAGGTGTTTCAGCTCACTGGTCATGGACCAAAGCTACACGCCCATCAGGTTGGAATCGGACAATCCAGGAAAGATTCACTCATTCTCGTACCGGTTCACGAAGAGGGATTTTCACCTTCCGGTGTTTCCAAAATCTGGCCTCCAAGCAGCGGACTCTTTATTGACTGGGCACATGTCCGTCGGAGACGCCATCGTCGTGTCTGTCGAACCGGACCTTTTGGCCATCGCCAAAGGGTTCATCACTGAACTCACTCCCGAGGAAGTTACCATTGGGATCGACCATAAGCTTGACCCCCAGGACATCGCCGAGAGGGCGCGGGCCAAGCCGGGAGGTGGGGCTCTGTACGACGACACCGTGGAATTCAGGATCGATAAGGACGAGTTGGCCACCGGACTGGGAAGGATAAGGTATAACCTCGTTCACCTGTTCTACGCGCATGGTGATACCAGACGTCTGGAGCTTGTGGTCGATCTCAGACCACCTGCCTTCAACGAGGAGTACTACGAACTCATCGAAAACCCACAATACGGCCCTCCCCTTCTCGAGGCCGCGAAACCTCTTAATTCGAGCCAGAATCTGGCTATGGCGAAGGTCTTGAATGCAGAGGACTACGCACTCATTTTGGGGATGCCTGGTACGGGGAAGACCACGGTCATCACTGCGCTTATCAAGGCGTTGGTGGCTTTGGGCAAGACTGTGCTCTTTACCAGCTACACTCACTCAGCCGTGGACACCATCCTGTTGAAATTAAAGGGTAATGTGGACTTTGGTATTCTAAGGGTTGGCAATATGGACAAAGTGCGTTTGCACAATGTTTGTGGCAGAATTTCAGATTTCAACGTTCTTGCGGTAGATACACCCCGATGTCCACCAGTTCACTCTGTCAGCGAGGAGCACAGCTATGACAGTGGAACAGCTCGAGTACCAAGTTATGACTCCACCAGTTGTTGCGACGACGTGCCTCACTATTGACCAGTAAGTGCAAGGTCGAATTTTATCGGTTCCCGAAGACACTCAACGCAATGTATGCCAGTGCTCTGTTCTCCAGACGCAGGTTCGACTACTGCATCGTCGACGAAGCTTCTCAAATTACCCTTCCTACCTGCCTGGGCCCCCTGAGATTCGCAGACAAGTTTGTCCTTGTCGGCGACCACTACCAACTTCCACCCCTGGTCCGGTGCATCACCGCAAAGAAAGCAGGACTTGACATCTCCTTATTCCGCCTTCTCTCGGAGCAGCATGCAGATTGTCTTGTCGAGCTCACCCAGCAGTACCGCATGAACGAAGATATCATGCACCTATCCAACGCGCTCATTTATGAAGGGAAGTTGCGGTGTGGGTCTGAGGAGGTCGCGAAGAGGTGTTTGGCGATACCGAGCTATCGGTTCATTGACGATCTTCATGCTAAAACGGGCGACAAGTGTGACAGGGTTTCATGCTGGCTTGAGTATCTGCTCAGCCCTAGGTAAGTTTGTTTTTCGCTGCTAAATCCAGCGATGCGCAGGACTGAAGAGGGCTGTAGGATCAAAGTCGTGTTCGTGGACACGGACAAGGTTCCGGGCCGTGAGACTCGTGTCGGAGACCTCATGCAGAACCACGTCGAAGCCGAACTCGTGTACCAATTCACTGAGACACTCATCAAGTGCGGAGTCAAGGAGGAACAAATCGGGATCCTCACTTTGTACAGACAACAGATCAAGCTACTTTCGTACATGTTGATCGACCGGAAAGGGATCGAAATCCTCACTGCAGACCGGAGTCAAGGGAGGGACAGGGATTGTATTATCATCTCGATGGTCCGGTCCAACGACGCGGGCCAGGTACGTGCTCACACACCTCCGACTCCAAGAGAAGTTGACAAAAGGCGCGGTACACAGGTTGGAGACCTCATGAAGGATTGGAGACGATTGAATGTCTCGTTCACTCGTGCCCGGTCGAAGCTGGTCATCATCGGTTCGCGCAAAACTCTCCAGGGGGACGACCTTCTCAAGAAGTTCTTCTGTATCGTGGGCGAGAAGAAGTGGGGTCTGACCCTGGAGAGGGACGCGCACCATATCCACGGACCCCTATCCTCAAAGAAACCCAACCGACCGCCAAAACGGGGTGTGGGGGATAGGTCACCAACCCGCAGCCCGGGGGACTTTCCACACACACCCCTTGGACCTAACAAGAAGTCTAAGATTGCCAACTTCGGCGACCAAAGCAGCCTTCTGAGAGGTCGTCATCTTTTGAGAGATCTCATGAACGATTCCAAGTGAATTGTTCTTCTTGTATACTCGTGTCTCACCTATGCTTTCTTGCTTGTCGTTATCGTTCGTCGTTTTCGTTGTCACATTTGCACTACCTCACGCTGTATCTATCACCCCCGATGATGTAAAGTACAATGGTCCGCTCTTCGTTTGTTACCTTACTTGCATTCTAGTCGTCGTACATTATACTTTTTTCATCCTCGCACCAGTCCGGTCTTGCTCTCCACGAGATCAATGATACAGTAGCCCTTCTGAGGAACGTACTGTTTCGTAATCATCTTGATTGTCTCTTGTGCGATTACACCTCCCATGAAGGCGGCAGTGTTTGGAACATCGGCGGTGGGTGTGCGAACGCTGCGGTCAGGTCAGTCGGGTTGAGTACGAGGGAGCGCACTAACTTACAGTTCTCCGACGGCGTTCGTGAGGGTGGTTTCCAACTCCTCTGGGATCTGGGCGCCCCCTAACAACGTCTGCACTTCGGCGAGTAGCTCCTCCTCCGTCGGTGCAAGTGGGCCTGAGTTCTGCCCCTTCTTCACCACGTATGATGACAAGGCTGAGAAAGCCAGGTGGGTTGCAGCGGAGTCGGGAGACTCGGAGATGGAGGAAACTACGAAAAGAAAGGGGTTAGGGTAATTGGCTATGTCAGACGGTGAGCGACCTACCCAGGGCAGCAAGGTCTTTGTCCAGTTGTCCCCACTTTGTCCCCCTCATGAGCGCCAGATGGTGGGCATTCCTGACGAAAAGGTCCACGACCCCCTCGTCCACAGGGACCCTCACGAGGCCACGGAATATCTTCTTGTCCTCTTCAGCCTTCACCTTATAAAGTTTCTGAAGGTGGATGTAATTAGTTGTGTCGGCCTTCATGTCCGGTAGGGTGGACGTGAGTGGGAGAGTGTAAGGCGGCTGGAGGGTGAATTGCCTTAGAGCCTCAAGGAGGTGGTAGAACTGAGGTGAATCGAGGGAGAGTTGGGATAAAATTGGATCGGAAAGAAGAGTGGCAATCTCTGAGGGAACCGTGGTCTCCGCCCAGCAACGGTACGCCTGAGACTCAGCTTCCTCGAAGTTCTCTTCGTCTGCCTTGACCCTCATATTTTGAATGGCCTGCTTGAAGGATTGTTTTTCCTGGTAGGTTTTCGGTAACTTGCCATCGTGCTTGGGGAGTGGTTCACGTCAACTAATGAACCGCGATGTGTTACCCCCTACTTACCGAAGACTTCCACTCCTCCATCGCGCGCACGAGGATGACAACGTAAGGGATGTGGCCGTGATCTGTGGGATCCATATTTGCAATGTCCAAGGACAGCGCGTGTTGCAGGAGGCTGGGGAACGGCTTGTCAATCCGAAGCGATGGCAGGTTTTCGGAGTGGGACTCGATGACTGACCGATAAATAGGGATCAATGTATGCACACAAAAGGTGGGATGTCGGACTCACCATGATGTTCGTGGAATTGGATAAAGAACTCTGCCAAGAACCCGGCCGACCGAACAACAATCAGGGTGGGCAGTGATGGATCGGTCCACAGGAATTCCGCGACTTTATCAAGTAGGGTTGGGTGGAGGTTATGCGCGATAACTATGGTGTAAGCGGCGAGAAACGACGGATTCGAGTTAAACCTCTGCTCGAAGTTCGACGTATCCGATATCCCCTCCACCCCGTCGTTCAACTCGCGCAAACAAGCAACGGCTTCCTCCGCTCGTGATTTTCCGATACTATGGTGTCCGTTGAGGAAGAAGTTGTTCCCCGCGTCCTCAGGAGTAACGGCTTTGTCGTCGATGATCGTGAATTGACCGATGCCCGGCAGAACAAGGTTCTTCAGGATCGAAGTAGATGTCGCCGAAGCAGAGATGACCAGGACTTTTGACGATTCCAACGCTGCCTGGCCGGAAGCAGCCCACAACCTAGAACGCCGCTCAAATCTCTTGCTGATCAAGGGAATCGCGGGCCCTCGTACCTCAGCTGACGGTCGTATCGCCGCGTTTTGTTGTCCGGCTGGTGGCTCCTGCAGACCATTGAGTCTCAGATACGCGGTTGCGCGGTGTGAACGTACACGACTGTGGCGGCGTTGATGTCTTGAGATCCGCTGAACGACATGGTGGCTAGGTGAAGCAAAACAGACGCCCGATCATAAATGAGATAAACGGCAAGTACAGATACACCATGTGTGGTACGAGAGTCGTGGTAAATATATTTCGCTGCACCCTGGGTATTTGCGAATGGGGGGAACCAGAGTATGCGCGGCCCACTCCACTCCTTTGTGATCTTCTCGTCCCCGTTAATTTGAGGCTTTATTTGTCAAAGAATACTATCCTAACTAAGTTGACACTCGAGGTCCTGCTCGTTGCGGTTCCTTTGCAGAATTTCTTCCACCGGGACCCCCTTGAATTCGAACTTGACCTAAGTGGAAGACAAGTGTGCTCGCAGAACCCAGGTGGGGAGAGATATTCGGGGTCTGTACGAGAAGACAGCCCCGGAGGCACTTGAGGCTTACAGGGAACCCGATGACCGAGGTTGCGGTTTACTGGATTCGATCTTGTCGGTTACCCCACCTCTGATGTGAGACGGGTGCAAGGACGAGCAATCGTGAGAATGCTTTCCCGATTCGAAAATTTCCTCCCTCGCTTTCCATTCCATGGCCGCCGGAGGTAAAACATCCAAAAAACGAGCCGCCCCCTCCCAAATAGGCCCAAAGACGAAGAAGATACACTCTGAAAAGCCGCCAACGAAAGATGAGAAGCCTAACGCCGTGAAGCGCGGCAGACCCGTTACTCTTCCCCAAACCCACAGCTCTGACACCAGTTCCGATGAAGAAGCCGAAAATTCATCGGAGGGGGAGGATGCGGAACCAGCAGATGAGGATGAGGAGATGCCAGATGTTCCGACGAAAGATCCCAATGGTGTGTCGGACCTTTGCGTGAGTTGAACGCAATGCTAATGGATCGGACACCCCAGCTGCTAAGGAAGCGCACAAGGCACAAAAAATTCTCCTGGACCAACGCAAGGCCTCAAAACCTCACGCCGCACTGCTCAGAGATGCTAAACACATATGGAGTCTTGCTCGGAAGAAACACATTGGCTCGGAGCGGAAGAAGCACATTGTTGATCTCATGAACATCGTCCGTGGACATGTCAAGGACATCGTCTTCAAACACGACGCCAGTAGGATAATACAGACCATTGTTCGCTGGGGTGGACCCGCTGAGCGGAATGAGATCGCTACAGAGCTCAGGGGGTCGTTTAAGGACCTCTCAGAAAGCAAATATTCCAAGGTGCGTTCCCGCATGTGTCTGAACCATCGTAGCATCAAACCTGACTGGAACAGTTTTTAGTGACCAAGTTGATCCGACTCTGCCCATCTCAACGCACTCCAATCCTTGCAGAGTTCCGCGGTCACGTCCTACGCCTCCTGCTGCACCGGGAAGCCTCGAGCGTCATTGCTGATGCCTTCGAACTGTACGCAAATGCATATGAGCGCTCCATTCTAGCGAGGGACTTCTATGGGAAGGAAGCTGCGCTCTTTTCCTCGAGCACCGTCGGAAGCGAAGCGGACAAGGAGAAAGCGAAGAAGGGACTGAAAGGCGTTCTAGAAGGTGTTTCCACCGAACAACGGACAAGGATTCTCAATGCAACAAGAGAGAACATTATGACGATGTGAGGTCTCCATTGACGCTGTTCATGCAAGGATTCTGATCTGTCACAGATTGAATAACCCAGAAAAGGGCGCAGTAACGCACGCTGTCGTTCACAGGGCACTGTGGGAGTACCTATCAGTTTTGGGTGAGCTCGAGAGCGAGCCTGAACGAGAAAAGTTGTGGAGAGAGATCTTTGAAGCGTACGGCCTATGGTACCCCTTGCGGACTCGACCCCTAACCTATATCCTCAGGTGCCAGGATGTCCTCGCCGAAATGGTACACACTAGAGACGGTTCGCGACTTGTTCGCGAATTCCTTGCCCGAGGTTCGGCGAAGGTGATAAAATATGTGACTTGGGAGTGTTCAACGCTCACATCATTCATGTCTACCAGGACCGAAAGCAAATCGTAAAGGCGATCAAGCCTTACGTGGAGCGCATGAGCCAAGAAGAGCTTGCTCAGCTCGTTCTTTTCTCGGCCTTTGATATAATCGAGTATGCCGCTTTACCTCCGTCTCTCGGTGAATTCCTTCGTGCTGATATAGCGCCTTCCAGTGACACGAAACTGGTAGCCAAGTCCCTCATCTCGGAGTTGACGGCTGCTGCGCCGACCATCTGGAATTCCACCCACGGCCGACGGTCGTTACTGTACCTAATCTCCCCACGAAGTCGACGGCACTTCACCCCAGCACAAATCGTTACCTTGGAGGAGACGGACGTAACGAAGGCCCAGACGAGCAAGAAGGACGATTCCGTGCGAGTCACAGAGATTCGGAAAGCCGCCTCGGAGCCTCTCCTTGAGTTCGTTGCGAAGCACGGGAAGGAGGCGGCGGTGGATACCGGCGGAAGCTTGCTCGTTGGTGAGATCATGCTTCAAGCGGACGGCGGTACGTACTTCCGGAATTTTTTGCCTTACGCCTTCCGTCCTCACCATGGGAAAATTCACGTTTGGTTGACGCTCTTTGGGTGTTACACTGGGCAACGGCTGACGATCTGGGATTCATTTGTGTTGCACAGATCAGTCCGCGGCCACCACAACCCTGCTCGAATTGATCGCTACCCCATATCCCGCTCCCGACACCTCCCCACCTCACCCAATCGACGCCTCACATGTTGCGAGGTTGTATAAAATGCTCCTGCAAGGCGGGCACTATGATCAATCCTCGAAATCCATCACAAAGCCAAAATCTTCGTTCTCCCCATCAGTATTTGCCTCGTCATTCGTAACTGCCGTTGGTCGAGATGTGACCGTGGCCATGGCCCAAGGGAACGGTGCATTTGTTGTTGCCGAGTTATGTCGGCGAGTAAGCACGGAGGGTACAGATGAGGAGAAGAGCTTGTTGCGGACGTGGTTCACGGAAGGAGTCAGTAAGGACATCCGGGACAAGGAGATGAAGGGCAAGAGTGTACTCTTGGGAAGCATCGACGCCCTGGTATCTGCATAGCTGTGACATCTGTGGGATTCATCCATTTACTGTATCCTTTGGACTGAACCGAGCACAGTCGCGTTGGGCCGTCACTGACAATCGCTTGAAGCTACCGCCAGAGGGGGCCGCCGGTTATGGGGTCACACGGCGATGTGTCTGTTGGACGTTGAATGTTCCCTCCATGGTGAGGCACGAGAAAAATTGACACGGAGGGGCCCAAAAGTAATGGCTAGATCGTGGCAAGCAGCCGCAATTTGGCCCGGTCAGTTGTCAGGTTGCCGGAACAGCGCTGGGCTGTCCATAATCCAGATGGTGGTTCTATACAAGACTACAAAAGTGGGGGGATATCTGGCAGGGATGGGAATGTGTTATCAAGTGTCACCACGAGGAGCTGAGAGTCGGCGGCAACGAGAGGACAGACGACGAGAAGAAAGTCACCAAAATGAATAGAAAAATCATAAAACGTTCGTGAAGGTAGTCCCGGACACAACGATGCAGAATAAATGCGATGGAAATCTGGAAAGAGGAAATAAAGTAATAGTAAACTTATTGTCAATGTCCGTCAATGTCCCAGGCTCATCGTCAGTAATTTGTCAGGCCGACCGCACAAGCGTTGTGGCTGTTGCGCAAGTCATAGGGATCGAACTCTCCGCTTGAAGCTCCGCTAAGATATGGTGAAGGCGACACGAGATTATCTCTGCTTTGGCCCCATTGTATTATATCACTGCGCTGCAAGGGGGGAAGAAAAGCAGAGTCAGAATCTCGTTGGCACAAGGGTTTAGCAACCTCCGCGTCGCCAACACTCGGGCCAGTCCCGTGCGGAAGAAGAGTTCCATGGGGGTGCCTTTGCATTGCGACGCGTCGTCGTCGCAGAATAAAGAGACCAAGGATCGTACCGAAGATGGCCAGAACTGCGATAGCAGCGGCGACAATTCCACCAATCGCACCGCCAGACAAGGACGGGGCGCTGTTGTGGCCGTTAGTAGAAGTGTTGTTATTACCAGAACCAGTTCCAGACGCAGTGTCAACCCGAACGCTGGGAGGCAAGGTATCAACAGGGTTCATAGTTTGGGTCTCGATCTTGCCGCTGCCGACAATGACGTAGGAACCCTTGCTAGGAACACCGTTAATGGTCACGTAGACGAATGCGGGTCCTGGTTGGAAGATGTTGGCGTTGGGGGGCATCTGAGAAACGTGGTACGCGATTGAACCGTCCTTGTTGACGGTATAGGTGTTGTTCAATTGAAGGGAGCGTTGACCCATGTTCATGGCGTGAGTGGTCCAACCTGGGCGTATGACCATGATCTTGGTTTTATCGGCAGCAGTGTTGGCAGAACCAGAGTAGGACGAGGCAGGGACTGTGATGTCGAAAGATTTACCACCGTAAGAGAGGGTTTGGGGAATACCGGTAGGGACAGGACGGGTTGATGAGTAGTAGGGGGGATAGAAGTATTCAACCTTGTAGGTGGTGGGGAAGGCCGTGGTGAGGTTGACGTCGACGTTGGGGTTGGATCCAGCGATCATGACCGAGCCGTCGGGGAGGAGGATAGCGGAGGAGTGGTATAAACGTGGAATGGCTGAAGTTGACAAACCGTCCGATTTCCATCGGGAGCCCTTGGGAGCGGAAGGATCGTAGATGCTAGGGCGACCGACGGGTCCAGAAGCCAAGGACATACCAAAGGGCATCTGTCCATAGGTGGGGGTGGTAAGAGTCCTCTCCGCGTACCCGGCGGTACCATTAAGACCACCGTTCACCATGAGGAGGGTGCCGTCGGGGAGGTTGATAAGTTGACCCATGGTACGGGACTCGAACATGTCATCATCCTGTTCCCAAGCAGGGCTGGATCCGTCGAGTGGCTCAGGGGTGATTCGCTGGCAGTCCTTGGAAGCGGGAACCAACCAGGTGTCAACGAAGGGCCAAGAGTAGTTACCCCAGGAGTACTCGGGCATGTCGCTACCACCGCAGAAGAGGAGAGTGGGGTTGTAGTTATTCGCCGGAGTCAACGGGAACATGGCAACGCCTCCGGAAGCAGGGTAGACCCGAATGACGTTACCGGGGACGTTGGGGAGGCGAACCTCCTCGAAGGTGTCGGGGTTCCAAAGCATGGTGGAAACATTGGCCTGGACGAACATCTTTCCGGAGGGCATCATGAAGGCGTGAGCGTAGGAGTTGAGACCAGAGGTATCGACCATGAACTGCATGACCTTGGCGTCACCCTTGGATGGGAAGAACTCGACGGTGGGCTCGGCGGCACCTCCCTCGGTGGCGGGATCGGTGTTGGGATAATTCCTGTTGATGTAACCACCGTTGACGAAGCCACCAATCAAAGCAATGGTACCATCGGCAAGGGGCTCAGCGGTCGAGTACCAACGAGACTTCTGCATCTGCAACACGTTCGCATCTTCCCACCATTGGCATTCGGGTTTAGAAACGAGATCCGAGTTCGAGCCGGTACAAGGGTTGACGATACGGATGGCACGGGTACCGTCGTAATCCTTGTAGGTATCGTCGTACTGCGCTGAGGCACCGTTGGAATATGGGACTGAACCAAGCTTGCCACCGGGGCCGATAGCGCCGTTACCGCCGAAGGTAGTGAAGGACCCATTTGGAAGGTGCATTCCGGAGGCGCAGAAGGCGTTGGAGTAAATGTCAATAATGTCAGCCTTGTTGGTGGCAATATCCCTGGGTTGGCGCAAGTTAAAAGGCAGCCAGGACGCCTATAGCAGTGGTTATGCTCTCACCAAACGGAACCCCAGGCGGGATGGTCCTTTATCCGAACGGCGTTACCCTCTGCCTTGTCAAGAATGTAAACCTTCTCGCTGTTGGCGACGAACATCTGTAATGGGGCAAGGTGAGGGGCGTGGGGCAAGCCATGTGTTGACGAGGGTACGGACCATCATTGCTGATACCTTGGTATCTCCGACTTCGACAATCGAACCAGCTTTCTGCGCGGCGGCAGAGGAGGCAAGCCCGAGGGCTAGCAAAGAGAGGCTGGAATACATGGCTTGGTACTCCGAGGCAAGAATTAAGAGAGAGGATAGAAAAGTAAAGGGAACTCGGGGCTCCTCTAGGGACGGAGGAGAGGTGTATGTTTAAGAGAAAGGAGCGTGGTGGGGGGGAAAGCGAAGGTAAAGAGGCTGTCCGAAAATTGCCTCTTTTGTATCAGACCAATTATGTAATCAATCTTGTCCGTTGATTCCCTCCCAGCTGGACTCGACGGTGTGTCCCCCGCCCATTCTCACAGCCGCCTCGCTTGGCCATTGTACGCGCATTTACTGCAGGAATAATGCTCCAGAGGCCAAATCCGCACCCAGGACCCAGAGGCCAGAATGCGCAGCCTAGGCTATAATTACCCTTGCAACGGATCAACGCCTCCCTCGAGGACCAGCCTCGGCAAGCCCAAGTCCCACCACCCGCGTAAAGGCGTAAAGGCATCAGAAGCCAGCCAGACGGATCATCGGCCTTCGTGCCTTCCTTCGGCACCCAGCTCACCTTCACCTCCTAATACACCCGGATTGAATTCCCAGTCAGAACGCCCATCTGGTGGTTGCCTAGAGTCCACTCGAGACCGTGAGCCTCCGCGCATGCTCCGTAGGCCTGGGGGAGGCCAGCAGAAACCAGACCTACAAGGAATCAATTCACGTCAACACGTCGAACCGTCGTTGATTCCGCGAATGCTCAGAACCGTAACCACCATGCGGCCCGAACCGTGGTGACCGGATGCCTAAATTCCCCAGTTTAGTCCTCCATCCGCAACCAGTAGTCGGTAACGGACACGCATAAACATAAACGGCCCAAACGGAGGACTCCTTCACACGTCGACCTCGTACTACGTTGACAAACAATCCCGCTCGAGGCCGATTCGAGAGTGATGCGCCCGCCTCGATAAATGCGCCTAATTTTTCTCGCACACACTGCCTCACGTTGAAGGTTGATTGATGTCTTTGAGCGTGAGTGTATGCGCGGTGGAGGATGCTGTGTGAAACCTACCACTCAGGTCCTGGGAACAATGGGATGAGTCCCTGATTGCTCCAATATGTCGTCTGCCGGGGCCCGCGATCAGTGAAATTGGTGTCTATACCGTTCCTGAAATGGAGGGGCGGCACACCGAGCCACGAAGATGAATAAGGAACCCCGACGCTCTCAGCGTGGTACATCCTCTCGACTATCGAAGCTTGAAGCATGGACCGGGAAGTACGTAGTTCAACAAGATAATAAAGTTACAGACGGTCGCGACGGGTTACGTGATCCCGGCGATGGTCGCGTGCCCAGGCATGGCGTAGCGTGCGGGTACCCAACACAAGCCCACACAGGAGGACCGCCATCTTGGGCCCTTGTGTTCATCACTGGGTCTGGATCACAACGTCGTCGTAACCGGGCATTCCTCTGAACACAGACCCCGGCCCGCGCCATTCCCCATCCGGAGTCATCCTCTCCAGTATGGCTGCAAACGCAGAACACAGTCCAGAAAGCCCCCCATAAAGGCTGTAAGGCGCATCCGGTCGTCGCAGCTCTCCCTTCCGCGTCATTCCGTGCCAACGAGAGCCGAGGACGGCCAGATCAACAGCCTGACAAAATCGTTCCGGCAGCAGATCCTTGTCGTAATTGTCGAGGGCATCAGACGCGGCGAGGAGAGCAAATACGCTCCCCGACACCCCATGACAAAGCCCGACGCCCTTTCTTAGAAACCCTTCTCTGTAGGTTAGATCTGACGCTCGGTCGATCGCGCATTTCAACCTCGTTTGCAAGCCAGGAGAAACCGAGAGTTCGGATGCTCGCTTGAGGGTGGTCGAAAATAGAATGATTACCCCTGGCGCCCCGTGACACCATCTAACAGATAGGTCGATTTATGGTCAGCGGATGACTGTTGTGCACAGGAACGAGCTCACTGGAGTAGCTCTTGTTTTTCAATTGGGGGTTCTTCACTTGCTGTTGTCGACCAATTCCCATCCTCGCATTGCACGTGGAGCAACCATTCCACGGTTTGCAAAACTATTGGGACGTGTGCGGCAATGGTATCCATTGGGCACGAGACGATCATTTGAAGGATCCCCGCTGTTTTTGAGATGAAAAAAAAGGAAGTAGAGCGAAACCGGGGGCATCGACTTACCAACGCCGTGTGCCGCTCCTAAGTATGACTTGTGGTGCCACGACCACATCAATGGTGGCCATGCGGACGGTGCCACGCCAGGTGGCCGCGTTGCTTCCGCCCCTATCGTCCCCCGCTCAATGACATCGTCCACAACCTTCCTTAATGTATCGAATGAGACGAGGGCCTTGATATCTCCTGTGAGCGGGGCATCTGAACATATCTCGGCCGTTACGTTAGAGCGTAGAAACAGGAGGGTATAAAGCAGCCCAGCACGACCGTACAGTACTTCACACCCATCGTACGGCATCAGTGGCACGTTCGGTGAGTGAACGGGCCGATATAGCGCCAGTTTGACTGCAGACTGGAGAATCGACACACAGCGCTGATAGTTGTGACAATCGAGGAGCGGTTTCTCCCCTTCCGGTCGAGTGAGGTGCTGAACAATGAGAAGCGTGGCGCATCCTACGTGCGTCTCCATGAAAGAGACTCTAGAAGCATCCTTGGGTGACTTCAGAGAGACGGAGCGGACCATCCGCGCACAGGCTTGCTGGGCCGTGACCTCGAGCTCGGGGGCAGGGATTATCGATAGGCCCAGGTCAGCGACCCGCCAGTCCATGAGTACGACCCCTGGAAGCCTATCAGTTGGAATGATCTCCGTCGCATCTCCGCGATGGCTACCTGAGGTCTCAACGTATACGCTTGGGTGGAAACCCTGAGCTTCGTGCCTGTGTACTCGTGCGATTTCGCTCTTCAGCCGATCAATCAAGTAGCTCCGAGTCGATTTGAGATCGAGCTCTGTGAAGTTGGGGGTATATGCCATGAAGCGAGCCTGGGGCTCAAATCCTGACATGATGTTGGGGTAGGTGGGTCGAGTGTGGGAAAGTCGGGTGATCGACTCAAAGCTGTAAAATTCTCCACCGACAACGGTCGAATCCTTCCGCCATTTGTCTCGCCATGGACGCTTTGTTTGCGAAGGCGGATGCCATACGGCCGTACAAAAGGCGGAAGTTCAACGATGACGTGTCTCGCTCCAAAAATCATACGGGGAAGGGGGAGGTCGAACTCGATTCGACCGCCAAATCCGTTCTTCATCACACCTCTCTCCCAAAATCGCTCCGGCCAGGCTCTCCTCCCCCAAACGAAGCAAAGAAATATTCTCACATCTCTGACAAGAAACTTCGGGCGGAGCTTTCCCGACAGTCTGCGCACGGTGCGCGATCGAAAGCGCTATTGGAGGATGCCGCGTTTTTATTGGAACACGAGGAATCCGGTGTTATGGAGGCGGAGGGAGAGTTGGAGAAGACATGGAGGGTAGGGCAGGATGAGGTTGTAGAGTCTGCTGGGCGGGAGGCCGCGAAAGGTCGGCGAGAGTGGAAGTTGGATGGTGGCCCTTACCGATCGAGGTACACACGGAACGGCAGGTATATATATCTCGTTTAACCCAGCGTCGAGCTTTCCTGACTTCAACCCCCCCTAGACATCTTGCTATCGTTGGTCTTGAAGGACACGTCGCTACGTTCGACTGGCAGACGGGAACGCTGCATTCTGAGCTCCAACTACGTGAGACATGTCGCGATATCACGTTCGTTCATCGAAACTCACTCCCAATTTCGGCTGATCGAATGAGCCCATCTAGATTCCTGCATGACCAGTCGCATTTTGCGGTCGCACAATCAAAATATGTCTTCATTTACGATCGAGACGGCGTAGAGCTGCATCGGTTAAAGTCACACATAGAACCGACGCGCCTCGAGTTCCTGCCTTACCACTGGCTGCTCGCTAGCGTCGTAAGTGCATTCCTTTGCGCGTCGTCCATGTACTGACGCCGTGGAAAGGGTAAAACGGGGTACCTGAAATACCAGGACACTTCAACCGGACAAATCTTGACCGAACATCGCACAAAACTGGGGGCGTGCACCACGATGGCGCAAAACCTGCATAATGCGGTGATACACCTTGGACACCAAAATGGTACAGTGACGTTATGGACGCCGAATTTACCCCATCCAGCTGTGCGACTGTTAGCGCACCTCGGCCCAGTCGTCAGCATCTCTATGGATCCAAGCGCGGGGGGGAGATATATGGCAACGGCTGGTCATGATGGTATGGTAAAAGTGTGGGATTGCCGGAATTGGAAAGGCGCGGTTAGGCAGTGGGCTAGTAGAGGAGGGTCTGCAGAGCTTGAATGGAGTCAGAAGGGTGCGCTGGCCGTCGCTTCCGGTGGGTCTGTGAATGTAAGTGTTTCTACTTCGGGCTCATGGGGTTTCGCTGACGTTTCGGTCACTAGGTATACAACAAACCAGCGATCCAGCAGTTCTTTGCTGGGACCACAAACCCGCCGCTCTTCATGACACACCCAATCCCCCACCGACCACTCACGTCCGTCAGGTTCTGTCCGTTCCAGGATGTTCTCACGATTGGGCACTCTGGTGGTCTCTCAAGTACTCTCGCCCCGGGTTCGGGTGAACCCAACTTCGACAGTTCTGAGGCTGATCCATTCGAGAACAAGAGAGTGAGGCGCGAGAGGGAGGTCAAGGGATTGTTAGACAAGGTATTCCGTGAGGTGTTGGGTATACTCGCTGACTCGTGCTCACGCGTGACGTTTAGATACAGCCAGACATGATTACTCTGGATCCTGAGTTTGTAGGATCGATGGCGCCGCCGGCGAAGCTGACAACGGATATCAATGGGAAATCAGATACTCCGTTTGCGCGACTTCCAAGGCAACATAGACTTGTACTTCAAGGTCGAGCCGACGAAACTGAAGAGGTTTCAGAAAGGGAGGACGGAGGTGAAGGTAACGCGGGCAAGGTAAAGTGGGACGAGAAGAGGAGGATGCGTGGCAAGAACAAGGCGATGAAGAGGTACCTCAGGAAACAGCGGAAGAACGTGATCGACCCCAAGGCAGTACGTATCTCATCCATTCATCCTTTCATTCCACCCACTCAACACTTTCCCCGTAGGTTGCACTCCGAGAGAAGTTGCAGAAAGAGAGGGACCAACGGAAGAAAGTCAGAGATGCAGCGAAAGGCGTACAGGAAGACAGACTACCAAGTGCTCTCGACCGTTTCCGGACCTAGATCTACTGAACCCTTGGAATATTGATGCCCTGGGATCGACGCGAGCGTGGGAGAAATGTAAGGTTGAACTGTACAGTCGTGTGGGAACTGCCGCCTCCATCAAAACGGCGCAGGGTGGATCATCTCCCTCTCAAGCCGCATTCCACATCTAACAAGTGAGTACGCTTGCCCCCATGCTTACCCACCACGGTTGCTCATTACGAATCGTAGAATGCGTGACAAGTGGAAGAAGAAGAGATCGCGCCGTCTCCGCAGGAAAAGGAGAAAGATGAGAGCTCGTTCCAGTACGTCACGATCCTCTCGAGTTCCATGAGTTACCTGGCCCCTGACCAAAATCGCTTTCATAGAATAAACAACCGATAATGGGCGCTGCGATTGTGATGAATGAAAGGTGCATGCGCAACATGCCTCTTGATTTCTCCGCACCATCGAGAGTTGCCTGGCTCGATTCGGATCACCTTTCGAGCCGTCACTCCGGCTTTGGCACCCGTTGGCTGGAGTGGTTATTGTCATGGAAAAACGAAGATCTGTATCTCTTACCTCTGTTGCAATCCCATGTTTTCCTTTGCACGAGACCACCCCTTCGTCTGAGCATGATTGGCCGGATCTCAGCCGTGCCAAGCCAGTTTCCATTTTGGGAACTCCGTCCGCCACCACGATCACTGACTTGAATAACGCGGCTCGACCGCAATGCCAGAGGGTAAGTGAGGGTTCGTCGAAGGCGGAATCTGTTAGCTGAATCCGTGACCCCCCCAGTCTCATGGTCTGATATTTCATTGGTACTCAGCTTCGTTCTTACACCACGACAGTCCAGCCTGTAATGGCCGCGTTCTCGAGAAGAACATAAATAAGCACCTCGATTCGAGATGTAAGGCTGCTTTGGTTGTCACCCAAGATAAGGGTACGCCAATTGCTCCGATATTTGGCATGAGCAGCCCCAGCAGGGTGGAACATCCCCCAACACCCACACCCGCACCGCTGAAACGGAAGGCCCTCATGAAAACTCCAAATCCAAAACGAGGGAAGACGGCTGCGGACACGCGGTCACATGTACCACTCGCAGAGAGGCTTAGACCACAGGCCCTTGACGTTTTCGTGGGCCAGAGTCATCTCACCGGGGCGGACTCTCTACTCCGGAACGTGCTCACGAGCCGTGACTCCTCCGAGAGCGCGATATTTTGGGGTCCACCTGGGTAAGGCAACCGTGATACCCCTACGGGAGAACATTCTAATCGGTTAAGCAGTTGTGGGAAGACTACTCTGGCAAGGCTTTTGGCAAAATCGTGTGACGCGGCTTTCAAAGAGCTCAGCGCCACTGACTCAGGAATTGCCCAACTTCGCGAGGCCTTTGAAGAAGCCAAGAACCTCCGTAAACTAACTAGGCGGTTGGTACATCGCTCTCGTGTCGGCCACCAACCTCACGCTTGATATAGGAAGACGATTGTATTCTTTGACGAGATTCACCGGTTCAACAAAGCCCAGCAGGTGAGCGATCCCACTGACGCGGCGCCTTTCCAGATGTATTTAATTGTTGCCCAAGGACGTATTCCTCCCATACATCGAACAAGGGCACGTCCAGGTCAGCCCCGGCGCAATCATGTTACGTATCATACTCACCTAGGTCGTCACAGCTCATCGGTGCTACTACAGAGAATCCTTCGTTCAAGCTGAATGCTGCCCTTCTGAGCCGGTGTCGGTAAGCGCTGGACCCCCACAACCAAAGGACTTCCGTGCTCATAGCTCTCAGCGTCTTTGTGTTCGAGAGGCTCACGGAGCCTGATATCGAGCGCATTGTCCTCCAAGGGATTCGTCGCTTTTTCCAGACGGAGAACAAACCCCTTGAGGTCGACCGAATCGACGATGACGTTTTCGATGATACCAACCTGCCTTCGTCTCAACCAACCAGCAGTTCTCAGCGTTCTGGCGTCGAAAACTCCATTCCCCAGCTCTCGCCGAAAGTGCTCGCGTCCTTGGTTTCATTGGCAGATGGTGACGCACGCACCGCACTCTCACTTCTCGCCCTCGTGCTCGGATCTTCATCAGATACGGACGAAGCGACGTTACTGACAGCCTTGCGTCAATCTGTTTCGACTTCGTATGACCGCACCGGGGACAGCCACTACGACATGGTTTCAGCCCTTCATAAGAGCGTGAGGGGTAGTGAAGGCTCGGCTGCGATGTATTGGCTCGCGCGTATGTTGACAGCGGGGGAGGACCCGGTGTTCATCGCGCGACGGATGGTTGTGTGTGCAAGCGAGGATATCGGCCTAGCGGATAATACTGCTCTTCCTTTGGTGAGCATTCGAGTACCCTCTTCTCCTTGAGCGTGAGATCTAAACTCGTTTCAGGCAATCGCGACTCTACAAGCGTGCCAGAACGTCGGTATGCCCGAATGCCGAATAAACCTGGCCCATCTCGTGGCGTACCTCTCTGAGGCACCCAAGTCTACACGATCCTACGATGCCTACAAACGCGCCGAAGCGGTTGCAAAAGAGCACCCATCCTTACCCATCCCAATGCAAGTGAGGAACGCACCGACAGGACTCATGCAGCGACTTGGTTATGGGGATGGATATCACTACCAGCCGGGTTACAGGTGTGTATCACCGAACAATTTATTCGGCCAGTCCCAGTCTCACTGTGTCTTACGCAGACACCCAGTCACGAACGACTACGTTCCCGATGAGATCAAGGATATGGTGTTCCTAAAATCGGAGGGGGACGTTTCAGATAAGTTGTGGGATGAGGGTGCGCTGACGAGGTGGGAAACGAAGAGGAACCACGGTATACCTTGGGAAGGAAGAACCGGAGATCATTCGATGGACGTTCCGTGACGCTGACACTGGGTGCGGTTTAAGACGGCCTTGTAACTGAACCGGGATACTGGAGAACGTGTGCTAAGTGGTATGAGATTTGGTTGGTCAAAGCGGGGGTTTCTCCAAGCGCATCGTCTCTAGCACATCTGTTAAAGTGTTGGAACCTCTCATACATCTCAACCAAGTCCACCTCGGTTTCCTTCGGCAGAACGAAACCTAATGGCAGCTCGCCCGTGGACGCCACACCCTCGAGTACCCTATCATCCTGGGTTTGAGGCGTTGAGCTGGTGCGGCGGGCTCACATGACCTAACCAACCCCGCGCGTCTGGGCGAACGAAATCCCACTGTTGCTCGTTACTGTAATCAACGGAGACAGATGTTTCCCCAATACCCTACGCACCTATTGATCAAAATCGTGATTTTACGCTAATAGTGGATCCTTTCCCTCAGGGTGAAGGAAATCAAACAAAGACCCAGAAGAAAGTAATCGGGAACGAATCTCATCTTTACACGCTACTCAGCGCTCACTGGTTCGTAGTCGGTCGTTCGGTAGGTGGACTGGACCCATCTCGATGCTCTTAGAAATGGCCGACACCTGCGTACTAGACAAAGGACCACTACCAAAGTTGGCGGAGCTGAAGCGCTTCGAATCCCACTCTTGCCCGGACCCGAATCCGCAGACCGTTTCAGCGAGATCGCGAACCGCATGGTGAATATGGGGTTGAGGCTGCAAGGGAGGCGAGTTCAGCTGTTTGTAACGGCGTTGACAGAGTAAACTTACAGTGCGTACGCACTTCATTACACGAGGAGGAAACGGTCAACTAAACACTTTTATCGTTCGAGTCAATAGCATACTCACAGGGCTGAAACTTGTTGACTGATACCCTGAAGCGTTTGGATTGACGACCGTGAGATAGAATGCAGATCGAGAACAATAGAACGTACCTCCATGAGGACATAAGACAGCTGGATGTATATTTGTAGGGCGACCATAGCGAGGAAATATATCGTGGATTCCGCGACGATCGTGCGAACCACCGCTGAAATCCTGAGTGTTCTCGTATTGCGGGACACGCACCCAGCAATGACGAGGAATGCGGACAGTTCTAAATCGTTCCCATAATCAGCAGTCGGAACAAGTACTGCCACTCACCAAACGCGGTACCAATCGCATGAGGAACCAACCTGAACCGGAGGTGTGGAATGACCGGGCAGAAATTGAAAAAGTCTATCGGAATCTGAGGGAAGCCTACGAACGCCGTATGCCCGACAAAAGGTGATGCGAGCGCCACAGCCAATCTCGCCAACGCTAGGGACCCAAAGTACACCGCAAGGATCTTGTTTCTGAAAGTTATCGCATATACCCTGAGGCAAAATCGTATCAACCGGTGGACAAGATAAACACGGGGTACCTCAACATGATGAAGATGTCCGAAGAAAACAAGGAGAACATGGTTAAGATGATTTCGGCGTGGTACGCGGCAATACACCTAAGTGGGGGATGTCAGCACAGAACTATCACCACTCCCACCCAAACACTGGTTGGACCTCTCACCAATTCTGTGGACAAATTCGGTCGGGGGAGGCTCGAAATGGTTTGTTGTGAGGTAGAAGTATTTCCCCTCGGACTGAACGCAGTGAGAGTGATCCGGGTTTTTCGCCTCACCTCATCATCAAACATCAGCAGGTGGTCATAAAGTGCCAATGTGATTCCGCTGATCAACACACACTAGCCAAAGATTTGGTCCTGGACACGGTCTACGAAGTTGCCGCGAGAAGCACCTTCACTGTTGTGCTAAGAACGGAGCAAACCGCTCATATCCCGAGCCCACCACAATGGCCGGGAGAAACCAGCAGCACGTACAAAGCTCGGACACTCTGCTCCAACGCCTCAATGGGATCCATACTGGGTCAGTCCTGGCAACCTTGGTCAGAACTCTCCACCGTGCGGTGTTCGGGGGAGAAGGGAGAGGCAGCGGAAGAAGAGGGGTGACGGGTTCAAGTCCTTATGGCGTGTTGTGAAATGACGGTTTTGAGACAAAGAGGATAGGGTTCTTTTGTTTGCACGGTGACACAACGTAAACACAGATTTTTGCGCCCGCAACCAGACAAAGATCTGAGTCCCCCGACAAGCGCTGCTCGCTGTTCATCGTCTCCCCCATCGCCCCGCAGCTCTCTCGGTCGTCCTACTCTTGGCGGCTTGGGAGCCATCATTCCGTGATCATGGAAACCCTTGACAGCGCAGCATCCGGTTCTGGTGGTAACCCGGACCGCTCAGCGACGGCGTTCTGTTGGTCAATGTAAAGGTATACATTGCGGCAGTGCTAGAGTCGAGGCTACGGAGGAGGGAATGATCGAGGATAAGGGCGAGCGGCGCTTATCGGAGAACTCAGATCTCCGTCTAGTCGCGGGCGCAAAAATATGTGGTCATGTCATGGTGTAAACAAGAGTCCCCTCAAAAAGGAGCCTATCGTTTCCCAACCCGCCGTAAGGCTTAAAGCTTAAATTTGTGGGCAGACTAAGTGTGAGAGTTAGTACGTTCAACACCAACTTTGCTTCCGGTCCCTGATCGACATGATCGAGGTCGAGGAGGTCTTGCCAACGGCCAAGGATCTACGAGTATCCGGGGTGTCCCCTGGGGTTGTCGCCCCCGACACAACACATCAGCAAAACTGTCGAAACGCTGTGGTCCTGAGGCGGGGTTAGATGACCTCTCTCTGCCCAGTGGTGACGCAGTTTGACAACGGGGCACAATCTGGCCTGAGGGGCAGTGCGTCGGTCCGTTGTGGGCAGAAACCCGGGTACGGAGCCACCGGTGGGCGTGGGGCCCTAGCGGCGTTTGGCGTTCCCTCATGATGTGAATCCGGCCAACGCGAACGTTTGGACATATCAAATCGCTACCACCAGTTTTGGTCCTGGTCACACACCCTAAGGACACCCTTGCCATCTCTGTAGTCGCCTACGCGACGAGCGATTTTGAAGGTCCGGTACGTGCCATACTACGTGGGAGATCAAGATCCCTCATAATGTACTTCGAAAGCAGAGCGAGGAAAGAAAGAGAAAGGGACACCGAACTCGTCGTCAGTACGGATACAGCCAACAACAATCGCACATAGATAACCATGAACTGCTAAGGAGGAACTGAGGATTGTGAAGTGAGGGAAACGGGACAGATACATAAATATATGCGTCCAAACTGAGCATGAAAAGGGAACTGGAGGAGAGGGGGGAAAGTGGTCGTGAGGTGATATCGCAGAAGCTACAGTGCTTGCCCTGTTCTGTCTCGGTTGTCTGGCGTCCGAGACCTGGACCCCGGTTGGTCGTCCCAGTCATCGTCAGCCGTACGATACGAGGCACCCGTCAGTTCTTGCTGATGACGAATCTGCATCTCGTACGAAGAAGCGGGAATGTCTTGTGTCGTTTGCTTCGGTGATGTACTACGTGCTTGGGGATAACCCACGGTCGTACTTGGCCCCACCGTTGTCGTGGGGGACGCACTGTCGCTCGGATACCGTTGTCGGAGGGCCCGTGAGTCCGCATGCTGATAAGTGGCTCGTGAGTGAACGGGTTGCATCGGTCTTGGGTCTTGGGTGCCGTCCGCGTAGTCCAGTTGTGAAGGCGGGGTGCGCGTTCGCTGAACTAGCTCTGGTGGAGAATCCAAGTAAAGTTGGGTTGCCGACGCCCTCCCGCTCTCGTACACAACAGACACTTCGGACTGGGACCTTGCGTGTGGTTGGTGGAACATGGGAGCCCCCTCAGGGTCGCCCCTTTTCCGGTCCTTCCTGTGCTTGATTCCGAGACGGTCTTTGAGGTCACCGTAGACCCACATTTCGCGGACAATGTCACGATCCAAAGGCATATATGACGTGGAGACGAATTTGATCAGGAATCGTGGTGCTGTCGACAAATGAGCAGAGATCCAAACGCTTCAATGCGAAGGACTCACCCAGCGCGATAATGATGGAGATGATTACCGAAGCCCAGAAAGGAACGTTCCCGAACAAGATCACGACCTCATCGTTGAAGTCGTTGCTTTGGAAAAAGGAATAGATGACGATCCAGAGTAACATAACGACCGAAGATCCGATAACGACAAGCCAAGTGAGGAAGGTCCAACTTAGGAACGAAGTGAGCAATTGACGCGGACACAAACCTAGATCCGACAACTCACTATCTCGTGTTAATACCAACGTATGTGTTTGCAGACCAGATCGCAGCAACGGAGACCGTAGTGCCGAAGTCGGCCAAGGATTCGATGGTCTTTCCGTTCCACGATACGACATTACCGAGGGTCCAGGCGGCGTAGGGGATGAAGAAGACGACAGCAGACTGGTACAAACCATCAGCCATGTACAGCCAAAACTTCGCTTTCGTGTATTCGAGACCACGAATACCCCTGATGTACAATTGAGGGAATGCTAACGCCGCCTTGGCGTGCACATCCTGATCAAATGCTGTGAAGGAATGTGTCAGATTTGATGTAAAGATCACGCTGCTTGGCCATACCTCCAAGGAAGATAACCGGAAGGGATGTGAAGAGCAGGTTATACAACAGAATAAACGTGTACTGGTACAGGTAGGTGGCGTCGAAACTGATGGTATGGAATTAGCACTCGCCAATACAGGTACTGCAGACACTCACCTGTTGAACGGCAAGAACCAGAACATGGCAAACACCCAAATGACGTTCTACCAGCCCATCAGTATACGTGGATGCCCGCCATGTCAGCGAAGCATACCTTGTAGAAAAAGTTACTATGCATCTCCGCAATGCGCTGGTATGACCATCGTCCGTGAACCAAAAGGAGCTTGGTCAGGAACCGGAACTGCCCAAAGGCGTAATCTGCAGACATGGCAGCTTGTGAACCCTCAAGACCGAAAAGACCACATCCGATGTTGGCCTCCTGGATCATTGCCACGTCGTTTGCGCCATCCCCGATGGAAAGCGTCATCGCGTCGCGACCTTCCTTGACCTGAAGGGGTGGCTGTTAGCGTATCAAAGGGTCTACCCAGCACACCACCCACAAGCTTGACAACCAGGGCCTTCTGAGCAGGTGAAACACGACAACACACAACGGTCTCGCACTGCGTCGCAAGGTTCAAGAACAGAGCCTTGAGCTCAGGCCTGAGGGCGAAACCCAGCGTCTCTCCATCAATAACGACCGCAAATGCAGCTTGGGCACCAGGAACGAAACCCCTGTTTTGTGGATCCAACGAAGGAGGACCGAGGACAGAAGCAATCTTGTTACAACCGGCTTCGATCTTGGACTGAGCTCCATCAAGAGTATCCGCCTGGATGATCATGACGTCCATATCACTCTTGAGAAGGTTGCAACTGAAACCTGTAAGGCGGTCCCGTTAGTCACACGCTAGGTCACAACACATCACTATACCGATTTCAATGGCGGTCTGCACTTTGTCACCTTTGAGAGTTGGTGAGCACTCGACATTCCAACTCCGCGTGTGACATAGATTACCTGTTAAGATCCATAGTTTGATACCAGCTTGGTGCAGTGTTTCAATAGCCTCCGGAACGCCCTCTTGTAACTTGTCTTCCAAAGCAGTGGCACCGAGGATGTACAAGGAGTGTTCGATACGCTCGTTGGCCCTGTCAATCGCTTCCTCGCGGTCATTGATCGTATTCGTCGCGGCGTCGTAGACCGCGGACCATTCGAGATACTCCTCTTCTTCCAAGTACCTGTAGGCAATGCAAAGCGTTCGAAGGCCACCGTTGGCGAAGGCCTCCATATCTTTGGCAGTCTGAGCCTTGAGCGCTTGGTCTTGATCTGCGGCTAACCGTTCGTAGATGACACTGTCCGCACCCTTGCAGTACAACACGATCCTGCCTTGGGGGTCGCGGGCGACGACGCTCATCCTCTTCCTCGTCGAGTTGAACTCCAACAGCTTCAGCGGGATGTGACGCTCAGCCTGGCCCATAACTTCGATATCGATGTAATCCTTTCCTTTCGCAACGAACGGGAATCCAGTGTCACAAGCTGCAGCCACCAAAGCTGCCTCGTCCGGACTCTCGGCCTTGTACGTCAGATAGAATGGGTTTTCCTTCGGGTCTGGTCGATCTGAGAGGACGCTGTGACAGATTGCGAGGGCTTTGAAGAGGGCAATAATGTGATTCCTCTGGGGTGAAGCTCGATTCGCCATATCGTGAGCCAAGTGAGGCGAAACAAGGGTAAGACGGTCCGGTTGTCCATACCGGTTCTTGAATGTTCGGTCGAGGGTGTCCAGCATGCTGTGTTTCATCACTTCGAGCGAGCGAGCCTGTTCCTCAGGAGGAGGGAGGTCTCCCTTGCCGTTCCGTTTTTCAGCGCCACGCTGAGCCTCCGTGATACCCTCGCCGTATGCGACACCGTTGATCGAACATTTCTGGAACTCCATGATGTTTTGGGTAAGGGTGCCGGTCTTATCGGAGAAGATATACTCGATCTGTCCGAGATCGTCGGATATGTTCCATGTCTTTGGGACGCAAACGGCATCGAGGGGCTTGTAGTACATCTCGATGTCTTGAGCGATGAAAAATGCCTGGATGGTCTTGACAACTTCAATGGAAATGTACAATGAGATGGGCACGATGTTTTGGAACGCAATGAGGCAGACACTAAATCACAATCGGTTGAGCGAACGCCCCCCACAGGGTCGAAATGAAACGTACACAAATGTGATCACCGAACCAACCGCAACCGAAGCAGTCTCTCTGGAACCGACTTCGAAAAAATCTGCGCTAGTCCCTGACCTGCCGTCCCAGATACCATTGCAGATAGCGGTGACCAGGCACATCAACATGAGCACTACAAAGTTGACGATGACGTTGAAGTTGGTCTCCTTCTCGATCTTGGACCGCTTGGAGGGAGTGGCACCGCCGTTAAGCATGATCTTGGAGTCTGCACCAGTATAGACGACGAGCCCGACAATCCAATCCGTGTTCCGCACAGTACACCCACGAAGCAAGAGTTCGTTGATGGTCACAGATTCCTGTTTGTTTTCGCCGTTGGAGTCGGTGTAGCGCAAGATCGACTGGTGAGTGTAAAGGTTTTGGTGGGGAGGTTCGCAATCCAAGATGAACGAGAGGCGCTCCATGTCCTCCTCGGAAATGACATTCGAGGTGGCAGAGATGGATTTCCTTGGCTTGAGATTAGTTTCGCCATCCAGATTCTTGGTCTCCACGAAGCACATTCCTTCAGGGTCAGAGGTAGATAGGACGACAATGTCAGCGGGAATCTGATCGTTATCCCGTAGCACAACGATGTCTCCGACTTCCAGCTTCTTCCAGAGAGTCCGTTCCCACTTGGCCTGACCGGTTGCTCGTGTCCGGTAATCCACAGCGCTGGATCTTGGGGGAGTCTGGGGTAGGGAGGGAACAGAACCCGTGGGATGCCAGTTCTGTGCGTCCTCAAAAACTTCGCTTTTCCACCCCTGACCAGATCCAACCAGTGTCGTCCGTGACGCATCGATAGAGTTGGGCGGATAACTGTGCGAGTCAATGCTCTGGATGTCCTCTAGCCGCCTACCCCCTGCGCCCATCGGTGTGGAACGAACGGAGCTATGGTCATGGGCAAGACTGGAGGCATCACTCCCAGATTTACTGAGCACGATCTGCATGCCTTCCCCTGCCTCCCTCTGCCTCAACTTCAGAACGCCCTTTGTAATCTTCCCCGGCGGATTGATACCGAGTAACTTCTCGTGCCACTCGCGGGGATCTGTCTGGGAGTTGACGTTCTTCCAGTCACCTAATTTAGTCGCACCGGAAGTGTTGACTTCCTCGTCGACCTGGGCGCGACGATAATCCTCGATCCCGTCCTTAATGGCAGTGACAGTGATAATAAATATGAGGGGGAGTGCCGCGGTTTGCGGAGAGGCGGCGCCAAACATGGGGAACACTGGAAACGGATCAGTCCGCACTGCGAGGTTTCCAGATAGTGCACGGCAGAAGTAGCGCACCTTGGAGGATGACCAATGCCAAGAAGTAGATATTCGCCACCCTACGGAATTGTTCGTACAGGTTCTTTGGTATAAACGTGAGGATGGTATATTCTGGAAAACGCGTGAGATTCTGGGGGGAGCGGGAGATAGGGACATAATGGCTCACTCGTCGTACGAACTTTATTTCGCGGATAACGGACGAGGGGCTCGTTCTTGCTGTCCACTTCAGACATTGGCAAGGGTCGGTTCACGTGGATCGTTCTCCTCTGACCAGGAATGGCCGGAGCAGGGGGGGCGACCGAGTCTGGGGGCGGGCGTTTCTTGTCGGACCCCCTCCTGAAGAACGAGCCTTTCTTCTTCTTCCTATTCATCAGGAGGGTTCTTCTCTTCTCTGCACGCTGCTCGACAGCCGCAGACTCGGCGAGGGTCGAGGCTGCGGTTCGGACGGTTCTGAGGCGCAGTTCGGGGTCGATTGATCTAGCATCCTCGTCGTCAGTGACATCGTCATCGCCATTTGGCCGCTTGTGGAACATGGGGCGGAGAGAAGGCGGGTCTCGAGGGGCGGGGGGGAGTCTGGGGAGGAGGAAGTAGATGTGGCAGGGATGAGGAGGTGACTGGAATAGTTTGGCCCAGCAACGCGAGGGATCGCACTTCGGTCAACGACGAGATCACTCAGCGTCTCGCTGGGAACCTGTGTCCGTCCGGCCGACTGCCACCTGCGCTATTTATTTCACTGCTGCGTCAGACTTACAGAGCCACTATTTACTGCACATACGGACACCGTCACCCCGCAAATCGTCCCAACGTGTACCCTCAACGTCGTCCGGTCTTGCATTTCGCTACCGCTCGTCTGGGAAACTGCCGCCGCTAAGATTCTCTTGGCGTCTCAAAGCGAAACTCGCTACAAAAACGTGGATAATGCGGGAGGTCCATTGCAAGAAGATGTATGCGCCAGGCAGGGATATATGCTAGGAGAAAAAGAAGAAAACATGGTACAGTGGTACGTCTAAAGCCCTTGGGCAATACATGGAGGACGAAACGTGTTGGTGATTAAACATGATGAGTAGTAATGCGGGTGGAAACACAAGAAGATGGGGAAGCCGGAGCAGGCGTATATGCGGCGCACGCACCAGAAACGAGAGAAAAATGTAAAAAGATGGCAAGTCATTGTCCCAGCCTCTCGTACGAGCGGACGAACTCAAATTGAGGCCCAGTCTCTGGCGAGTGAGGGAATCGACGGCACTTCTCGACGGTCCGCCACTCCTTGGAGATCATTCGCAGAGCTTCATCTCCATCCCTGGCAATCCCTGATTCAACCAGCCAACAACCAATGACCATACCTTGAGCGTGAACCGGATCATGAGAGGTGATCATCAACTTATAAAAAGAAGCACAAGCTTACCGGTCCTACCGATCCCGCCTCTACAATGGACCGCAGCGATGCGACCACGCTGCTCATTGTCTTTGAGCACCCGAAGAATATCCCTCATGTACTGAACAGACCCAGGCAAGGACCGATCGACTATTGGGAAGCGATGGTATTCGACGTCGGTGAGGCCCATTGCCTTGGTCCGAGCAGAGAGATAGGAACCATAAGCGCGGAGCTCGTTGACTTCAGTCAGGTCTATGAAGGTGCGGACGCCAGCTGCCAGCAAAGCCTCTATCTTCTGCTTCGCGACGCCCGGGCACCAGGGGTATTCACAAGCGAGGAGGAGAGGGGTGGCCCAGTACGAGTTTGGGATTGGGCGTTTGAGGATCGTATTAATGGAGGTCTCGAGCTGCTGCTGGGGAAGCAAAACATCGATGTAGTGTTGAGCAGGAGGGAAAGCGGAGCGAGGCAAGGCGGTAGTGGCCATTTCTGACTAAGGATGGGGAGACGTTCCCTGTGGCGACCGCCCCCTTTTATATCCGCCCGTCCGAGCTCATTTTCTGGAAGCGAGGCGCGTTCCGTTCACGTGACGGTATCCGTCCGGATCCAAGGTTCCGAAACTAAATTGAAGACACAGCCACCGGCTTCCACCGCCTCCACTGCGTTCCGATCTGCATTCTAATGCCCTCCGGACCCAGGCAACGTCCCTGGTCCTCCCGGCGCGCCCATGTCGAGATCCACCATCAGCCTCGAAAGTCTCGACCCCCACCACTCCTCTCTCGGTCGAGCAGAGAGGGCCTGGTGGAAGTCCGCCATCGTCTACCAGATCTACCCCATCTCTTTCTTCGACTCCAACGGGGATGGTCTTGGAGACCTCAACGGTATCCACTCGAAACTCAGCTATCTCAGAGATCTTGGGGTGGATATCCTCTGGCTGTCGCCCATATACAAGTCTCCGCTAGCCGATATGGGCTATGACATGTGTGGCGGTATCCACCCTACTATTCTGATGCACGCTTCTAAAGCACCGTAACAGCGCGGACTACTATGCCATTGATCCCAGATACGGAACTCTAGATGACTGGGACAGGCTCATAAAAGGCGTGCACGACCAAGGAATGAAACTCGTGTAAGCCGATGGCATCGCCTGGAAACCGCGCTCGGACCCTGATGAACAGGTTTCGTGCCTTAGCATGGACCTCGTGGTGAACCACACTTCCGATGAGGTAGGTCGACTTATCTCTCCATCCCTTATTCGTTTTCGTACCACCTTGAACGTGTGAACGTGAATCCCAAGCACGATTGGTTTGTCCAATCACGATCAAGCAAAGATCACCCGAAACGCAACTGGTATATCTGGCGTCCGGGAAAGCTTAGCCCGGATGGCAGCAAATGTCCCCCAAATAACTGGCGATCCGTGTTCCAAGGTATTAAAAAAAGCTTCACTCGATTGCCCGATGCTAACTGACTCACCGTCATTCTCACTGTCCGCCCTTTCCCAAAGGCCCTGCCTGGGACTATGACGAAGTGACGGGCGAATACTACCTCCACCTCTACTTGACAAAACAGCCGGACCTGAACTGGGACAACGTGGAGGTTAGAGAGGCCGTGCACAACATGATGAAATTCTGGTTGGACCGTGGCTGTGACGGCTTCCGAGTAAGTTTCATCAAACACCCACGGATGTCGTGAAGTTCAGTTCTTCACACCACCCGTGCTTGATTGGGTTAAGATGGACGTTATCAATCTCCTATCAAAGACAGATGGTTTACCAGATGCCCCAGTCGTCGACGAGGATGATCCTACCCAACCGGCCTCGATGCATTACGCCAATGGGCCCAGGGTTCACGAATACATCAAGGAAATGAACCAAAAAGTCCTTTCCCGTGGGTCATTGCCGGGTTCTCCCACCGCGGGTGGAACTCACGGGCCAATCATAGATTACGATATATTCACCGTTGGAGAAGCACCCTTCTCCCACTCCGCTGATGACCTTGCAGAGTACTCTTTACCACAGAATGGGGAACTCAAGACCATTTTCCAGTTCGAGCTCATGGACATAGACTCTTCCGATCCCTTGGAGCCGCTGATACCCAAACCTTGGAAGCTGTCTGACCTGAAGCACATCGTAGAGAAGTGGCAAACTTTCAAGCGAGGAGAGGGGTTCTGGAACACGTCCGTCGCACTTCCTCCCCTCATTCAGATAGAATGACCACCGGGGGCTAATCGCTAACGCGCCCTCACTACCATAGCGTTTTCATCGAAAACCACGACCAATCGCGCGTCATATCCCGCTTCGGGAACGATTCTAAAGAATGGAGATCGTATTCTGCCAAACTCTTTGCGTTATTGGAGATCTCCCAAGGGGGGACTCTGTTCATATATCAGGGTCAGGAGCTCGGTTTGAAAAACTTTCCTACATCTTGGAGTCTGGAAGAATATAAAGACGCCGCTACAATCAACTTCTGGAATAGGTCAGTTCTTGCAAAAGCACCCATACCCTCCCTTTGTTCGTTTCCTAACAGAGTCCTGCGGACTCTACTCGCGTTTTCAATCCTTGTCTTAGAATCAAGGAACGGAGAAAGGCTGAGGCAAACCCAGGAGAAGAGGTCGACATGACCGACGTGATGAAAGGGCTCCAACACAAAGCGCGAGATCATTCACGGGTACCGATGCCGGTTCGTACATCTCCAGATATTCGCCAGAAACCCCGACTCTGAGCTTACCACCAAATGTGGGCCCTGGCGCATCGGGAACATTTCCCCGATCAGTGGACCGCAGATCCCCATGCTGGTTTCACCACCGGTACCCCCTGGATGAGGGTGAACGACGATTACGCCGAGGGGTGGCACGTGCAGGCACAACTCGAGGACAATGCGAGCGTTCACGCGTTCTATAAACTCGTTCTAGGCTACAGGAAAAAATCGGATTTACTCGTACGTCCAATCACCCCACTTTCACTTTGTATCCAATCTTCGAGTCTGAACGCTCAATATGGTTATCACCTATTAGGTGTGTGGGGACTTTCGGATGATCGAGAGGTATCGAGACCACTCGCAGGTTATCGCTTTCCTGCGCACCTTCGGTGCAGCTACTGCGGTGGTACTACTCAACTTTGGCCAAGACGAAGTGACGTTGGTGTTGGAGGATGCTGACGTTTCTCCGAACGTTGTCGGAACTGCCGAGCTGGCACTCGACAATTACCGCGACCTCAATACCACTCCGCAGCCCGACAGGGAGGTTCTTCAGGGCTCCGTGATTCTTCGCGGATACCAAGGAAAGCTCTACGTCAAGTAGCGGATATATACATACAGATGAGTAGGGATACCAAGGAACGCCAAGATGTACGATTAAATATCTCAGGAAAAATGACGTCGGGGTTTACAGCAGATGAAGTTCATCCGCAAGATCTCGCCGAAGTTTACCCACGAACTCTCGGTCACCCGAATCCAACTGCTGCTCGAATGGCTCGAAGGTTTGCGTCGCACCGAGGAACTCCCGTTTAATAACTTCTGCATGGTGGCTGGACCTAGGAGTAATCTCACATTCAAACCGGCTCGGACCTGTCAAGATACCCTGCCCAATCACCTGGTCAACCCACTCAGGCCTTCGTGAGAGACGGAGGGCTCACCTTCACAAAATCATGGAGATCGTAAACATTGTCGTCTTTCGTCGCAGGGTCTTTGGATTTCGCGAATTTGAAGGCCCAAATGAGGTTCATGGAATTTATCTCCTGCAGAATCTCTGATGAAAACCCTAGGGGGGTTGTCAGGAACGGGAGCCACCCACAATTGAATTCCGTGCAAGATGTATCCCAGGGCAGACTCGCTGCAGAAAGGAATCAGAACATGGACCAACGACATAGGCAAACACCTACCCGAGCGGTTCCGAAGACCAAATCGTAGGTGCGGTCCAACTTCATGTCATCCTGTAACCACCGGTCAGGGTTGAACTCGTCCGGTTTTGGAAAGACCTCGGGGTCGTGGAAAATCCCCCCTGTTGTTGAATCAGCATTTGCGCTCAGGGTTACTGGAAGGGGCACCCACAGGCGTTTATAAAAATGATGGACCCTTTGGGGATAAGATAATCCTTGTAAGTAAAGTCCTCAGTGGATGCGTGCGGAACGGTGACAGGGGCGACGGGTCGCCAGCGGTGCGTCTATGGGCCAGCAAGTTCAGACATTTAGAGGGTCGCTTTTGCCTGATCTCAAACCTCTTTGATAACAGCCTGTATGTAAGGTAATCTCTCGATATCGTCGAGCTGTGGAGGACGTTCGCCTCCGATGACACTATCGAGTTCCTCCTGTGCTCGAGCTTGGGTATCGGGAAATTTTACGAGGGCGAGGACGAGAGTCTGGACAAACGCGGACGTGGTGTCGGCCCCGCCTTCAACCAGGTTGCCTCCGATGTAGCTAAGGATGTTGAGCGTGCGTCGAGCGTACTCGTCTCGCGGGACGTACCCAACTGCGACCCGATCAAGCTTAAATCCGGGTCCTTTTTCGATGACAGTTTCCATGAAGCATCCGTTAGACCAACCCTTTTGCATCCTTGCTTCGACTTGCTCGAGAAGACCAAAGTAGAGCTCGCGTTGCAGATTTCGTGTGACTTTGACCTCGATCCTCCATGACGCCCAGCGCTCCGGAATATACTTCATGATTGGGATGAGATCAACTGGCGGGTGTGCACCCGGTTGCTGCGATTGAGGGTGTTCAAAAGTGACCCGTGGAGGAAGCTTGTGGTACGAACCATGATTTCTTCCCAATGGTGCTGGGCATTGAAAAATGCCCTGACTTCGGGAGTCGTGATCCGCGGCGCACGCTTTCCGTACAACACAGAAAGGATTGCGGAGGTCGAGAGGCGACGAATCGAGTCAAAGAAATCCTGGGCAGTAAAAGGGTGTTATTTCGGGAAGGGCGGAAAGGAGCATCAATCATACCTCCGGTCGCGTTAATATATCGTACATCAGTTGTGTGGCCTCGGCCTGCTGAATCTTCAAGTGATCTCGGCATGCAGATTGAGTCAGAACTTCGCGTGCACATCGCCTGAGGCGACGCCATTGCTCGTCTCGGTACATTAGGACATGCATTGTTCTCTGAGAACGGGAGAAACTCACTATAGCGGGAAGCTCCCATGTGGTTTCCGCCGGTTATTTCTTCTGCAAAGTGGCTCGCTGGACGGTCGCTGACGACGGCGGAGTTTTTGTCCATGATCTCCCTGACGGCGGTGGTGGAGGAGAGGACGATGAGGGTGGAGTTGCTTATCTTCATCGAATAAACGTCGCCGTATTGACGCGCTATCTCCGTCAATCTGCAAGCGGTCGGCGTTCAGTCCTGTGGTGATCATAGTGTTACCAAGCAGACTGACTTGAGCCATGGGTAGACGGTTGGGAAGTCCAGGATATTGCCAAGGATCGGGACTGTTGGAGGCCCCGGCGGCAGGAAAGACTCGCGTCTCCCCCATCGCAGCAATTTGAAGATTGCCCAGAGGGCGGCAACACCAGCAAGGAGAATGGGAAGCATAGCAAGCATAGCACAGAGGGAGTTTGGCAGGAGAGAGCGACATCGTCTGCCCCCTTTAATACAACGCAGAGTGTCCACTGTGTCGGACCTCCGGGCCGCCAACGATCTCGTGTCGACATTTGGAAGTCGTTGGGTCTGATTTGCCTTCCGACAAGCAGGTTGTATCCGCCGTTTACAGCAGCAAAATTTGGAGGGAACGACTGGGAGGGTGGAAACAAGGAAACCGGTCAGAGGAGGGTTAGACGTTAGCGGATCGAGTTGCGGACGCGCCAGAACGCTCGGGTCACCCGAGTGATCAGCCGACTCGAGGCTCTCCCTTGTAAATCACCGGCCACCTTGTGCATCCCCCGCTGCTGATCCCGAACACCCTCACTCTAACCTACGGTGTTCGCTTCTTTGGCATGGTCCCACTGTAGATCCGCGTTTGGCGTCCCTACTCGTCCGCCGGCGGGGACGGGGACACGGTGACCCCCTCTTGGCTTTGTTCGTGGCCACGGTTCGACTTCCGTCTACCGTGCCGTATGGCCCACGTCAATCTCCCCACACGGCGGATTTCACCATGCCCTTTATTCTTGGAATATAAAAATCTCCTTTGTGTTCTTTACACAAGCACCCTCCGCGCGTCCACCATCCCCTTTCGCGCGAACCTGGGCCTAAGCTAAACACGCGTTTAGCGCTCGCAGATCGTCAAATTCGGTGGCCATGACCGCTCGGCGTAAATCCACTTTGGGAGACATGGACCCGCAAGGTCCACCCATCGCTGAAGACTTTGTGCCCACACCACGTTTCTCCGGTTACGACCCGTCTAACCCACCGAACGCGATTAGTTTCGCACCAGCAACCACCAAGTTCGCGACTCCCGCGACCAATGGGACACTAATGACCGACTTCCTTGCGGAACCACGAGTCCTGCGTGACTGGAGTGATATGCTCCCGGCTGAATGCTTCACCCAGCTAGTCATAGCCGTACGTGCCAACATCATCCAGTCGTTTTCCCTCTTCCACTCATTTGCTCACAGTGGCCCGGTCTCAGTGAGTGGAGGGTCCCAATGACAAGCGCCATCAGGGGCAGGGATTACATCTCCCGTGCAGAGTTGGCACGATTCGTCGTGGACCAATTCACCCTATTCACAATCGTACGTACCACTCCCTTCCGACAGATAGCGAGCTCACCCGGTCTTATTATCTCAGGTCATGGGTGCAGGCCCATGGTCGAGTGCCGAATGGAGGTTTGGTGAAGCCCCCGATGGGTCCAATGTCAAAAACATATGCCTAGCGTTCATATGGAGCCCTGCTCCTGGTATATGGCAGCCAGCCTTTCGTGCCAGGGGCCGGCCACACATTATCAAGCGAGAACCACTCGTCGAGAGAGAACCACCCCCCGAGAGGGAACCCGTCATCAAGAGAGAACAATCCATCGAGAGAGGACCGTTCATCAAGAGGGAACCGTCCATCTCGTAGGGTGTATTCAGTCTTCCTGTTCCTGCGTACCGCAGGACCACTTCCAAGTCATAGAGGTTATCGGGTAGATATCAACGCCACGCATCAACTCACTCATACTTTGTGTTCATATAAATCGAATGATAGTACGAACATCAAACGGTGGAGTTTGGGAGATAAAATGTATATTCGGTCTACGAGCACATTCATCAGTTTACATTGCGACATCAGGACGACAGCCCGTTGAATTTCGTGAAGAGTAGTAACTGGGGCAAAGAAATTATAGCGATACCTACATTGGAATCGAGAACGAGAAACGCAACATTGGGGACGAAGGAAGATTGGGTTAGAAGCCCTGGATCTCGAGGAGGATGCCAACGCGGTCCAGGGATGATGTTAGAAGAGATGAGAGCAAGCGGGAAACGAGGAGCGCGAGCAAGAAGCGTTGGAGTCGTAATACCGTAGTCGTGACTGGGAGAGCGATATTTCGACAACGATTGAGGGTTGATCGTAGAGACGTGAGCGGATGGAGGAGAGGGGGCGGGGCATGGTGGGTAGCATAACGTTGAAGAAGGCGAGCAAGTAGTTTGCGATGGGCGTAGGGGTTCCGGAAGTCGATGCATGTTTAAAACCTGAGAAGGGGAACTGGAGGAACTGGAGGTGCGTTTTCAGCCCCACGAGCTCGCGTGCCGGTTCCAGGGGTGGGCCTGCCGCGGGGACGAGGTCGACTAAGCCTGAGTGATTCAGAAGGTCTAATGGAATCGCGTCAGTATACGTAACTCTGCGGTCAAGACGAGGACGGTCACTTACGTGGTCAGAGTTCCGATGCTTGTGTTTTCCTTGAGTTCAGAGGACTTTCCTGTGTTGCGTTTGCTCCAACCAAGAGCAGCCCTTCGGGTGCTGGAGGTCACACGGGGACGGATGGTGCGCTCGTTGAAGGATTTGTCCCCCTTGGACTTCTCGAATTCTACCATGAAAGGCGAGATGGGGTTCAGGTCCTTGATCGCGGGCGCCGGAGTCTTCGAGTTGACGTTGACGGACTTCGGTTGGAGCGGCCGGACGATCGTGACGGCAGTGATATCCGCGATGGTCTCTCGCTTCTGTGGGGACGGTTTAGGTGATGGCCTTTCTGGCGAAGTCGGCTTGACAGCCCTCTGTGGGTATGGCGAAGGGCGGGAATAGGTACGGGAGCGGACGCGGTGACAGCGGAGTTCGAGTGGGAGGGGTCCATAGTTCTGTTGGGAGTGCTCCAACATCGCCTTCATCCCGGAAGGGTGATGAGGGGGTTGGAAAGATTGAACAGCGAACAAGGAGAAGGGAGTGTCGAGCCAAACCCGCCTACTCTCCGTGACCGCGTCATCAGCTTCGTCCTTCAAAGCGCCGTACCTCCTCATGGCAAGAATACCGCGTTCGTTATTCAATTCAATGTCCGTGCCGTCAGAATCATCGGTGATGTGGACAGAGTGAACAGAGTTATACACCGCAAGGGGGATATCGATCCCCGGAGCTTCGCTAGGATCAGATGATCCAACAAGACCTTCCTCATGGATGGTCTCGTAGACGGAAGTCATGGAGTGACGAACGTCCGAAGGGCGGCGACGGTGGCCATGTCCTTGACCCCTGGTGTGAGCCCTTCCGTGCGTCGGGCGGGTCATCGGATGAGTGACGTTGGCCAACATGTAGTTCAGTTGGCCAACGTCAATGCTCGACTGAGAACCACCGAAGGAGGATGCGTCGGAGGACAATGGAGGAGTGTCAGACCCAGACCCAGAACTAGAGCTGGAGGTGGTGCAGGTGCTCGAACGCGAACGTCCGGTAGTACCAGGCCTTGGGCGAGTGAAGGAAAGTTCTTGGGCTACACAGGAATCAGAAACCGAAACTCAATCGTACAGGAGAAAAACCATACTGAATGAAGCCAGTTCTTCACCATCCGCAATGAGGCAACTTTCTTCCAGGCTCTGGCGTTCGAGCAACCCCTTCCTCGCTTGAATCATCCTCTCGCCGCCAAACTTGGTCGAACTGACGGATGCAATAGATGGCTTGGTGATGATGATCGACTTGACAGGGGAAATCTCTTGCTCCTCAACAGATTCAACTTCCTCGACGGGCTCTGGTTTGGGTAGAATGGTCTTCTTTGGCACAGTGGGACGCTTCCTCCTACTGCCCTTCTTCTCCACCCTTGCACACGGGGACTGTTGCATCAGTGAACCCATGGAAACGCGACGGACCCGCCCACCACCAAGCATCTATAGAGGACATGAGGCTGCGCTCGGGATAAGGTATTTGAACACTAACCGAAACCATCGTATCATCTTCCCGAGGAGCGTGGTGAGAGCTGTCGACACTGATGAGAGAAACGGGGCGGAAATGTGACTGAACGGAGTAGCCTTCTGAAGAAATCCTGGAGTTCTCGAAGAACACCGAGTCTGTACTGGGGACATTCTCACTGCCATCCATCAACGAATCGTGATTGATCGACCTCCTTGTGTCCATAATCGAATCGAAGCCGGTGCGGTCTTGGTACTGATCATACAACCCGCTGTCGAAACTCTGGTTTGGAGATGCGGAAATCGCGCTGAGAGGAGCACCGTGGTCGAACTCAGAGTCGAGCATCTTGTCACCCAGTCCAGGTCGGCTTAGCCTCATGGCAGAGTAGTCGCTCATCATGGAGTCAATTGAGGGATCGTTCCTAGAATGCTTAGCCCAGGTGGCACGTCCACCATTGGCACCGTGTAGAGCGTAGGAAAGGGCGACTGAGCTGACGCTTCCACTGGAATCGCCCCTGCGATGGCTGTGTCCATGGTGGCTGCGGTTGTACAGGCTTACGGGAGGGGCACCAACGGCGGAGATGACGGAGTCATGAGCCCTGTGTCCACGTCGGATCTGTCCTACAACCGACGGCTGCGACCTGAAGTAGAAGCTCGAGGCATCGCTGTCCACGCGGCTACGGCGCTTCTGGTACATGAACGAGAAGGTGTCGTCAACGCTCATAGACATTGAAATGGACACGTCCTCTGACGGGGGCCTGCTGTGACGAGAGTAACCGAACGGATCTGGGGCGCCGTTGTCGATGACTGAACCGTAGGAAGACACAGAAGCGATGCTGAAAATCGAATCGTGCTTGCCGTGGTCGCGAGAGAAGCTGACAGGGGGGTAGAACGCTGGCCTGTTCGGACCAAACTCGAACCCGCGACGGACTTCATCGAAAGAGTCCAAGCCAGCGAAACTGATGCGGGACTGACCCTGGTCGGAGACCCGCGATGTGGCGGAGTTCCTCGAGAACTTGTCAACAAGATCCTTGACGCTGTTATTCGATTCGATGCGCGGTCGCACTCGAGGGACGGCAGCCTCAGACGCGACTGGGAGAACAGTATTTGCCTGACCGATGATGGATTTGAGGACGGAACTGTCCTCCTCAACCAAGGAGCTTCGAGAACTGTTGCGCGAGTGATGGGGAGGGGGGATGATGTCGGAAAGCGTCAGTGGTACTTCCCCGACCTCCTCGCTGCAACTGTTGTCCGAACACTGGGAAGGCATGGGGCTGCCTCCAAACCTGAAGCTCCTGTTAAGCTGGCCATCCGAAGGACGGGAGTTCCTGGATGAAGCGAGGGGGTTGCCAGGGCGCTCCCGCACGATGTCAATGGAGGGACTTTCCATGGGCGGGCTCAGGCGGCGACAGTACTCCTCATCATCGGAGGGAATCGCATCGTGCGATTCACCCATCTCGTCCATCGGGAAGTCGTCCATGGTCGCAGAAAGATCGGTGGTTGAGGTTGAGGATTCCTGGGCGTCGGTGGGCAGCGCAGGGACGGGCGGAACATCCGTGGTGTTATCAGGGAAGCTGTATCTCAAGTCGATCCTGGCAGGGGTCCTGAAGGCATTCTCGAGTTGTTCGACGAAGCTCCGTCTTTCACAGGCGCCTGACTCGTTGAGCATGCGGATCTCTCCGGTGAAGTCGAAGGACTTCTTGGTGTCTTCATCAGAGGTGACATCAGACTCCCCAGAGGTAGAATCGGCATGGAAGACTTGTGCACGGAAGACGGGGGTGGGTTCAGCCGGGAGGATAGCGATGCCGGTGAGAGCAAGAGGAATGGATCCCTCCAGCGGAACACCTTGAACTTCTGTACGAGGGTTAGAATTAAAAGTAGAGATAGTAGTGAGCTGCTAACCTGGCTCGCTGGAGGAGAACGTGTCCGTGGGCTCCTCGCTGCCTGTCAAGATGGACTGTAACTCTTGCGGGATATCTGAATCAGGATCCTCAGGGTCAACGTCCGGCAAGCTCGTGCTTCCCATCGTTCCTCGCAATCCCAACTCAGCCTTGGTCGCAGACGCCATCGGGATAGTGAACAACCTGTTGCTGTCCATCGACGACTTATTCCTCGAATGATTACGGCTGAAGACAGGAGCGGGTCCATCCGAAGAGCCAGATGCGCTCCGTAAAATCTTGTTCGGTCGTCGCCCAAACGTGGAGGTCGGTACCTGGGGAGGTTGATATCCGTCTGATGGGGTGCTGGGCCTCAGCTCCGCGGTCTTCGTCTCGGGTGAATTCTTGGTGCTCTTCGGGTTGCTTACCACCCTGTTTTTAGGAGGGTGTAGGGGCTGGAAGACCGGAGGTGGGTCGAATGGCATTGGTGGACTCAAGGTGCGCTTGTGTGTGGGACGAGCTGAAAGAGGAGCCTTGACTTTCTTAATCGGCGAGACGTTCCAGTTGAGATCCTCCCAGGGAAAGATGTGCTGGCCGACTAAGTTCTCGTTACCATTCTGGGGTTTCTTTGTCTCCGGTTGAGACGCGTTGGATTTCAGGCTGGTCCCCTTCCTCTCGGCGTACGGACGAAGCGATGCAACTGAGGATGTGGTGCTGGCACGGTTGAGGAGATCCATCCGCAACGGGCTACCAGTGGTGGTCCTGAAACGGTTGGCGCGTGTCAGCGGGCTTTCGAGGGTAGCAGTCGATTCGCGGTTGGCTAGTGAACGCTGGACTGAGGCGAATGGCGAAACATCAGGAGTGCATGGCGTAGCTTCCAAGTCCAGTCGGTTGATCAGTGAGGCCAAATCGTCAGTCGCAGCGTCGAGGAGAGAGATGGACATGGCACCTTGAAGATGTCAGCAAGAGATCATACCTGGAAAGGAATCTATCCTTACGTTCCACATTGTCGTAAATTCCCCGAGGCCGTGGCACATTACTGAGCATCTGTTCGGACATTGGTCGTGGTCGCGCGCGTTTCACAGGCGTCTCGAGGGTCTCTGGGTCCCCAGCACGGCCATGACCATCGTTGGTGGCAGTCTCGACGTTGACGATCGGGCCCTCCTTGGAAATGACAGACGAGCGTTGGGACTGCACCTCGGGTGATGTTGGGCGGCTGTTGATGTCGATCTCCGCGAAGAGGTCGCTGACCAAAGGTCGCTTCCTGCCTTCTGCAGACCTCCTGCTCCCCTTCTTGGTGGTGCCGTTGAGGACGGTATTGGAGTCGGTGCTGTTCCTGCGACGCTCCTCACGGTCTTTCTTCCTCATCTCCTTGACCGTCTCGAGTCCCTCTTCGTCCCATTTAACTGATGCAGAACTAGAAGATGACCGAGACATTCCGGATGCGGTTGATGGAGGACGGAGTGAAGACGAGTTGGAAATGGCAGACGAGGGTCGGCGAGAGGTTAGAAGGTTGAGGCTCATGGTCGAGCTGACTGAAGTGCGTCTGACGGTCCCAGTGGGTGGACGTTCCACTTTGGCATCGGTGATGGACGAAGTAGCGGTCGAGGCAGCAGAACGAACGGTGCCGAAACGAAGGGAAGATGGAAGGCCTAGTCCGAGAACACTCTGTTTCTTGCCGATAGTCTTGGGGATGTTGTCCTCTGGCGGAACCTCGAGGGACACCCTTGGAATGCGAGCATCGCCGATAGACCCGGCCTCGAAGCTGCTCGTAGACATCTTGGCAGTGCCATCCCTCGCCGTCTTCTCCTTGGCGGCCTTCTTCTCTGCGACCTCCCTCTCCTTCTTGCTCCTTTTGCTCTTCTTCTTCTCGGCCCCTTCTTCCTTTTCTCTTTTCTGACTCGCTTTTTCTTTTTTCGGTTCCTTCTCGTCAGCCTTAGGTTGAGACCAACTCGTGAGCCTGGCCATGGACCTCATCGACTTCATCGCGCGGAGAGCAATCGAACCGGAACCGGAGACCTCTCGCTCCATAGGTGGAGCAAGAAGACCAGGAGCAGGCGTACTACCCCTCCCCTTGGGCGGGGAAGCGGGGCGAGGTTCGGGTTCGATATGGATTGGAGAGGCCAACAAGGTTTGTGAGGGATTTGTGCCAAACGAATAAGGTGGGTGCGGGTGGGATGCCGTAGTGGGGGAAGACAACATGATCCCAGAATCGAGAGAGCCAAACCTGGCGCGCAAGGATTTCTTTTCCGGTTCTGGGGCTAATACGAACGATCGAGGTCAGGGATCCGTGTTCTTTTCGGGTGCGTGAAGAGGGGAAAAGGTGCTTACATTTACTGCGGTGGGGTTCTTTTTGCTCCTTCAAGTCTTTGCGACCCCGGCCGATACTCCACCATTTCTGGTTCTCGTCGGCCTTTGGCTTGAGAAGATGCTCGACAGGTTTGGCCTTGGCCAAGTTCTCCTTGTCCTTGGACTTGGGCTTCAGGATGTTCGCGGATGGCTTGGGTTTGAGGACGTTCTCCGAAGCCTTCGGCTTGAGTGCATTAGTAGAGGCTTTGGATTTGAGAACGTTGCCATCATCCCCCTCGCCGGGACCCCAGGCAACAGTATCAAGACCGAGACGTGACTTCTTCCTCTTGATGAGGACAACCCCCTCGAGGTCAGGGTCTTCAGCGTGGTCGACGTAGATTTCGTAACCATCCCGACCAGCGGAAGGGGTTCCTCCAATACGCCGAACGACGTCAGAAAAGTCGTTCTGGGAGCGTTCCTTGTTGCCCTTAGCAGCAGCAAGCAGCCCAAGTTTTGACTTCTTGGGAACAAGTCGCTTCCGGGAAGCGTTACTTGATGTCAACGGGCGAGGAGCAAGGGGCAAAGAAGTAGATGGAAGGTCGAAGGTGTTGTAAATGGCGGAAACGTCAAAGGAAGAGCCAAGAGCAGATGGGGACGCGTTTGAGAGAGAGATGGTAGGAATTGGCTGAGTGTCAACTGCGGCAGAAACAGGATGCGTAGGACAAGAAGGTGCTGGGAGCGGAATGGAGAGCGGTGGGAAAGTATTGCGCATTGTTGCTGATAGTCGTTACAGGTGATGATGATAAAGTCGGTGGAAAAGTCGTGAAGCGGAAATGGAGCAGTTTCTTGAAGATTCTTGAAGTTCGTTTGGCGTGGTTCAGCGCAAAGTCAATTGCGATGTTCGTAGATTCGTGCGGTGGGCCTTTCGTATTATTTTTGACGTGGACGCGGTTCGCAACGCCTGGGACGAGGGGTGAGACGAAAAACGGAGAGGTGGGGAGAAGACCTTACCTTGCTCTTGACGGTAGCAGGTGTGCAAAACAACGCGTGGCCAGTGGTAGGCTTTGCAATCGCTTTGAAGATTATTCGAGACTATTGTCCAGCAGAGGCGAAGACGAAGACGAACGACGACGACCAGGAAGGGATTTGGCGCTCGAACCAAGTTCAACTTCCAACCAGCCGATCATTTTCAAAACACGCGCCCACAGCCAAACACCTCCACGTCGGTCACGTGCAGTACCGCAAAATGTCCACCTCGGAAGACGACTCGGATGTCCCAGAGCAAGTGCCCCTCTCCACTTCCAAACGGCAGGTCATCGGGCGAAAGAAAGATGTCGCAAAAGAGCTAGCCCAGGCGGAATCGAAGCGGAAGGAACACAACCGGGAAAGGGACCGCCAGCTGAAGCAACGGTCCTCAAAACAAAGCACGGAGCTTATCCCTGATGAGGAGCGCTCACCTGGAGAAGATGAAGAGCCAAAAGACCCCCGGCTCCTCCCGGATCATCTATTCGCTGCTGCGTTCAACCAACCACCCCCAGCACCCGGACCATCCGTTCCCGAGGATGCACCTCGCAAAACTCGGCAGAGGGAGCGGAAGCAGGCTTATCTGACACCAAAAGACCGAATTATCGGGCAAGGAGTTCCCTCTCCTTCAAAGATATCCAACTGACTCCTGCAGACAGTTCCCGGGCTGTCCGGATGCTCCCCAAATCACCAGACCAAGCGGCGGCCAAACGTACACTGCCCTCCTCCTCTGTCTCCAAGTTCTCCTCACGTGCGCTAAACGCCAAAGGAGCTGCATCCCTCAATCGGACCCGGGGATGGCAACGCAGAGCTGGTGAGTGTGTTCCGCGTTTTCCCTGCCAGACAATCCGGTGACTGGGAAATGTCCAGCGAACACTGGTGTTTTGAAAACAACGAATGGACCGGCGGCCCATTTTGCACGGACTTGAGCAGTTTAGTGTGATCCGATCGAACGTGTAGTCTGTTTTACCTATTGCTGTGTAAACCACCTCTCGAGGGAGCGAGCAACGCATGTGGAAGCCGATTGTGCTCGCTCGTCCACTGTTGTGGCTTTCTCACTGCAAGTGCCAGTGGCGATGATCCGGTGTGTGTATGTGCCGAAACCTGCCACAGACGGGCGAGGGGAGTTCCAAGCTCGCATGACCGGGGAAGCAGGCTGCGCTATGCCTTGCTTTTAGTCAGACCCTGAGTGTTTCAATAGCTGGCGCTGAGTCACCGATGTCTCCAGGCAGTCTACGCTATTGGCCGTGGCCCGGGATTGTGGGAACGCCGTCGTGCCAGATTTACAGAGGCTTTTAAACGGGATTACCCTTCGAGATATCTCGGCAGATCTGGTCGCATCCCCACCCCGCCCAGACTCGATTACGTCCTCCCACTTTCCCTCCCAAACCCCGTCCAAGTACACTCATGCAGTGGGTTGCGAGCCCGAGCCAAGGGTCCCCCCCGACCGATTTCGTTGGTGGTTTCCACATTCCCCGAACGTGCGTCTCTCTCCTTGCGTGCCCCAGTTGGGCTGAACCAATAACTGAAACGTTTGCAGGGGGGCACCGTCAGTTCTTTTCATCCCCCCTCACCATGTTTACAGGACTGTGGCTAAGGATATGTTTTGGTTATGGCAGCCAACAGCAGACCGTGACGATCACAACGCCAGGCATTGCTGATATTCAGTTCGCATCGACACCAATGCGCGATCCCCCCCATCGGTACGACACTCTCCTTGTCATTTTCCCCCCGCGGCTCATCGTATCGTAGACCCTTCCCAGAGTGCGCCCAATTCCGATCGATTGCTACTTGGTGCTCAAACCCAGGGATAGGCCAGGTTTTCCTGACGACGCGAGGCAGCGTACAGCAACGTTCCAGAGCCAGACCACGTACACGCGTGTCCGTAAGACAAGCCGTACCAGGAAGCAGACCAAACTCCACAGTCCGTTGGTTTCCTTCACCTAGACGCCTCGTGTCCTGATAGAACTCTTTGCCAGAGATATCAAAACCACACATCGGCCCCATGCCACCCGAGCAGACGCCTCCCCAACATTACCAGGCGCCACAACAGTATGTCGGATCCTCTAACTTCCACGCCCCAGTGAAACCTCCTGCCCCGAAGCCGGAGTCCGTCCACAGCGGTCCACGGACATTCCACTACTCGAAATGTACGGGAAAGAAGAGGGCAGTGTGTGTACGTATCCTCGGATATTTCACGCTCTTGCTCTTACACCGGTTTGACGCTGCCGAACGCCACGTCCGTTTAGGTCGGAATCAACTATACGGGGACGGCCAGGGAATTGAACGGTTGTGTGAATGATGCCAAGAACGTTCGCAAGTTCCTCATGCGTATGTCCGGTGGTTGCCACATACACCGCGATTCCGCCCACATGACCCACTTCACAGGAAGTTGGGGGTTCAGACCGGAGGACATTGTGGTCCTGACAGACGATACAAGGGATTCTAGGAAGACGCCAACAAAGGCGAACATCATGGGTGCTATGAAGTGGCTAGTCAAAGGTGCCAAGGCGCACGACTCGCTCTTCTTCCATTGTGAGTGGGCTATTTACATCCCCATTCACTGTCTGCTCATGTTTTGTTTCAGACTCTGGCCATGGCGGGCAGATCCGCGACACGGACGGAGACGAAGTTGACGGATATGATGAAGGTATGCGATGAGGATCGCAGGGAGTCTCTACCGCTAACAGCTCATCGCAGTCATTTTCCCCCTCGATTACGAGCAGAGGGGTGTGGGAATAATCAGTGACGACGTGAGTGGACGAGGCAGCCCTTCTTTCCCCCTCAGAACTAAACGGGAAACCTCAGATACTGAATGACTTGTTGGTGCGCCCAATCCCTGATGGCTGTCGGCTAACGGTGAGTCACTCCTGTTCTTTCAGTCGAAAACCCGTCAGTTGACATGGTGCGAAGGCCCTCTTCGATGTGAGCAATATATGTGACACGTCGTTTTCTTGATGCGCTGACTGACACGCGGCCTCACCGCTAGTCATGCCATTCAGGCTCGGTCCTCGGTGCGGTGTTCCACCCGAACAGTATCGGCGGTTTCCTAACTTTTTCCACATTCTAGACCTGGTGTACCTTGTGAGAGTGATGGGATGTGTCGATTCCTCGATCTAATTATAGTCCCCCCCAGTATCACAGCAATGGGCGGTTGAAGAATAGCGAGGTATCGGACAAATACCGCAGGTTGAAATCATCCGCTGGGGATGTGGTAAGTTCGCTGGTTATTGCCGCCGCGAGTCGGACGAACGCTAACTTCACTTTGGGCAGATCTCATTCAGCGGATGCGAGGATAGCCAGACGAGCGCTGATGTTGTCAAAAACGGGCTAGCCGTGGGCGCGATGAGTTACGCGTTCATGAAGTGTCTCGGTGGGCCCCTGACCGTTTTTCGCTTCCGGGGGATAGGCGAACTAAATCCACGGCAGATACGAACCCGAAACAGTCTTATCAGCAGTTGCTGAAGAACGTTCGAGAGATCCTGAGGAAGAACTACAGCCAGAAACCCCAGCTCTCGAGTTCACACAGGATTGTATGACCTTCCATCCACAACTGTTTTGTCGATTGCTTACCGCGACTCAGGACACGAACATACCGTTCATTCTTTGATCACGACCTATCCCTATACCACTCTCAGTTTCGCTGGAAACCTTTTCGTGGTTGTATGTTTTCCTTTCTTGACCGATACTGTACCCCGGACCGCGTTTTAATCCACGATTTACTGTTGCGACTGTGTCAGTAGTTTGTGTGCATGTAGAGACGAATCGTGTATTAACGTACGCGCCAATATGTCGTTAGATTCCCCTTCTGTTTGTACAACGATACCTTCACCTAGTATGCCTTGTCCGTTCGCCTCTCGAACTCATTAAACAACAACGGGGGCTGGGTCTGCTGCCCTCAGGAGGAAGAAGTCCACTCCCGCAAGTTTTAGCCCGTGCTTCTCACCGAAGGCCACCGCGTTCCAACTTGTTCGTTGTCCCGCCTCTGCACCATGCTCTGGCGCGCAGGCAGGAATTTCGTAGCCGCCGACGGGTTCCTCGAATAACAGGAACACTGAAGCAAGGGATCGTCGGACCAACCGAGGGAACCCTGTACATGGTATTGCTTACCATAACGGTGTAGGCCTGAGCCAGGAGGAGGGCCTGGGGGCCTGTATGGTGTTATGGCCGCCTTCGTTTTTAAGGAGGCCAAATCGTGGGTTTCGTTTATCGAACCCTGGGGTGCGGACTTGATGCCCGGGATCTAAACCGCCAAGCATATCCTGAGGACGTGTGCGTACAACTTAGCGGAGTTTGTGATCCTTACTACCCAATGTCTGAATTGGTGGTGCTTGGGATTCGCTCTGGATGGGGTGTCTGGATCTGTCATCACGAGCGTATACGACACCTCCTTCGAGAAGTCGTCTCCTTCGCCGGTGCTGTCGGCGTTTGCGAAGGGGAGGTTCATTGGGGTGATCACGACGTCAGGTTCGTCGAGGGTTTCCTCCGTGAGCAAGGTGTTCCCCGTTGCGACTTCCCGTCCCGTGGGGTATACGATGGAGAACAAGAGAGTCGGGGTAAAACCGGAAGGAACGACATCTGGGATGATGCCCTGTCGCTCGAGAGCAGCTACGATTGAGCCTAGGGGGGATGCCATGTAGTAGATAACACCTGAGGTGGGAGTGGATACCAGAGTGCTTTCGGACTCGAGTGGAGGACCGCCGGGCCGCGGGATCCCGGCCCACTCCCGCTTCTCACGGTCCCAAAAGACTATCTCAAGGCTCGCCATGACCTCCGGAAAGAAAGCGGAAGCGAAAGTCGCGACCTTGAAGGGCCAAGAAGGTAACCAATTCTTCCCGGAAACAACATTCAGCAAATTTAATTACCCTGATCAGCTGAGGACACGGTTTTCCAGTACTTAAAACGCGTAAGTGGGGAGATCATCCTGGCAAACGCACACTGAGTGTCAATTCCAGATGAATCGCCCATTTGGCGCTGTGGATGTTTCTTCGAATCTAAAAGGAGCCGTTCCGAAGACGGCAACCCAGAAGATTCTCCTGACCCTCGCCGAGAAGGGGGAAGTAACACAAAAGACATACGGTCAGTGTTCCCTCAGCCCCATGGATATTCCGCCCAAATATATTTACCTCTTTCCAGGAAAATCCACATTCTTCGTTTATAATCAATCGAAGATCGAGAGTTTGCCTGCGGAGAAGCTGGTTACGCTTGAAGCACAGCTGAAGGACGTCGAAGAAGAAAATAAGCTTCTCACAGCGGAGGTCAAATCTCTCTCGGCAGGTGCCCAATCTAGCCGACACTCTACTGTTACTTAGAATGGTTAACTTTCGTTCAGAACTCGCAAAAATCAAGTCCACCCCCACGGATTCGGAGCTCGACGAGCAGGTTCTGCAGGCGGAAGAAAAGGTACGCATATAGTTGTCCCCAGGTTTGCCGACCACCTCTTTTCATCCCAACTTGGGTCAAGATCGACACAACCCTCAAGTACTTGGGACCGCTACGAGCCGGGTCCTCCATTATCTCGGCATCCGAACTCTCCCAGCTCGACGAAGATTGGAAGATGTGGAGGCAGGAATGGGTCAAAAGGAGGAAGGTCTTCAACATGTACTATTTCGTTCACTTTTCTCCGTCGCCACAGATAAGTGCTGATCCTACCCAGGCTCAGAGATACCGCCCTGGAAGCGACAGGTCCAAAGGACGCGGCCGAGCTGCTGGATGACCTTGGCGTCGAACTGGACAGCCCTGAGCACGCTCAGCTCGAAAGGAGTCATCTCTGCGCTCGCGTTTCTGGGTCTCGCAACTGACGATGTTTCCGTTATGATCTCTTGTTGCTTGGTCATTGACTCGCCGATATCCGTCCTGTGCCCTGGTCCTGTTTGTGTTCCTGTGAAATTCGATTAATTAAGCAAGCTCTACAGATAAGGAGAGTAAATGCGTAAGTTGGAGTGATCTGGTTTATGCATCGGTCAGCTCCTATTTCCTCAAAACGTGTGGGCTGACGTCGTCGTGCTTGATCAGCGCCTTCCACAACTGCCGCCAGGACAGCGGTGAACCCTGAGATTTGGCATCGGTCAGAGGTCATCACATAGATAACCTAGGAGTGGTCACCTCGTCTCTTTGCATGACCACGAAACTCCCTTCAACCCCGCCATAGCCGAAGTTCTCGACGGCAACCCATCCCTTGAACCTGACCTTACGCCGATCCATACCGCCAACTCGTAACCTCAGCTGTACGTCGGACCTGCCAGCATTGCGAGACACAGGATCCGATATCCTGCACTTGACATTGAAACTCAATAAACTCTCGTGAATGAGCTTCATCATAATCCCGGCCCCCAGTGAACAGTAGAACCTCGTTAGGCATGGGGTATACCTGGTCCCAGATTGAGTTTGGGACTAAAAGGGGGAGTTCGTAAGCCAGGCGCGTGGTGGTTGGACGGCCGAGCAGTCGCACTCACGAAGAGGAGCAACGATTGTGTAAACTGAGAGTTATGAACGGCGGATCCCATAATCTGATCCCCATCCGCATCGACCTTCCCCTCACTGACGAAACGGTCAGTATCTGGGCTCCGAGTGTGTTGATCAGAACACACAAGCGCTGTGGGGTAGCAATCTCAAGGTCTCCCGCATTCCGTAACGATTGAGTGAGTCTCTGCGCTAAAGCAACAGGATCATTATTCGCAACTTGACTCGCGCTTCCCTAAGTCAGTCTTGAGACGTTCGGATGGTAGCCGAGGAGACTAACCGTGACACCCATGGGTGTTGGATCGCACCCGCAATCGTCAACCTCTCATCTGGGTCGATATCCAACATTTGCGTTATCAAACCTGGACCTTCTCAGTACGACGTAAGTAGCGGAAAGGCAGAAGAGACTTACTGAGCACCGCCGGGGGCACTCTGTCCCAGGGATCCTTGTCGAAGATCTCACCGTTCACGTAGGCGCAGAACTCGACGCTATTGTCGGACGGTTCGTCCCAAGGCGTGTCTACCGCATATCTGCACGAGTGATCCGCACGGCGAACAGGGGAGACTCACTTCCAACAAGCATGGTAAAAAGGATGACACCGATGCCCCAGACATCGATCGGTTCTGCCTTGTAGGGAGCATCTCCGGCGAGCTCGAAGGCACTGAGTTCTCGCGAGCTTGGAACGCTTGGAACTCACTCACTTCTGGGGCTATGTACGGCAAACTCCCGCACCGTTCACTCAACAGGCGTGTCTTGCCACTCTCTTTGAGTTTGTAAACGGAGCACAAACCAAAATCGGATATCTTGAGAACGCCCGCTGCGTCAAGCATGATGTTCTCCGGTTTGAGGTCACGATGACAGACGCCTTCTCTGTGGATGTAGTCCTGGAGGTGGAACTGGCTTAGTTGGGGGTAGATCGTTGCCAGGGAATGACCGAACCATTCCGGATAAGATCTGCGTGAAGTAGTAATGAGCAATCTCTTCGTCTATACCAACATCCGGGGCTGTCCTCGCTGATCAACTGCAGGTCACGAATAGAGGCAGAGGCGGAGAAATACCGATTTTGTCGAAGAGATCGCCACCAGCGGCAAGCTCCAGCAGCATGTAGATGGCAGGGTGGTAACGAGACCTTTCATTCGCCTCAACAATAATGGCATTCATAAACTCGAGGACGTTAGCGTGGTTTAAGGCTGAGTGGACCTGTATCTCTTTCTCTATCATCTTGCGATCGTACGGTTTGGTTTCGGGTGTTAATGTCACCACTTTGCACGCTGCCACCCGATGCTCTTTATAGTGAACCGCGCGGTATACCCTAAAACACCCGATGCAAATGATACGGGGCGTGAAACGTTAGTGATCTTGAGTGCGGTGTCGTCACGGTGAGGTAGCCCTCACGTCGAGAAACCTCCACCACCAATTTGTTCAACGAGATCGTAACCTTCGGACAAATGGTGAGTTTTGTACGGGAAGTCTCGAGATCGCCTGCGCTTACCCGTGACTTTCGGGTATCTCAACGCTTTTGACATCCCGGTATGAGGTGGCTGAGCCAGTCGAGGAGATCCAAGCGCGTCGATCACGTGGAAGTTAACGTTGATCACCCGCTTTCGGCACCCTCCGTTGCCATGGTGAGCAATCGAGCAGCTCGTGGTCCTCCCGTTCGTCGCTCATTTGCTGAACTGGTAAGTACGGCAGTATGTCGGGGCACCCCTCAAAGAAACGTCGTCGGGAATGTGGTGAGAGATGTTGTACCGTTGCTACCGGTGGAAAAACCTGACTTCCGCTTTTTGGTCACCACAAATTGCTCTCATCAACACCGGATTACACACTGGCCTTCCTGATATGATTTCTGGATGCGTATGTCGCATATACCTTTCCCCTTGAGCAGACAGAAGGTCCCGCTCACGGTCGAGGGGAAGGGAGTGCGATGAACCTCGGGGAGAAGGCTCGAAGTCTCGTCACTCTCGCTCTGACTCCAAGGATCGTGGTTTCTCACCAAGCGGCAGTGTGTGTTCACTTACCTCATGTATCGTGGTGTTGGCTCAAAGTACTGTTAGCGTCACCACCACCGAGGGCGGAAACGTGACAGGAGTCGGACCCCTGGGGTAGGTCGTGTGCCTCTCCAGACGCAGCTCACCCAGCTTCCGTCCTTAGGTGCGCGAATCAGGACCCGGGGGCAGATCATATCAGGATGATTCCAAAGAGTACAATCGATCACCATCGCCACCCCCACACAAACGGAAGCGGAGATATCAGCCACACTCCCGCTCTCGTTCGCGTTCTCGCAGCCGGTGCTCAGACTCTTCAACGTCGCCTTCGCGGTCCAAGCGTGGATCGGATAGGGGGCGGGTGAAAGAGAAAAAAAGAAGACACAGGGAAAAACGGAGCAAGCACTGCGATGGTAGTGAAAAGGATGTTCGGAGAAGTGTTTTGACTGGGAAGAAGGTGAGCTATCTTCACCCGTTGCCTACCGCAACAATGTCGGATTGAGGTACTTTTCCATTCCGGGCAGATCAAGCTAAAAGTGCGCAAGGATGCTGCTGATCTTGAGAGGGATAGCAACAGGGAAGAATTGTTACAGTTTTTAAACTCTTCGTACGAGTAGTCTGGTTCTGTCCCTTTGGCTACGGGATTGTTTGCCGTAGTCAGTGTCACGTTCGGGACGAGCCGCATTGGACCTTTTATCATGGGATCAGGCTATCCCCTTCCAATTGATATCACACGATCGCCGGCTCCCCTGCCGTGACGGTTTTACCTCTGCGACCACCACCACCGCCAGAAACCGGTGACCTCTTGGTTGTTGCTCTCGCCTTTCCCCACTCTCATCCCTCAGATCGAGCCGGGTCACATGGCGTCCACGACAGCTTCCGCTAATGCGCCGAAGAAGGCACCCTATCCATTCTGGCTGGGAGGTGTGTACTAGCCGTGTGCACTGGTGGTCACACTCGCCCCTGACTATCCTCGTTAGGTGTTGCCGCAACTATCGCGGCATCTATAACCCAGTAACCACCCCAGATCCCTCGTCTGGGTCGACACTGCCACTAATGACGTAACATTATCCGCAGTCCGCTTGATCTCACCAAAGTAAGACTTCAGGCCTCTGGGGATAAGGGGATGGTAGAGTCCCTGAGAAAGACGGTCCGAACGGCGGGTGGGTACTGCCACTAGTACCCGTATGCGGATTTAGCATATCGTCGGCTTTTAGGCGTCCGGGGGCTTTTCGACGGCATTTCCGGTACCTGGATGCGACAGATGAGCTACTCGGTCTGCAGATTCTGGGCCTACGACGAGAGTAAGAAGCTCCTCGATGCTGGTATGTGGTCTGCAACCCCCCTCGTTGTACGCCCCACGCTTACTGGTTCTAAAAGGTCCTTCCGCCCCCCCTTGGAAGTTGGCCCTGGCTGGGTGCATGGGTGTGTGATACCATCGTGCTGATTAACTCTCGGAGGACCAGAGTTTAATTTCGCTCATTAGCCGGTGGAATTGCTGGGTTTGTTGGCAACCCTGGAGGTTCGTGTACATCGCCCGCACCGTGAGTAGACTAACTCATGTTCTGATTCGTACAGAAATCATCATGGTTTGCTTCCTGTAGGTTTTCCCACTTCCACCAACTTACGCCTTGTCCAGGTCCGCTTGCAAGGAGATATGGCCAAGCCAGTGGACAAGCGGCTGAACTATAAACATTGCTTCGATGGGTTGTTCAGGGCGAGTCTCACATCACAGAGACATCCGCGCTAGTTTAACAATGAATGCCCATAGATGGTACGAGAGGAGGGTTTCTCCTCCCTTGGTCGAGGAGTCGGTCCGAATGTAGTTCGTGCCATCTTGATGAACGCCAGCCAGTTGGCATCGTATGTTTTTCACCCCTTTACCCCTCTCATGGTTGACACCCTTGACAGATATGACTTCTTCAAGCGTGAGCTACTGAAGACGCCGTATTTTGAAGATAATATGGCTTGCCATATAGCTGCAAGCTTTGGCGCGGTTTGTGACCTTTCTCGTTGCCCGTGTGCCCAACGTTGACAAACGTCCATTCTAGGGGACCGTAGCTACAACCGTGTGTTCTCCGGCCGACGTGTTGAAGGCAGGCTAGTCCCTCAGACTTGACTTGACAATTGCTGACTTCGAACCCAGAGTCGAATCATGAATGCATCTGGATCGGGATCACGAGTGCGTATTTCCCCCGTATTGCACCCGCAGAGCTTATGTCGAATGATCCGTGGCGCAGTCTACGCTGCAAGTGATCAAGAACTCGTTGCGCAACGAGGGCCCGATGTTCATATTCAAGGGCTGGGTGCCCGCCTGGGTCAGGCTGCAGCCCACGACCATTCTGATCTTCGTAACCCTCGAACAATTGAAGAATGTGGTCGACTGGAGCAGGGAGCTTCGGGCCAAGAGAGCCTAAGCCAATTGGTCGGAACTCACGATGTTGGGGAAAGGATGGTTTTGTATTGTAGCTTCGGATGTACTCACTCAAATCTGCATCCACCCCGTCCGCGTTGCTTGTGCTTTATACGTATACATCCTGAAACGGTGATTCGGTTTGGAGGTTCTCGCGACTGGCTATTTGTTCAGCCACCCCCGGAAATAACCATGGTCATGGGCCAGCAATAGGATCAAACCAGAAAACTAACCTCCAGGTGCCTTATAAGCACCGACCTCCCCCATGGATCCCATCGACCAGAATCACTCAAGTCGGGAGCCTGAGCTCACTGCCTCCACTATGCCTGTCGCCGAGCGCAACAGTGAAACTAGGTCTACCACCGCAGCTATGAAGGAGAGGAGGTTCAAGTTGGGCAGGCGAGTAACTTCTTCATCCCTCCCACGGACGGCCCAACTTACACCGTCGTGTGTAGAGCTTGCGATCGTTGCAGGCATGATACTTTCGCTGGGATACTGATACATGTTCGGGTTATCCTGACTGGACTCCCCTTTCAGGCGCAGAAGGATTCGTTGCGATGACGGTAACCCTTGTCAAGCGTGCATCTCATCTGGTTCAGCATGTACCTTCGAGGAGAACGGCAAGAAGGGACAGAAATCAAAGTACGTCTCGTCTATTGCGTCTCCAGACGGTGGTCTAACAGGGCTGCAGGAAAACGGCAGGGATCGAAGCCCGTATGAGGCAGCTGGAGCAACTGATCCAAGCAATACCCCCGTCCGTTTTTGCAGCGAACGGACTGGTCAACCCCACCGCAACCCCCAACCCCCAACCATCCACCCTTGGGACACCGTTTACCGCATCCCCTCAAACGTACCCCGCCTCAGTCCCACCCCCACACTTGAACTCATATCCCCTCATTAATCCATCCCTGCGGTTCACCACTGACGGGAGTAGAAATGGTGAACATGGGGTAATCCCGATTTCCCCAACTCAGTTGCTTCAAAATAGCCCTCCCGAGGGCGCTACACCTACTGGGCCCGGTTCCGCTGATCCTTCTGAGAAGCTTCTGGGGTCGGCTCGCAGGGCGGGGTTATCGCCATCCTATATGTACCTCGACGATGCCGGTTACCCCCGTTGGCAGGGTGAAACCTCGGGACTCCCCTTCCTGGATTCGCTGGTCGAAAGGCATTCAACCGGGACTGGTTAGCAAGCCGGAGCAAAAAAAAAAATCTATACAGTTCTGAGCCTGTGATTTTCTATAGATGACTGGTTTCCAGACCGGTCGCCTCGAAAAACCGATGTGAATCCAGAGGCTGTTTGGCGCTATGTCACTTCGGTGATACCACCGGATCTAATAGACAAGTACGCGTATTCCATTCCTCCGACGCACGTCCCCTGACGTCAGGATCAGCTTGGTACAATGCTACCTATCCACCTCCTATTACATTATGCCGTTTCTCCACATCCCCTCCTTCATGTCGGTGAGTCTCATGATCCCCTGCCTTTTGCCCCGATTGACCAAATTTCTGAAGGATTACGGGAACCCTTCTAGATGGGGAGAACCGGGTTTTGCGGCGCTCATTGTAGTGATATGCTGCCTAGCGTCCCGTCACATTGACGACCCTCGTGCCCGTGCCGACCCGGAAGATGGGGGTTCCGCCGGAGCACATTGGTTTGAACTATTCGGGCGGTTACGGACCACGCCCTCAGCCGATCGCCCAACCGTCCACACTGTCCAGGCGGTTCTCGTCGCAGGAGTGTATGCCATCGGTGCGGGAAAGCTCTCAAAGGCGTTCGCTCTTCTCGCAGAGTCGGTCACCCTTGCCATCGATCTTGGATTACACAGAGATTCTGAGGCATTCGACTGTTTCGACCCGATTGAGGACGAAGTGAGGAGGCGGACCTTCTTCTGTGTCTATCTCTGGGATAAGCAGGCAAGCGCTCACTTCGGAAGACCGCCTATGATCAGGATGAGGGACTGCGACGTCGGGGAACCTGTCGCGGTGGACGATGAGTTCATCACCCACGACGGTATCGGAGAGCAGCCCGCTGGAACACCGAGCAGGATCGAGGTATTCATGGCCGTCGTCAAAGTTTTCGTGGTCCTCGAGTCCGTCCTCAATCGTACGGCACTCAACCCGGTCGGCCGAGCTTCCCCCTTGTTCGTCCGTGCAGCAGACATGGCTTCGGGGGGTCAACATCCCCAGGAGCTGGTGGAAGAAGAATATCTGTTGAACGAAATTTGCCAGAGCATCTCCCCCCACTGGATGTACAGCATGGAAACGATGTCGAGCGGGGATGTCATTAGGGTGACACAAGCAGAGAGGTTCCATTGCGTCGAGCAATTTATCCGAATGCTCATCCACAGACACCGGTTCCAAGAACTCCTTGCCGAGAGATGGTATAATGGTTCGGAAGAGCAGTCGGAAGCCGAGATGAAGGCGATTGTTGAGGCCCACACATGCACGCTCCAGATAGTGACAGCGCACATCCACATCGCCACAAAGGGCTTGATGACCTACTGTAAGTGCCTCTCTCGTCTTCTTACGCTCTTCCTGACCTTTTAAGTAGACGGAATTCACGTCATCCACCAATTGACCCAAGCGGGAAGAACCATCATCGCCGTCTTGTTGAACTGCACTTCACCTCCCTTACAACACCTAATCCCCACGTCCATGAACGCTTTACGTTCTTGCGTCGCGCTTTTGAGGCAGTTCAGCGGGCGGTACCTCTGTGGATTGCGTTCGTGTGATATAATGGAAGAGTTTTGTAGAGGTTTGGCGGCCAAATCTGACTCTTGATAATAACCGCTTACGAAAGGTTTACAGTTGCTGGTGTTCCGCTTGATGTACATCACAGATCCGGGGCGCAAGACAAAAAGGCGCCGCGATTGCCTTGGCTGCGACCAGTGCGGAGGAAAACCCCCCCGAAAACAAGGTCGCGGAGCGGCTGTGGTGACCATTACTCTGACCATTCTCACCCGTCCCCCGATTCGGGCTCTGATACTGGGCCCTCGGAGATATTCCGCGGATTAGTGCCAGAACGGCCACCTATGCTTAATATCTCCCCGGACATGGCCAGCACCCACCTCCAACAATCATCACCTCTCCTCAATACACCCTCGTCGCAAGACAGTGTGTATCACTCACTTTTCACGGAGTTGGGGCTCTCGGATTTTGGGGTTTCGGACACGGTGGTTTCGCCTGCGGAGATGTCGGGCTCACAATTTGATCATGACTTCTCGCTCCTACTCGGAAACGGAAATCTTCTTCAATTTAGCGGGGGTGTGATGACATGAGTGCACACTTGTTTTCGCCTTGTTTTGGTCGTTATCTTGGCTTCCGCCGTGCTTTCTGGGGATCCAGGATGATCCCTGTACATACCGTTAAAAATAACTTATGCAGTACGTAGGCTATTATCTCCCGTGATCTGATTGGTTCTCGTTCCTCCATGCCTTCGTGTCCACGTCCGTCGCAACCGTCATGAATCTACAAAAAGTTCCGTTTCATTTTGGGAGCAGGCGAAGGGTACGGGTGATGCGTACTGCGAGACATGGATGGCCGTCAAAGTTCTCATTGCATCGAGGTCCGTGGAGAACTGCTTTAGCAGAGACTTGGTCTGCGTGATTGTTTGGTTGAATCCGGCCAATGACCGAGAAAGCTGAGCGGAGTGGCGGTCTTTGGCTTGTGATGCCATGATGGATGATCGCAAGCGACGTTGAGTCCGTGAGAACATCAGATCACGGGTTCGCATTCAACTGGGTCTGCCTTGAGGTTCTGCATGGCCTTCATTTTCCTGGCCACGGACGCAAACAGAAACGCTTGGGATGCCCGCTTTACATTCGCCATGCATTTCACCTCCTTTGGATGACGCGTCGCGTGCTCGAAACGGCAAGGTCGAGCTGATTCGGGGTGAAACCTGATCCCAAAGGGCCCACCATGAGCAGACCGTGCCACCATAGCTCAACCCCCTCGAACCATTGCTGGGTCACCGTTTTCATTTCGCTTCATCTGGGTGGTCGCGATCGTGATGATGGTTTCCTCAACGCTGGCCATGGCGGCCTCCCAGGAAGCTTATAAGCTCAACTGGTGCGCTGGGCTGACTATACTCACCGACCTTCGACCCAACCAACTTCCTTCCGACACTTCTTCCTGGTTCGAGGGACATGCCTTCTCGCCCGATCACCAATTTCTACACTCCATTTGTGGCGGCGGTGCCGCCCTCCTTGCGTGCCACGGACGTTTTCCCTGGAGGAAGGGTGGGATCCTACGAGATTTTGATTAGTGATTGACTAACACGTACTACAGCTCGGAAGCCATAACGTTGCCCACAGTCGCCACAGTCGGAAACGAAGCTATGATGTGGGGGACGCCCATCGTGATCACGACGGGTCTGCCACCAGTGTGAAGAAGGATCGCAGGAGAACTGTCGACTGCGGACTAGCTCGACCTTCTCTCGCCCCACGGGACAACGGAACACACCAGGTAGCGCGAATACTCCCACAACGGATCATAGCTCCTGGGTATACCACTGGGGCTCAATCCATTTGGTTCCGGTCTGAGGGTGAGCATCCGGACTTCGGAGTGTCACTCACGGATATAGTGGATAATGGAGTTAAGGAGCTCGTGGTTGCGCCTGAGGAGCGAGTCTTCCGGAGGATTGGTCTCGACGATGATGAAATACAGTTCCATATCCTTGTGAGCGTATAACCCAATAGTGCTGATCCATCCACTAATACGCGATTTACAGTGGCCTGGTTATGGGCATATCTCCTGGATCGCTTCCATCCCCACCAACTTTCGCGAGGAAAGTGGTCATCGGTGTGAATCCGTTACCCGAGGACTGCTCGCCGTGGCAGTTGCTGAACATTTTCGAGCTTTCATGACTGTACGCCCCCCTATGCGAATGAAACCGCCGGGTCTTTGACGATACTTCGCTTAGAATCACTCACACTTGCGCTTCCCCCACCTCGACCCCCGCTGGAAAATTGGTAACGACCAAGAGAATGGGATTAGGTTCGAGAACCTCCGCTTGACGCGCCTCTTCGGTTACATGGGCGGGGCTGGCAAGTTAAGCTCCTGGCAAGCGGAAATACTTGTCGTCAGCGATCACCCCGCTTACACCAGCTAATTTATCTTGTAAAAACGCTGTATTTCCTGAGCGCTCTTATTTAACGTCCAACTTGAAAATGTTCGCGCATCGGTTCCACCAGCGCTTGGCGGCTGTTGCCGTAATGTCACGTGTCACAGCAAGCGCGTCTGCCTCTTTGGTTGAACCTCAAAGGACTGGCGGAGACTGGCCTTGTCCAGCTTACCCTTATTTCACCTCAAGACCGCCTTCAGGCACCACCACTCGGTGCTCCGAACACGATACCGAATATTGGTCTCGTTTTCTGACGCCGATCCAGTTCCTCGGCTTAGTGGAACCCAACTCGCCCCGGACATCCTACCATGTCCGCGCTGCAACAATCCCAGAACACAGATACCATGAGCGACCTCATGACCCAACTCGAATCCACCGAAAAGACATGGGTCTGGGTACCCGATGATATAGAAGGATACCTCTCAGGATGGGTTAGAAGCGACAAGGATGATATGGTCGAGGTCGTGCTCGATAATGGACGCGGTGTATGCTGTCTTTTTTTGTCAGCTCCTACCGGTTTTGACCTCAGGAATCAGATCCGACGATTACCAGGATACAGTTTATCTAAGAAGAATCCCCCAAAGTTCGACAGAGTGGATGATATTGCCGACCTTTCGTTTCTGAACGAAGCTAGCGTGGTTCACAATCTTCGCCTACGATATGGCTCTGGTGCCATCTATGTCAGTCCAAGAAGCATTACCTCTGTGAACCTCTGCTCACGGGGAAACAGACATATTCTGGACTGTTCTTAGTTGCGATTAATCCGTACCAGGCCCTTCCACTCTACTCGGACGCAATAATACACCAATATCGCGGGAAACGGAAGGACGAAAACCCGCCACACATCTTTGCTATCGCGGAGAGGGCTTGGGTGAATATGGGCGACGAACGTGAAAACCAGAGTATCCTTATTACGTCTGTAGACTCGCGATTCTCAATTCACATTTCGACTGACATCTGTGTAGTGGTGAATCCGGCGCTGGTAAAACTGAGAGCACGAAGAAGGTTATTTCATACCTTGCTGCAATCGCCACGGACACGCATGTTCCTCCGACACCAGGCCATTCCCAATCTCCATCTCAATCATCTTTCGGCGTTATGCCGACTATCGGTTTGCCTCGCGCTGCTTCCATGAAGAGGCATAGCAAGCACATGTCGATAAGCGCATCTTCCTCGGCGTCCCACCTGACTTCGAAGGGTCGGCTTGGTCTTTTGGAACGCCAGATCCTTCAGGCGAACCCGATCCTGGAAGCTTTCGGCAATGCCCAAACGCAGAGAAACAACAACTCCAGTCGATTCGGAAAGTTCATTCGCATTAGCTTCTCGCCTGACGGAAGCATTGCCGGTGCGAATATCGACTGGTACCTGCTTGAGAAGAGTAGAGTCGTGGTGAGGAGTGAAGCTGAGCGCAATTTCCACGTATTCTACCAGTTGATGGAGGCTGGTGGGGCGCTGAAAGGTGCGTTCCACCGACGGTCCTTCATGCCTTCACTAACATGCGACCAGATACCCTACTACTGGACGGGGGCGTGGAGAACTATGAATACCTTAATAAGAGCCGGCGGGAAGTTGATGGCATCGACGACCACGAGGAATGGGGGGCGCTCAAGGCGGCGCTCAATACCGTCGGTTTCTCAGCTGCCGAACAGTTCGATCTCTTCCGCATCGTCGGAGCGATTCTTCATGTCGGCAACATTGTCGTCTCTTCTACCCGCGGAGATGACGCATTCTTGGCCGATGCATCACAGGCGGAACGTGTTTGCCATCTCCTCGGAATACCCCTTTCAGAGTTCACGAAGGCGGTCTTGCGGCCCAGGGTCCTCGCCGGGCGAGAGTGGGTTACTCAGGCAAGAACACGACAACAGGCCACCGACGAATTGTCTGCCCTTTGCAAGACCCTGTACGAGAAATCCTTCGGGGCTTTGGTCGAGAGGATTAACAGGGCGTTGGACCGCCCCTCATCCAAGTCTACCTTCATCGGAGTTCTGGACATTGCTGGCTTCGAGATATTCGATAAGAACGGGTACGAGCAGCTGCTCATCAACTACACCAATGAGAAGCTCCAGCAGTTCTTCAATCATCACATGTTCGTTCTGGAGCAAGAAGAGTACGCAAGGGAAGGCATCCACTGGGACTATGTCAACTTTGGGTTGGATCTGCAACCTACCATCGATCTCATCGAAGCCAGTGGTAACGCCATTGGCATCCTCAGCTGCTTGGATGAAGAGTGCATCATGCCGAAGGCTACAGATGCCACGTTCACGAACAAGTTGCATGGTTTGTGGGCTTCTAATATCCCCGAGGGAGAGGAAGGCCATCTTGGACGCACGAAGTACGCACCCACACGGTTTGAACAGGGTTTCATCGTGCATCACTACGCCGGGCGGGTCGAATATCGAACGGACGGATGGTTGGAGAAAAATAAGGATCCTCTCAACGACAATCTCACACGTGTGCTGGCCAACTCGTCGGAGCGTTACGTCGCCTCACTTTTTTCCGAGTTCGCGGCGGCTCCGACCTCTATTGTAGGTGCCCTCGCCGGAAGGCAGCGCTTTATTAAGAAGGGAGCGTTTAGGACCGTTGCTCAACGTCACCGAGAACAACTCTCCAGTCTCATGGGACAGCTCATTGCCACCCAGCCCCATTTCGTGCGTTGTATCGTCCCGAACCCTAACAAGAAGCCGGGCCGCATCGACGTTCCCATAGTCCTTGATCAGCTTCGATGTAACGGTGTTCTCGAGGGTATCCGCATTGCCCGCCTTGGTTTCCCCAACCGTCTGCCATTCGTGGAGTTCCGCCAACGATACGAGATTCTGACACCTGGCGTTCTCCCTCCCGGGTACATGGACGGTCGAATGGCTTGTCTCCGCATGGTGGATGCTCTCGGCTTGGATCAACAGAACTACAGAATCGGAACCTCGAAGATTTTCTTCAAAGCCGGAGTTTTGGCAGAACAGGAGGAGAGGCGAGACGCCTTGCTGTTCAACATATTCTCCCGTTTCCAATCCGCTGCACGCATGTGGACTGCGAGACGGCAGATGAAGAAGGTTCTTAACCGAGCGATTGCCATCCGAACGATCCAAAGGAATGCGCGAATCTACGGTGATCTCCGAGATTGGCCATGGTGGCAACTCTACACCAAGGTAGGCATTTCGTTTTCTTGTATGCCCATCTGTTGATGATTTGATAGGTCCGTCCCCTGTTGGCTGCCACAAGGAACGACGACGAGTTACGGAGAAAGGAACTTGAATTGGCACTTGCGAAAGAGAGGGCGGAGAAGGACCAACAGGTTCGTGAAGAGTTGGAGAAGGTGAAGATGGGCCTTCAGAACGAGAAGTGGAAGGTGGAGGAGGACCTTGCCGCAGAGAGGGGCCTGAACTTGGATAAGGATGCTCAACTGGAAAGGAGCAAGAAGAGGGAGAGTGAGTTGGAAGAGGATGTACTGGCGCTTCAAGCGGACCTCGACACTCTGGACTCCCAGCTCGATCGTGCCCTGCAACTCCAGAAACAAAGCGAGGAGCAACACGAAGCTCTGAAACAAGCCTTCGATCAAGCTGCAGAACACCTCGTACGTTTGGAGCGCGAGCAGCAGGAGTGGCAGGGCCAAGGGGCAGAACTAAACGAAGAGCTTGCTAAAGCCCAAGCGCTTATTTCCAGTTTGGAACGAGACCGAGTCGAACTCGAGAAACTCAGCGAGGATCTCACGGATCTCGTCCGTCAGAGAGAGGACGATCTTGCGCGGCTAAAGGACCGGTCCGAAGGTTCTGCGAAGGAACTCGAAGGGAAGCTTGCATCCGAATCTCAAAGCAGGTCGGCCCACAATCCAGTTCACTGTCGTATTTGACGTTGGCTAACAAAATACGTAGGGATCTTCACAAGAACAAGGCAGATGGGCTTGAGGAGGACGTTCGTCGTGCTCGTGAACAGCTCGCAGAACTTGCTCGTACCGCCACGGATTATTCGAAGATCATCAAGGAGAAGGAAGCCGAGGTCGATCGTGTGCGCAGCGAACTGGATAACACCAAACGCGAACGCGCTCGCCTGCAGAAACACGTCACGGAGCTCGAAGCAGACCTCGAAACCCTTTCCCTCGAGATTGACGAGTCGAAGCAGACTAGGGAACGTGACCTAACGGTCCAATCGAAGCTTCAAGGAGAGTTGGATCAGCTCCGGGTTCTCCTCGAGGCTAAGACAAGCGAAGAGACCAAACGATCTGAGGTAGAAAGGCGCAAGGAGGCCGAGCTGGTTAGCCTCCGCTCCGAGGTTTCAAAACTCCAACGCGACATCGCCGATGCCCGTACCTCCGCGTCAGAAGCGCAGAACAAACTCAAGGTGGACCTCGACACGACCGCCCGCGAGCACAAGTCTTTGCAGCAGACGTACAACTCATTGCTGGAACGGGAACGGGCGGCGTCATCAAAACTCAAGGAGGTCACGGCGAGTCTCTCCGCAGCGGAGAAGATCAAGCGATCCCTTGAATCAGATCTACAATCCGTGCGTTCACGCCAGAATGACACAGACTCGCAGCTCGCCGAAGTTCAGAGGGCCAAGGAGGTTGGTAATTTTAGCCTGAATGCACGTCCACCGACTCAGGGTTCCCCAGGTCCTGGAGCGTCAAATCGCAACCTCCCACGCGAAACTTGCCGACTACGAGGACATGTTCATCCAACTCGAGAGAGACAAGTCCATTTCCGAACGTCATCTGGAATCCGTTCGCGAACAGCTCAAGGCCGAAACCACGAAGCGTACCGAATCAGACAGGCTCAGCGCGACGAGGAAGCGGGAGATTGTAACCTTGAAAGATCTTAACATTAAGCTTGACCGGGATCTCAACAAGGCTCTCACGGACATCAAGAATCTGGAATGGCAGAATAAGCAGTTGGAATCCAAGCAGGATAAGACCATCGTGGAGCACGTACACGTTCTGGAAGAAGCCAAACGTGTCACCGATCGACAACTTGCCGACGCGCAGCTTGAGTTACAGAAAAACGCAGCTTATATCACCTCGCTCGAGAAGACTAAGGGAAGGTTGTCCCGCGAGATCGAAGACTACGCCAGGCAGACTGAGCAGGAGGGGGTTGAGATCAGCAAGAAGGAGAAAGCTATCCGAATGCAGGAGCAGAAGGTTACCCAGGCGCTCGCGGAGGCGGAAAAGGAGCGGAAGAGCAGGGAAGCTGGTGAGATGCGTGTCAAGCGGTTGCAGGCGGACCTCCAGAACTCGCAGAGGCAAATCACCGACGTCACTCAGCAGATGATGGCCATTCAGCGTTCGAAGGATAACCTAGAGACGGAACTCGCTCGGTTGGCTGATTCCACAGAGAGCATGTCGATGGCCAAGATGCAGCGACAGTACGAAGCCAAGATCTCGCAACTCGAATCGCAGCTCGAGGACGCGGAGTGGTCCAAGACCACTGCAACGAGGATCAGGGACCAAATCGACAGACAACACGTAGAAATTCGTCGCCTAATTATGACAAGTGGACCCAAGGATGAGTCATTCCGTACCCGGTTACTCAAGGAACTACAGCTGGCCGACGAGGAAATGGAACGAGAGCTCACAACCCGTGGCCAGATTCGGGACACGGGTGTAAGGTCGCTAGCGAACGTCACACCCCAGAAACGCTCGCCTCAGACGAATGGCTCCTCCCGCGGCCGGAGAGACTCTCAGCCTGAGCCGTCCAAGACCTCGGATAAACAGGCGACCGTTTTACGACAGCAACTGCAAGTTCTTGAACTGCGAATGGCTGCCTCAGACCGGGTTCGAGAACATTTGGAGAACTCACTCAACGAACTCAATGCAGAACTCGACAAGAGTGACGGATCTATCCACTCGTTGGAACAGTATAAGGTCAAAACAGCTCGGGAGAACAAGCGGCTCGTGGAATTGCTACAAGACGAGAGAGAGGCTCGCAGGGCGGCGGAAGCCGCTCAGATTGGCGGGGACAAGGAGTTATGGAGCAGATTCCAAAGCACGATTGCTGGGGAGCGAGAAAGTTATGCTCGCCTCGAGGAGTCCAGGAAAGCCTTGGTCAGCGACGCTGGATATTCGGTGCGCGTATCAAATTAACCCTTTCCCTAGGTCGTACAACAACGCGCTGGACAATTGGAGCTTGAAGATCAACGCCGCCAAGTCCAGGAGCTTTCGAAATCCAAGAAGCAGCTGGAGAACGAAGTTTCAGAGCTCCGCGACCGTCTCGAACTCGAGGTCATAGCAAAGAACGAGGAAGCGAGTGAGTAACCGTACTACAGCAAGCTCATTGGGAATTAAAACCTCGTATCATCCCCCAAGGCTTCAAACGTCAGCTACATGCCAGGCTACAAGACCTGGAGGTCTCTTCTACTACTTCTACCACTGTCCATTCTGGTGGGTAGTCGTTGTGGATGATAATCGTCGCATCTAACCATCCCGATAGAGCTTCAAGAGGCCGTCAACAGCTACAAAGCAAAGGCAGAATCATACCTCGCCAAGCTGGAGGAGGCAGAAATCGCCAGGGTTAAATCTGCCCGAGCGGAATCACTTGGTTCGTGCGAACCCACAGGAATCTTGGAGGATCACTGACTTCGTTGAATAGCTCGGCGTGCTCTTGCGGACACGCAAAAGACACAAGACGAGATTGTGTCGGAAGCCAAGGAGCTCGAGGAACGCTTGAAGGCGTCAGAAGAGCGTGTTCGGGAACTTGAAGCTCGGCTGGAGGAAGAGGGCAGCGAGACCGCGAACGCCGAGATCCTTCGTCAACGTTTGGCTGAGAGCATGGATGACGAGCGCAAGCAACATGCCCAAGACCTCGCAGACAGAGACTTCGCCGCCGATCAGACTCGCAAGAAGTATCAGGCAGAATTGGCCCAGCTCAGCGAAGGTATGCTCAGGCAACGAATCGCCGGTTTAACCCTGACCTCTCGCCATAGAATTACAATCTCAGCGGGAGAGTATGAGCCGCCTCCGAGAGGAGAAGCGTAAACTTTCTTCCCATGTTGACGAACTCCAGTTCCGTTACGATGATGAGGTATTCAACGGTGGTGCTTGGAAGAAGGAGAAGGAACGCCTGGAGACCAAGATCGGAGACCTGAACAGGGCCTACGAGTCCGCTACTGGCGCACAAGCTGAACAACAGGCTCAGATCGTCGCCCTACATTCACAAGTCCGAGAACTCCGAAGCGTGCTTAACGACGCAGAAGCGGATAGGACTCTTCTCCAGAAGGCCCGACGTGCGTTGCAGGCAGAACTGGATACCATCAAACACGACGGTGCTGATACTGGTACATCCGGGACCGAGTTGCAGAAGGTGATAATGCAGAAGCAAGACGTCGAGAGGAGCTTGGAGGAACAGCGCGATCGTGTCAAGATGGCGTCCGACAGGATGAAGAAGGCGGAAGCGTTTGCGTCCGAGTGCCAGATGGAGCTTGGAAAGATCCGTGTTGAGAATTCAGAGCTTGATAAACTCAACGTGCGTGTCTGACACATTTCGGCCGGCCATAATGCAGTAAACGAGTTTTTCTCCGCAGGCGAACCTCGACAAACAGATTAAAGAGCTCAATCTCCGGATCGTGGATCTTGAGACCAAGACGCTGTCTTTGAATTCTTCCAGGCCATCGAACGTCAACAAGCGGCTGGAATCACGCATTGAAGAACTGCAGAACCAACTGAATCAAAGCACTAAGGACAGCTCGAGGCTTAGGACAGCAGACAAAGGCACTCGGGAGGTGACGATGCAACTCCAAGAGAGTGAGAGGCAGCGATCGAGGTTGGAGGAAGAGCTGAAGTCGTACGAGGATCGCATCACTGCCATGCGACAATCGATGGACGAGATGGTAGGTGATGTTTCGAGGGTTGGGTTTTCTGGCCTGACTCCTTTGGCCTCTTTGCACAGCAAACAAACGAGAGCAACCTCCAACTGGGCAAGCGCCGGGTGGAACGCGAAGCAGCTGACTATAAGCAGAAAGCTCTGAGGTAAGGGAACCTCTCCCCCTATTCTCGCGGCCGAGGGCTCCTTTCTGACTTCAGCTCCATTCCTTTTCAACACCCCTTTATTGCGCAGCCTTCAGAGGGAGGTTGAACGTCTGCGGAACCGATTAGAACGCCCTTCTTCTGCGACCAGCTCTCCCCGGAAACAACCTTTCGACAACTGATTCATTGGCTAACCCAAGGGCAATGATTTTGCCGTGCATCGTCCGCTCTCTTCCCAAACTGATGATGCCCGTTCACGGACCATTGCTCCTGACATAAGGTTATTGTGCCAGCCTCGCATCTTTTTCTTTGCCCATCTAGCCACGTTTTTTTTCCTGCCCGTCTCAGTTCGTGGGTGTCCGGGGTACCCGCGATTTACGAGCCCACGCCCTTTCGCCGATCTCCTCCTGAACCTGTCACAATACGTTTCCCTGCAAGCGTATCGACGAGAACGCCTCGTTGTTGGCAAGTTACGGCTTTAGACTCTCGCGCTCTGACCCATCCCCTCTTGCCCTTGTGTGTACCCGCTATCATCATGTTTTCTTGGTTTATGTATGTTACGACCAATCACGACTTTTCTACCCTTACATTCTATCTCAGGGTATCCTTCCTTTCTTGCTCATCACACCTTGTTTCCGATCTGTTATCCCCCCCCCCCTCTCTGACTGTATTGCTGCACGCCGGAATGTCTTTTATAGCGCACGCGTATAAGTGCATCCACGTATCGTTATCCATTCGCATCTACGATAACCCCGGGTGGCCGCTGTCATAACGAACGCTGTGGCACAAACAATGGACTTGAAGAGGGGCTAGCGTCGATGAGGTCAACTGTGCTCTGGGAGACATCCATCCGTCCGTCGGACGCACGACTCGGTCCCCGGCACGAGCCGGAGACTGGATAGATTACCGTACCCCAGGGTTTCTCGCCGGGCGGTGGCTACGGATGCAATGGACCCAAATCTCCTGACCACTTCACCTAAGTACAGAGTTATCGGTATCGGAAACCATCCTAAGCCCCGGCAGGCACCCTTCCTAGTAACCGAAGCACAGCGTCAAGATCCGGCGACCTGCCCGGGAATCGGGATGGTGGCGGGTTCTATAGTGAGGTTAATATCTGCCACCTTGTTTCCGATCTGTGGGAGAACTCGCCAAGTGAAAACTGCCGGGAAGATTCGTCAGTGGCTGTCGTAGCGTGACCCAGGGACTTAGAGGGTTGTTGGCAGGCCCGGCTCGGAAGGGGACCTCTCCAGCTGTTGGAAATCCGACGGGGAATGGGCCCGGGAATGCCGAACAGATAGATCAATGCTGTACGGGCATTATTTAAAAAGCCTGGGGCTATCAAGTGAATGTGTGTCTTGGAGCATAAGAAAAGGGGTAAAACGATCTGGGCTGCGGGGACAAACATTGAGACCGAATACTAAACGGCCTCGTGGGATTTAAACAAGTACAACGGACCACGACATTCTGCGCACCAGGGGAGTCATATAGGGAAGGGAAGGGGCGCGCGCAGGTGCCGCCGACAGCCCGGGCCTACGCTAGCTGAGATATGGGGATATGAGGATATGTGTAACGAGTGTGAAGATAGTGAGATTGTCCGGTTCTCTCCCCGATTAGATTATATATATCCAGGTCCAGCGGGCAAAAGCGTGGTGCATGGGCCCCATCGTAGTCTAGGGGACACAGGAGACCAGCACTGTAGTTATGGGTACGTAGAGGAACTGAGGTTTTAGCATCCCCCAAGTTGCCACATCTTGACGGAGTCGCTGGTAAAAAATCGCGTCAGCGACGAATCTTAGGACGCCGACCTGATAACCTGCTTAACTGCCCAACTCGCAGCCCTGTCGTAGGCAGCGGCGCGGCGGGATCACGGTCTGGAACTTACATGCGGAATGAACGCTGGTTAACATCGCTGGGCCACGTGCTCGCCCAGGTGTCTTGTGCCATCGCGAAGTCGAACTTCGCCGCTATAACACGAGAGGAGTCAGGAAAATGGGTCTAACCGGGGCGAGAGGGAGTTTGGGACTTACTGCTTGAGGCATCGTACCACGGCTTATCGCCAACAGCATCCGGGAACCACCCGCTGGTGCCACCGGCGGACAAGTTGATAATCAGGTAGAATGCTGCACCACCAATAAATAGTGGAGTGGAGAGGAAGGGGGTGGTGGAGTCAGTGATGTGCAAATCGGAAAACCCTGCAGGGGAGAGGGTCACTTACGTTGATCAAACGGAGCAGAGGGAGTGGTGTAGATCTGATCAATTACAACCTCTGAACTCCCGTTCCGCGCGGTTTTCGGGAATTTGCCTCGATCCCTAGATGTTTCAACAACGGAGGCGGCAAACACAGAAGGGAGGTTTTAGTGAAAGGACAGACGGCGCGTCGAGTTCGGTCACCGCGGCGGGAACGGCCACGAATGGGAGTCCAATGTGGGGGAGAAAAACAGTACCCCAGAGACCAAACGGGGACTCACCAGAAACTCTTCCCCTTTCCAGAAACGCTGAGATCGATCATCGCATTGATCTTGTTGTCAACCGAGACACGCATCCACTTGTCTGTCCACTCGAGTGTGTAAGTGTGGAAAGCCTGGTCATACCCGGCGCGTTTCTGGCTCCGCCAGCCATAAATCTTTGCCATAATCTCGCGCATGGGACCGTAATTGAGCGAAGAGCGAACGTAATTCACACCCTGCCCCCCGTACTCGATGGTGTTCCCCCGGGCCTCCATGATCTGATAACAAAATGTTCAGCACGAGCGAACTGGAAGAAGGGTAGGGTGGGTGTACCGCTTTACCCGCATTACAAAGCGCGAAGAAAAGGCGACTCACGTCGATTTCGCCACTGGCGGGCCAAGCTCCGTATACACTATCCACTGGAAGCATCCAAACTGCTGGCCACAACCAATCACTGGAGGTGGGGGTCAGAAACAAGTTACCGTGCGGATACAAAATGGGAACAAAGGCACGCACCCTCTCGGAAGTCTTGCCTTGACTTCCACCTTGCCATAGCGAATGTGGTACGAGTTCTTGGTGCTAATACGCGCGCTCTGTACAGGGGGTATGACGATTTTGCGGTCGTAATCCGAACTGATGGAACACGCGGATGAAGTTGAGTTTGTACAATCCTGGAAATGTCATGTGGGGTCCGGTTATGATGAGGAGAGTATAGATACGTACATCGAGCTTGTAGCTACCGCCATTGAAAATAGCGTCGTTTCCGATTTCCTCGGAGGTGAGGGTAGGATGGATATACAATTGACCGTTCTGGACGAAAAGATTGTTTTCAGATGCGGTGGTCATTTCAAATTCGTTGTTGCTGATCGAACTGGTTAAGCGAGCGGAACGGTGGTGGGAGATGGAGACAAGCATACCCGAAGCCGCCGAGCTGGATGTCAGGAGACCAGTCGTCGAAGTTGAGGGAGTCGAAATTCTCGACAAAGACGGGACATAGCTGGCTGTTATCAAGGAGGTGGATCGATCTGTAGTCGAAGTAGACCTTGACGGCGCCAGCGCCGAGACCGATGAACCAGAAGAGGACGGTGACCCACCAGGAGAGTCGAGAACGATCACTCCTTTGACCGTTGAGCCAAGGCTTGTCCTGCTTGGAGAGTTTCTCGGACAACATGGTCGAAGGCATGGGGGGCCTGGATTTCTTCACAGCACCGAGCTGGGGTGTGGAGCCATTGGGAGTACCGCCGGCACCATAGAGGGGTTGTATTGGAGGTGACCAGATGGTTGACGAAGGACGAGAGGCGGGGGAGAGAAACGGAGACCTGAAGGTGGGGACAGAGCTGATCCTGGGCAAATGAGTTTGAGAACTCTGAGCCAGATTTCCAGCGACACTATCCCTGTAGATGTGAGAAGAGTTTGAAGCGGGGGGAGGGGGAGTTCCTGGAGGGCCACCCATAAAAGGGGGGTATGGAGAGGGCAGGGGTTCATTCTCGTCCGTGAAACTCTGGGGAGACGAGGGACGATCGCGCAGGGAGGAATCGAGGGATGCCCTGCCATGGGAACGAGGAGGGAGAGGATCAGGGTTGCCAGGGTGGGACTGGAAGGGGAAGCTGAAGGAGGATGGAGGTGGGCGACGCATAAAGATTGGTTGGACTGGCTCGCTGGCCTCTGGGATATCCTGGGGAGCATAATCCGGACCATAGTTGAGTTTACGCAACCTGGACTGGCTGATAGGGTTTCGCAAGGGAGGAGGCGATGGGGAGGGCATGAAGAGAGCGGGTAAACGGTCACGGTCAGGTTCTGAGTTTTCAGAGCCGGCAAAGAAGGTGGTGGGTGACAAGGAAGGGCGGGAGCCAGGCGTCATGAAACGCGGCCTGGGCGGGGTGAGAGAGGTGTCATCATCTGCTGAAGCCGAAGACCCTGGCTGGTGTGAACCATCCTCGGTTGCAAAAGGGTTGCTGTACCCACGGAGCTTAGACATAAGGCGGAGGAGCCAACCACGGTGGTAAAGGGGGTGGCAAGGAACTGAGGGGAGGGAGGAGGAGCGAAGATAAGCAAAAACGCATCTTGGTTTTACCCGGGTTGCCTGAGATGAAGGTAGTGGCAAGCTCGGTAAGATCGGGAAATGCCGATAATTTCCATTCCACGGCTTGACACTGGACTTCGTTTCCCTCAACAAAACGCGGTTTGCTCAAGGCCCTCGCAGAGGTTCTGTGGCATGCGAAATGAAGCGCTATCACGGCTGTCGCTGTGCCGTGAACGTACTCGCGTGTGTCAATGGCACGTATTGTAACGCGCATTTCGTCATCCCTGGCGGGAACGGGCCAGGAAGGACCCCGACTACCTGCTTGTTACAGTTTCGAATTTCATCTGGCGTCTCTCCCCTGTCTCCATCGAAATGTAAAAGCCGATATCCACCCCCTCGGTCCTTTTCTGCGACCCGTTTCATTTCCGCCCCATTATCCTCTCCTACCTCTGCCTGCCTCTTAACGGCCTCGACGAGGGCTCAGTTCTCCTTCGAGTCCCTCAGCCGTCTCAATGGCCGCCGCCATGGATTACGATAGATACGATGCCATTCTGCATCACATCTTCAAACAGACCCAGGGCGACGCCTGGTTCCGTCCCAACGAGGACAGCCTGCCCTGTGGTGTCGCCGTCCGCGTAGACGAAACCGGAGAATTTCGTGTTTTCCCCTACGAGAATATCGGCCTTGAGCCCTTCGAGATGGCTGTGGCTGCCCTCAATCCTGCCGTAGCCGTAAAGGTTCGCTCTGCAGCTGTTCACGCAACCTTGGCCGAAGCGTATGTCACTCCCGATCATCTGATTTATCACATCCTCCTCACCCTCCAACCCCAGCGCACCAGATGAGAGCAGCATCTACGTCGACTCCAACACCCGCATTCAAGTCCTCGACACCATGATGGACCTCCCCACAGCAGATAAAGAGCAGCTCGCCGCATTTATTGTGTGTTTTTTCTGCCACTGCTTTGACCGAGCGACCGCTTATTGTTTTCGCAGCGGGATGAGCGTGTGCTAGTCGTTTGGTCCCCCTCCGTCGAGGCGATCATCCCCACTTGTCACGATTTCGAGGACCGTCTCATAAAGCTCTTGTGGCGATCCCGCCCCCAGGTGTCCAACGTTGATGGAACAGGTTCCGCTTCAAACTCCGTTTCTGGCCATTCTTCACTACCAAATCCGTTCCAGGCCCCTACTGCTTCGCGGTACAGCTCTGTCTTTGGTATTTTCCCACCGGCCCCGAGTCCCGGTCCCACAGATACCGCTCCAACCCCCCGTTCTAACGACCCGGAAACCGGCGTCTTGGTTGCCAAGAAAAAGACAAAACGGACCTGGTACGGTAAAAAGTACAACATTGACGTCGACCCAGACACGCCGATCCCTCGTCCCACAGTGTTATATGCTTGTGTGTACAACGGCCTGGCTGCCGGGCTCAGTCTGTGTAGGTGGTTCTTACCAACAAGCCGGTGGAAAGGTTCTAACCATACCCACAGTCTTTGTCTGCAACGCTGTTGGTGCCCTGCTTAAGCAGTGGTTACTGGATGGCGCCTTTATCCGCTTCGCTCTTGCCGCGACAACTCCTGCCCTCTGGTGTATATCCCTCTTTTTCTCCCTCCAAATCATGCAGAACATCACGATGATCTTCGGTCCTGTCGCCCACTACCACACCAACTCCAAGTACTACTCTGCCATCCGTCCCCACCCCAACCCTGCTGTCGACCGCGCTCTTCCCCACATCACCATCCAGATGCCCGTCTACAAGGAAGGCTTGGATGCCGTCTTGGCCCCTTCCATCCAGTCTATTAAGAAGGCGATGAAGACTTATGCTCGCCAAGGGGGAACCTCCACCATCTTCGTCAACGACGACGGTCTTCAGTTGCTTCCTCCTGCCGAGCGTTGCGCCCGAATCTCGTACTATGCAAACCACGGTATCGGCTGGGTCGCTCGTCCCCCACACTCGAACGAACCGGACGGCTTCAAGCGCGCAGGCCGCTTCAAGAAGGCCAGTAACATGAACTATGCCCTCCAGCTCTCCTTGAAACTCGAGAGGCACCTCGAGTCGTTGATCAACCAGGAGAAGGTCGGCATGCGCCCCGCCGCACACTACCAATCCGGTGTATCCAAGTCCCACAGGTTCAGTCTCGGCACAAGCGAAGGACCCGCACCCTCAACGGAGAGCAGCGAGAACGATGAAATGACATTGGAGGATCGTGCTCTATTGTCGGCTGTTGAGGAGATCCACGAGGCTGGAGGCAGACGTGAGGGATTCAAGCCATGGGCAGCTAACGGACGCGCGATGCGCATCGGAGATATCATCCTTCTCGTTGACTCCGACACTACTGTCCCAGAGGATTGTTTGAGAGATGCTGCGAGGGAGATGGCCGAATCTCCGGAAGTCGCTATCATTCAGCACGAATCTGGTGAGTGGTTCCCCCCTATCTAACCCCCCTGTTCTGGATTCTGATCGGATTGTGACTTACGCAATGCCGATGCCCCAGACATTATGCAGGTCGCCCATCACTACTTCGAGAACGGCCTCGCGTACTTCACTCGGAGGATCAACAGGTGCATCTCCATGGCCTGCGCAAACGGAGAGGTCGCACCCTTCGTCGGACATAACTCGTGGGTTACGCTCACTTTCCCCTGCTCTGAGAAATGACGCCCGATTCCCCTAGATTCCTCCGGTGGTCGGCAATCCAGGACGCTGTGTTCTTGGATCCCGCTGATAAGCAGGAGAAGATTTGGTCAGAGCATAACGTCTCTGAGGATTTCGATATGGCCATGAGACTGCAGGAGAAAGGTTATATCATCCGGTGGTCCACGTATTCCAAGGGTGAATTTAAGGAGGGTGTCTCGCTTACGGTCGACGACGAGGTGAATCGATGGCAAAAGTATTCTTACGGGTGTTCCGAGTTGCTGTTCAATCCTTTCGCCAAGTGGTTGACCAAGGGTCCCATTAACCCCGCCATCCATCGTTTCGTCTGGTGTAGTGCACCGCTCCATTACAAGCTCGCGATCTTGGCGTATATGTTCTCTTACTGTGAGTTTCCCCTCTCATGTTCTTTTCTCAGTTTCTGATTGTTCCCTGCGCTCCGCAGACGGCATCGCTGCTTCGATTACGATCGGTATTCTCAACTACGTCCTTCTCGGATTCCAGTTTCCCGTGGACAACTTCTACATGCACAGTTTCGAGATCTGGTTGGCCACTTCCGTCGTATTCTTTGGGTCCGGCACGGTCGGTTTCACTCTTTTGGAATACCGACTGGGATACAAGGAACTCCTCTGGTCCGCTGTTGAGAACGTCAAGTGGATTCCATTCTTCTTTTTCTTCTTTGGCGGTCTCGCGATCCCATTGAGCACTTCCATCCTCGCACATATGTTTTCGTATAACATCACTTGGGGTGCCACCGTCAAGGAGGTGCAGAGGAGTAACTTCTTCGAGGAAGTGCCAAAGATTCTGAAGAAGTATTGGTTTTCGCTGAGCGTTTCGTGGATTTTGATCGCGGGGATGATCGTCATGAGCACTTCGTTGGTTCCTGTCGGTTGGAGGGTTGGCGGGAGCGGGTGGGGTGTGATTTTCCCTCTTGCATCTACGGCTGGATGTCATATTCTCTTCCCGGTGCGTTTACCCATCTTATCTTTGCAGAATCTGCGGCTGACGTCGTTTCTCTCCTTGCAGATCGTTCTAAACCCCTGGCTCATGATTTTCCAATATTAATCACGTATCTATTCTCCATTGTAGAACGCTCATATACGACATTAACGATGGACAGCCCCTTACTTCTCATTGACGAAGGGTGAGCTATTCCGGATCCACTCCTTTGTGTGTACCTTAGGTTTTCTCTCTCTTTCCCTCATGTTCACCCTACTACATTGTTCTTACACTTGCATCCGCACACACATTCTCGCCTCCGGACCATGTTATCCCCGCGCCTCTTTCTTACCTTCGTTTCGTTTCTCTGAGTTACCTTGCTTGCAAGGTTTCCTTGACCCCCAATATCATAGCTATAATGGGGCCAGACGTTCCCGTAGAGCTCGTCAGACACGCAACGTTTTGATCGCAGCATCGGATTTAAGCCGACACCTAGACTAGCCCACTTACCACTCATCTCGCACCGACGCGACCCCAAACCATTGAAATCCGACAAGGTGTACGCTAACATCAGGCCGCATTGATCTGGTAGTCGTCAGTTGGGTCATTCCATTCACTGAGCCGACTCGTCGGAGAATCGATGAAGATCGTTACATTGGGAAAGTTGGGGCTGGCAGCTGTAACGAGGCGGAACTCATAATGTCGGCAAAGCACGGGACCGGCGGTATCGCGGACGAGCCAGCCGATCCGAGTATGGCTGAATTCCTAGATAGTTTCATCCTGTCCTCTGCGCGGTCTCAGAGTCGCTGAGGCAGGCACAGTGCGAAGGGAAGAAGAGAACGGCATGATGGATCCGAAAGTGGGAGACCGCTTATCTATGCGACGTTCGCACGGTCTGGTAATCTTATCGGGAACACCCATCAGTGGGCTCGGGTCCCACGTGCGTTTAGGAAAAATCTGGTGGGGAGTGATCAGGGGAAAAAATCCGGGAGAGATAAAACCGTGCGTCTATCGGGGCAGGAGCTAGTGGGGTTTTAATTTTAATGGCCACGACGTCGAAGGCCGCCGGTTTGCGGGGCACCTTTCCGAGGCGCTACAACGGAATCAGCAACCGCCAAGTGAAGTGCTTCCGGTCACTAGATCCTGCATTCACCACGGTGACCCATGTTTCGCGCTCAGCCTCAGGGATGGACCCCCGCTTGCGCCTGCCACGAGGCTCTGCACAAGGAGCAGCATACGCGGCTGTGGTGAGCGTGAAGGTAAGAACTAAGTATGCGTTCTTCACCAGAGTGGCGGTCATCTCAACCCGGCAGTGATGTGTGGGGGGTGGGGAAGGAGGGAGGGGTGTGGGACGAGTTGGAACTCTGGTTATCTACGAGTCGTATAGCTCGCCATCCGTGCGTCATTTCCAAAACGTGAGCTGCAGATACCACCCCTGAAACAGGGAAGAGTTACCTGGCCGTCCATTGGTGGTGCGTGGTGTGGATACAACACGAGCGAGTTCCTGCCGGAGAAGGGGTAGCATTTGGAATACGTGCGGTTGCGCGTTCTCCTTATTATTCCTTCCGGTGACACCTTCAAATACGCGCGTATTCCTCGGGGCCAGGATGGGGAACCAAGGGCGTCGAGGAAGAGCTATTAACCGAATTCGGAATCCCGCTTCCCCGGATAATGAGTATAATGAAGGATCGGCGGATCAATCAATATCGATCAACGAAGACGACGGTAACCACGTGAACGAGGTGTTGTGGAGTTTCGGATCCATTGAACTGGTGGCGGGTTCTTCCAGGGTTGTGCCCGTCATTCCCACCGCGCTCATCCTCTTCACTTTCTCCCTTCCGCAACTGCTCTTCGTACCCTGTCCTGTACATATAGCCCTTACTAACCTGCGCGAGGCTTCACCACTGCTCAGCCACCTCTTCTCGCCACCAACCATTGATCAGCCCTCGAAGGGCGTTAGGTCGCACGACGACAGCTGGCGACCTTTTCCTCCGGATAACAAACCCCTCCCACCACCAAAGTCACACAAGACCTAACACCCATTGGAATGGCGCTTTCACCTTCCGGGAAGACTAAGTTGTGGGCTTACGGTACGTGTTGTGTATTTTATCGGCCTTTTCCGGCGCAACAGGAAACGCGCCCTTGAGCGGATATTAACCCGAATCTCTCCTTTTCGTATCTGCATTCCCCAGGCTTTGTCATCGTTCTCGATGTCGTCGTACTAGCGCTCTCAGTGTCGGTGAACGTTTTCCAAGAGTTCTTCTGTCAGTCACAACCCTTTTTCGCACGTTCAACCTACCAAATCCTGACGATCACCTTTTCATGTGACCTGGATGGACCCATCTCTGTGCAACACAGTTGTGGCAGACTTATTCCCTCTCTTCTTGTCTATTGCGACGCTGGCGATTCTGCTCCTGCAGTGCGTTGTACTTGTCCTTAGCCCGTTCTCGACCGCAAACACGCTGACCGGGTACCTGTATACAGGATCGCGATCCAGTTGTCGTCTCAGAACGCATTCACTTCTCGACCGGCGTTTGAAATCCCCTTGTTGGGAACCCTCACTATCCTCTGGCTTGGTGAGATTCTCTGTTCCCGGTTCATGGATCACGCTCTCATCGCGTTTGTGATACCACACGCAGCGTTCAACTCTTTCTCGACGTCGAGATGGAAAGGTCTCCCAAACTGTTCAGTCTTTCCTGAAGGTGCGTCAGGCGCTCCAAATCAAACCGGATCACTCAACACTCCTTCCCCTCTCGATTTCGGTACACAGATCTTCCCGACGAACGGGCCTGGTGCCGTAATATGCAAGGCCTTAGGGCAATTGTTTGGATCGAATGGTTAGCCTGTGGGTTTTCACACTCTGTTTGGGGATTGGTGCCCCCTCAATGGCTGTGATGGCTGAACGACCATTCACTTATCAGTACTCCTAACCACTCTAAAGTTGACCCGCGCATCGGTTGTCCAAGCTCGCCGTGGTAGTACCGCGGTCTGGCACATGGCACTCTTTCATCGCAATTCCAACGCACAGTCACAGGACTCCGTGCCGGATACCTCCAGCTTCTACCGCGGTTCATCCATTTTCGGGTTCGACAAGATGAATGGTCACCAGAAGAACATGTCAATGACCTCGCGGGATTGGTTCGCTCCTGCGGAGCCCACAATCGGAGTCAAGCCTGTTGTTCCCCTGAGTCCGACCAGAGATCCTGCCTTCACCCAAACCATTGACGGGTTCGAAATCGTTTCCGGAGGGTACTACCCCCAGAGCGGGGGCGCTTGGAACCAGGGTGGCCCCCAATACAGGTTGTGAGGATTGCGGTCAGTTTCGTACCCCCCCTACCCAACGAAACTATACTGCTTTCATTTCCCGCCCTCCCGCTGTCCACTCGTTTGTATTTAGAGCAATTCTTTTGCCAGCTCTCTCTTTCTTGCCTCTCTATATCCCCCGGTTTTGTCGCATACCTCTCTTTTTCTGCTTAGAAGGCGGGCCCTCTGACCGGGACGGATAGTTCTGTTGTCGTACGTTTTGTGTTGAATGCCAACTGTTGTGCTTTCCACGAACACGAAGTTCTCCCCTAACTCTGTGCGTGTTTTTATGTCATGGATGATGTGGCTTGGAGGTCAGAGTGGTAAGCCTATCCGACGCCACGGGCCGCAGCCAACGGGTTTTCAGAGTGTTGGCCGTGGTGCTGTCCGATACTGTGTCCCGTTATCGGATTGCTGCACAACCCCCCCGCGCGCGTCAAGGACGTCTTCTAGACATCCATGTATCACCACGGGGCACCGCTGTCAATGCATCCGATATAGATTGAGCGTTGGGTGCCCCGGGTTGCTGAGAGGATCCTGCTCTGCGCCCTCGGTACGGGTTGCCAGGACCCCAGGGACGCCTTCACCTCGGCCTTTACTTGACTTCTCATTTGCGCTTGCGCCCGTACGTCAGACTCCATATATATGTACCTTTTACACTCCTCGTAATTGTTGTCTCGAACGCCAACCAATCCCTCACTACGTACCTGTTCTGGGGCGACTTCGGTGGGCTCTGTATGTAGTGTGGAACTGGTATTCGATATTATCGATATCTAACGGCAGGGCGGTCTTCTGGGCTACTTTTTTTTCTTTCCGCAGCAGTCACTTTATTGCACCCGGCCTTGTATCCACTTGGACATGCTGAATGGCATCCAGTTCCCCGAGAGGGTAAGTTCTTGGGGATCAGATCGTGGAGGCGGGTCGTACCGCGCGTAGTCCTGCACTGGTTTTTGTCTTCTCCCTCCCTGGTGGGTTCGCGGAATCAAGTGTCTTCGCGAACGTGCGTGTGCACATCGCGGGCTTCCCTGACGCCCGCCAGAACTGAAACAGAGGAAAACAGAATTTTCGGGATCAGACGTTTAACATTCACGAGTGGTCATGCATCATGGGTGTCATAGGGTGTTACTAGCGATAAGATCAAGTACGAGGGGTGGAAATCGGAGAGGGAAGGCGATCAGAGGTACAATGATGAACAGAAGATGACCGAGTTCGGTCGCTCGAGCATCTCCGAAGCTTTGTCAAACTTTTCTTGAAGCTCGACGTTCCCGATAACTTTTGCCGCCTGCGACATCTGTCTTATCAGCTCCTGCAGTCGTCGGAACACCCGGATCAAGCTGCCTTCGAACTGGTCCGTCAGCTGCAAAAAAAAAAAACTCCGTAAGTTACCGTTGCTTGGAAAAACAGATGATCACGGGAATACCTTGCAAATCTCGGTGAAGGAAGCCCCTTTGCACCACTGTACAACCGCATCCATGAGTTCCACCTTGAAAGATGAGATGTATTCCTCCTCATCGATCGTCAGCTTCGACTCCTTCGAAACTTTCGCAATCCTGCGCGCGATCTCCTGCATTACTCTCAACGGCGCCGCCAACTCTTCCTTCAGCCTCGTCGTTTGTTCACTCTAAAAACATGAGGTAAAGACGCAACACCGTTGCGAAAAGACGCGGAACGCACCTTCTCCGTGAACACGAAACAGCTGAGCAAGCCCGCACAGTGCTCCGGTGGCAACGTGTTGAACGCCCCATTGAAAATGAGTTCTGTTAGAAGCAGCTCGTCCCCAGTGCTGATCTCACAGGCGACTCGGCCTTTCGTGTCGACAATATCTGAGGCGGTTATGAAGCCCAACCGACGCAGGACCCGTTTCCGGCACTTGAGTTCTTCCATCTGCAGGACATCGTTCGTCGCCTGAATCCTCTTCTTGAGGTCTCGTATCCGCGTCTGGTGGTCCTGCTTCTTAGAGAATAGGGTGTAGAGATTCGGTAATCTTGGGTCTTTATGCAAAGGGCTCGAATACATCTTTTTTTCCATGGCGTCGATTTTCTATTTATAAAAACAACTCTCATCAGCGTCGGTTCTGGGGGCGGCAAGAGGAGTGAAAATGAACCCTGATCAGCTCCAGGAATTTCTCATCCTTGATTCCCATATTTTGTACAGGGTCCAACAGTCCGATCCCGTCAGGGAACCGTCGCAGCACCTCCAAAATGCTTTTCCACACGGTGTCACGCGCAGGTGGTTGTCGGATGTCTTTCGGGAGAAAGATTCGGAGGTGACTGAAACCCTCGATTGCCGTCAAGAGGATTGGGACGACATGTGGCTCACCCTTGTGACCGGGCTCACAGGGTTGGATCCCTCCAGGGGTAGGCGTCATTGTCACTTGGTTTTTTGAGACGGAAGAGCCTCTTTGGCAATTCACGAGGACATCGACAATATACGATTCGTGGGGGCTCCACTCATCTGGTTTCGGTGTAGGGCGACCCTGGGATGGAGTTAGCAGAACACATTAAGGCAGCTGGAAACTGTCACGCACCTTCGCCGGGACTCTCTTCTGGTAGTTGATGATGACGCCCCAACCAAAGTCTAGTTTCTGGTATTTGACCTTGAGCAATCTGCCAGGTTGCAGGAAGGGGAGGCAGTAGTTGGGATGAGTGATCACGTCTCTGAAGTCAGCAGACATCTCATCCAACTGCCTTCGGTATTCCCAGTAGTCAGCAACGGCCTCTTCATCGGGGATTACAATCGCTTGCTTCTTTTCCTCTTCCTCCCGGAGTTCTGTTGTCCAGGGGGTTAGCCGACACCATAGGAATCCGAACGGAAATATTACCTTTCTCAAGGAGGGGGACACCCACACTACTCTGGAACTGGAAGAAACACCGTTCCAACATGAATTGAGGGCTGATGCCCTCGACCTTCATGAGGTTCAGTATCATGTTGTATCCGAGATGGAAGGCCGAGTCCAAGCGATCTGCCTCCCCTTTGATCATCCCCTTCGCGTCTGTCGGTTCCAACTTTTCGTCGCACATCATGATCACAACACCCCGATCGTCCAGACCACGTCTACCAGCACGTCCTGACATCTGGATATACTCCCCAGAAGTCAAGTTTCGGAACTCTTTTCCGTCGAATTTCCGAGCAGCGGTAAACACCACAGTTTTCGCGGGCATGTTGAGACCGATCGAGAATGTCTCTGTCGCGAAGAGGACTTTGATAAGACTCTCCTGGAAGAGGATTTCGATGACCTCCTTGAGAATCGGTAAAAGGCCTCCGTGGTGGATCCCGATCCCGCGTTTCAAAAGGGGGAGAAGATTCGTGATCTGGGGTAGTTGTCTGTCGTCCAGAGAAAGGTTGTTTATCGCATTCTCGAAAATGTTCTGAACAAGGTCTTGTTCCTCGGCGCTATTCAGCTCGAACTTGGATAAGGTAAGGGCAAGGCCTTCACATTCACGTTTGCTGAACGCAAAGATGATGACGGGATCGTAATTCTTCATCAAAATTAGCTTGGTGATCTTCTGGATGTCGGACAACCCTGGAAAATGTGTTCAGTGGGGGAATAGCAGCGACAGGATAAATCAACAAACCTTTCTTGTCCCCCCCTTTCTTCGTTTTCCCTTTCTTCCCCTTGCCCGACTTTGGATCTGCCGGATCCTCGCCCTGCTTATCCTGAAGGACTCCCATCGCTTTCGTGAACGTCTCTTCCTTGAACTCACCTTTCTCGTTGACAACCAAATAAATACCGTCCCCGCCGGTCGGGAAGAGGTAGTGCTGCAGGGGAGTTGGTCGGAAGTTGGTGTAGACAACGTGACACGGTTGCTGGTGGGATTTACATATCCACTCCGCGAATTGCATCGCATTTGGGATGGTGGCAGACAGGAACACATAGCGGACAGAATCAGGAAGGAGTATGATGGTTTCCTCCCAGACAACACCTCGTTCCTTGTCCCGCATGTAATGGACCTCGTCAAAGATGACCCAAGCAACTTCACGCATAACTTCGGATCCGCGATAAAGCATCGATCTCAAAATCTTCTCGATATTAGCAATTTGCGGCCCGTTCAGCTACGGCGCGACGCACCTCTGTGGTCATCACAAGGCAAGTCGACGAAGGGTCGATGGTCACGTCTCCGGTCATCAGGCCGACGTCTCCAAACTCAGCGCGCATGTCACGGTATTTCTGATTGCTGAGGGCTTTGATTGGGCTAGTGTAAATCACCCTCTGTTTGTTCTGCAAGCAGAGGGCGATAGCATACTCTGCAACGACAGTCTTCCCGGCACTGGTATGGGCCGAGACCAACACGCTTTCATTTCGTTGGATGGCGTTCACTGAGAGTTGCTGGAAGGGGTCGAGGGTGAACTTGTACTCCCGTGCCGGTTTTGCCGGTGGGACGTGTTGGGAAATTGGAACGTATGGAAAGCCCGGGGGTACAGCGACTTGATGTCTAACCTATAGGCATTCCAGTTAGTGCGCAAACACAAGGTACTAGCGAGGTGACGTGCCTGATGTCTAAGTTCTAGCCGCGGCCCAGTCTCATCCGCCTCAGCACTCATGAGACCCGCACTGACTTTGATTTCGCGTTTAGCCTCGACTTCGACCTCATCAAGGACGATTGGGGCAGGCGAGGCGAAGCGTTGTTTCTTATGTGAGGGCGAAACGACCCCGTTTTCGTCAGAATGCGACGGTTCTCCATTTTGAATAGGCTGTTCGGCAGATAGGCTAGCCTTGCGTTTTCGTGTGGGAACGTCCACCATGGCGACGTCGTCCAAGTCTTTCTCCAGGGCATCTGGGGCCTGTTCAAGGAACGAAAAGAGGTCGGTTGAATCCATGGTTCGGAAGGGGTTTATCGGAGCGAGCGAGGGAGTGTTTGTGGGAAACGCGTGATCGGACCTAACCTTGTCCTCCACCCACCACGACTATCGTCATGCCTGACCTAGGGCCATCCGCAACTTCATCCTCATCGGCCAACCCTCACCTTTCGTTCCCTTCCGAGGAACAAGAACCTCAAACCCAAAGCAAACCATCAATCTCCGTCCCCACCCCGAAGCAACTTCTGCCAGACCGCCTTTACGTAGGAAACCTACACCCATCCGTTGATGAGTGCGTATCTTGACCCTTGGTTTCACACACGAGGGTCTAACTCGAGCACAGATTTGCTCTGGTCAAGGTCTTTTCGAAGTTTGGGAAGATTTCCCACATGGATTTTCTATTCCACAAGACCGGGGCACTGAGAGGGAAGCCCCGAGGCTATGCTTTTGTGCAGTATGCAAGTAAAGACGTAAGTTCTTCACCTTCATCCCCCAATCATCTCGCGCTGACCCCGGGTACTTATATTCACATCATGCTTCTCATGTACATGTACATGGATGAGCAGACGACCCGGGGTTGGAGTTTGCCGCCCGAAATTCTGGTTACGTGACTGGAGCGGGACGCTGACAATGCACGTATGTTCAGGACGCACAAAGAGCATTATCCTCTGCAAACGGCAAGCTCATTCGAGGAAGGAATATCGTTGTAACATTCGCTCAGCAAGCGCCGCTGGATAACACAAACAGCTCGACGGCTGGGGGTAGAGTTCGGAAAGTTATGAACGAAGCAGGTCGTCCGACCACACTAAGCTTGCTGAAGACGGGGGAGGGTAACGGAGGAAGGTCTGATGGGTACGTGAACATCCTTACCTGGATTGCCATCTGGATCTAAACGATTCTCCGTAGGACGAAGAATAAGATCGCACTCATGGAAGCGAAGTTGAAACAGATGGCCCGAACAACAGTCAACCCAGGTCAAGACCATCGCCCTTCGTCATCGCGCCAACCACGCTCTCACAGAAACCCGTCCCTCATCCGTCCCACACCTCCGAAACCTTCGCCCGAATCTCTACTGTCTAAACAGTCGATCTTCCCTCGCACCCAGGCAAGCACATCAAAGCCGAAACCATGATAGACACCCACGGTTTGATGTCGAGCCACAAACGTACTCCGTATGAAATTTCTTTCACCATGGCCACCCTCGTGCCATGGCCCGCTTCTACCAAATGTGGCACACCGGGCCACGCCTCTTTTGTTATTTAATACGTGACTGTAGTTTTAATGGCACTTCCCCCCCTCCTTCCGACCCTGTCGAACATGTCTCAGATGAGGAAGACTGTATCAATGGCCACCCCTGCCAGGACACGTCTGCGATCTCGGTTCTCCGATGCTGGTGAGACCTGCGCAGGCCCCAGCGTGGTAGGGCTAATCGAACTCATCTATAGGCTCCACCGACGCAGAGGCCACGGATGCGCTGGTCAATGAACCTCAGCCAACGACCGCCCACTCAGAGAAACCTACTGCCACACGACCACGAACAAAGTCAACGGTTGAGAGAAACAGCACGCGTCAGACAAAACGAAAGGGTCCCGTCACACCAGAACCTGAGTCAGGTCCACCTGATTCCGGTTTGACGGCGGAAACCCACACTCCCGCGGTGAAGAGGAACGCACCTCGGTTGTCCAGGCAAGGCACCCGCTCTTCTGCAAGGCTCAGGGGACGGAATTCGACGGTTATCCATGAGCCAACTCCGATCGAACCGGAGATCAAGCAGGCGAAACGAAAGCGGGGATGGCTCGATGAAGACAACACCGTCGAGCTTCCCAAGAAAAGGGCGAAGCGTTCTGACGATCAGGCCGACGCTCTTGTGCAAGAAAACGGTGCCACCGCTGATCCCGTCGTAAGCGAGAATGTCGTCATCGATCATCTCGGGCAGCCCACCGACGTCGTGGCTGGAGGGGATGTGGTAGTTGATCCCCCCAAGGGCGAGCCGACCAAACCCAGGGGCTTCTTCCCTCAGCTGGGGGATCTGCGGGTCGTATTTGGGCTGGGAGGCTCCGGGTCGTAGACAAGTCATTGCGATTCAGTTCCACTCACAACGTTCGTAGGATACCATATCGGATAACCTCTGTAGATAACTCTAATCAACGTCACCTTCTAGAAGACGCTTTACTTCTAATCTCAGGCTGCTATCCAGGCACCTCATGCGCCATAAGCAACTTTCGTCACCATCTTCACTTTCCTTGATCCTCATCAGGGCCGGGTGTAATGGTCCAGGTTGGGGAGGCTTCAGCGCGGTGATCTTCAGTTCACCTACGGCGCGGCTCATTAGTTTCGGTCGCAACGTTAGCGCAAGGCGAATGATATCCGACCTTTAAAGGGTTGTTGGTCTGCGGAGATGACTCGCAGGCTTAGCTGGAGTTTCTGCAAAAGGCGAACAATATCATCCGAAGATCGTTCACACCACCCTCTCGAGTTGGAGTTCTCCAAACTATTCCATGCAGACTCAAAGTCGATGGTTTGAGATGATGCATTCGAGTCCTCGTGTACGAATTGGTCCGGAGGGTCTGCAATGAAGGGTGAATCTAAGGCGATCAGGTCCGCCCTCTCGGCCTACAAACGCTCGCGTCCCATTAACATAGTATGTTTATTTTGGTGGGGTGGGACTCACCAGGTGGTCGACTTCCTGATTTAGATTTAAGAAAGGAGGGTAATCCAAGTTTCTGACCTCGCTCGGCATTAGGGTCAATTCTCCCGGAGTCATCGTCTTCGCCATATGCGGGTCAACGTAGTCGGAACTCAACGAATCCACAGATAACTGGGAGGGGCTCCTTGCCGATATAGAACTCCTGCTTCTGTGCTGGGTAGGGGAGCGGGAAGTGAGCCTCCTCGCCAGCGGAGGGGTTTCGTAGGCGTTGTATCGTAGCGGGCGTTGTAGAGGTGATTGAGGGGGGGATAATCCTGGCACTAACGAGGATGTCTCAGGCGTCGAGGGCTGTCCCAGAGGTTGAGTCGCTGGTTCATGCGCCTGCCCATAGTTCGCCTCGATAGAGAGGGCGAAATCTGGGAGCTGTGAGAACATGTCAGTAGCTTGTTCGAGGTCACCACCGGGTCACCAACTGAGGATGACTTCGCCGTAGACACGACCTTCCGCAAGAGATCCTTATTCTCGGTTAAGAATAGGAACTGGTCATATCTCTGGAGTATAGGGCGCATCAGTGGTGTACCAGGAGCGACAAAGAGGCACCAAACCCGTCGTAAGAATTTCCCAGCAATCTCTACCATCTTCTTGACCTTCTCTATCACCTCTTCGGGGACTTCCTCGCATTCGTTGGAAAGTCTAAGCATAGCCAGCACGCATGCTTCCTTCACTGATGCTGGACGATCGGGAGTCAAGCCAATTCCACACTATCCTTCGTACCTACCCACCTGTGCACGAGTGGAACCTAGTCGATAGTCCACGCAGTAGACTTTCTGGCGAGATGGCAACGGATCTACTATACTCGCACGCCAATGCGGCAGTAATCAGGAGGAAAGTGGGGCCCATAACTACGTTTTCCTCTGTCAAAGTTGTCAATAGCACAGCGACACCGCCGACAGGCGAGAAAGAAGCTAAAGGTGGCCGGTGAGCGTGTGCACTCAATTAACCCAGGAAACGCACCGGCTCGGATGTACGTCAAGGCGTAGTCGACCACATCTCGAATCACCTTCCCATCCGTGTCCTCGCCTTCGATAGTTTTCAATACCCGCATAAGATACTGTGCGTATGATTCACTGTCTTCTCCACTGAGCACTTCGGCCACCTGAAGCACCCGGAGGGCGTATTCCGCCTTGAGGTCCATGGCCACCGCAGAGGATACAGACTCCAACATCCGGGAAAAATAGGTTACAACGATCTCAGGTTCCACTTTATGCAGAACTCTAAGTGTCTGAGATAGTTGGGTCAGAGGCACCTGAATACCACTCGAACTGTGTCCCCGTACCTTGGTTCGGATCAGGCTATCGGAGGAATCGAGTTGCTGCATTATCAGCTCCACCTCAAACGCGTCCAACACCGCGGGGATTTGTGGGTCAGTCCCCGCCCATAGTCGCGGTTCAGCCGTCTCAAGCAAGCAAAGTAGAAGATGTATGTCATTCGGAGAGGTTGAACCAACCAGATGCCGCACATAAGCGATGGGGGAAACAGAGGAGTTGTCTGGTGGTATCGCAGCGGCCGTTATGGCTTTCGTTGCTTGGAGCAACAGCGCTGTGCAAGGTCTGAGTAGCAGCTCGTGGCTTAGAGACGTCCTACGCACCTGGGTTTGGGCTTTCCTTTTGCGAAGCGAACCTGACGATGCTGTGGTAAAGCCCCAGCTGGTCTACAGGTGGCCTACCCGAGGTTCAGAATCACGACAGCAGGGAACCACAGGGTACTTACCCAACTTGACACAGAACGCTGAGGGTATGTGTGAGTAGAGAAAATTGGGAGGGGTCTGACCGGTTTTTCCAGCACCGTAGCAGTAGCGCTACCGTCCGGTCCCGGGCATCATCATTCGTGACGAGGGACGCCTACAAAGGGAGTTCAGCCTGGACAAACTCATCAAGCAACCAGAACACCCACTTGGACGAGGTCGGGAATCAGGATGAGAGCGGTGTTTGCAACCCCAGAGTCAAGGTCTCTGAGCCGCTTTTGTACCTTCACGGTCATTGGTGCGATGAGGGTTCGTTGTTTCTTTGACAGAGCCCGGAGCGCAAGAAGAGTCCTCCGACGAACATGGGGTCTTGATTATCCGAGATGTGAATAAGGTATATTTTATTGCTGCAGACGTATACTGACGAATTATGAGAAAGGATATCGTAAAGGCGGGTCTGGACGGCGGGGATTATGTCTTCTAGAGGATACTGGATGATTGTGTCCAGGGCCAGACAGACTCTTGTGACGGAAGGGCTCTCCAAGTCCTGGGTAGAACGTGGTTGTGCAAGGTGATCTCAAGGATAGAAGGGAGCCAAACCTTCCGAAGGGTGTTGACCAGCAACAAGTTTGTCGGGTGGTCAGGCGGCATTACCTCTATGCAGAACAAGTAACCTGCAAGGTGTTAGTCCAAACGTCGTGCAATATCGCGTGTACTCACCGATACGCTTGTCGGACACACCTCGTCCCATCTCAGCCAAGTTTATCGCGTACGGCAGCGCGAAGGCCAAATCCGGGCGAGGAGATCCAGTAAAGGTCATAACACAGTACAACAGCATGATCAGGCATTCTTTGCATTCGCTCTAGGCACCTGTCTGGCTGAGAGTTCGGAGGGCAATGAGATGGCGCACAAACCATTGACAGTGGCCGACCAGCGAATTGTTTACGAATCGAGGCCACTTGCACCAGCAGAACATCGTCGACGGCCTGCAGGGAGGCGGCATTCTCGACCTGTCGCACGAGAGCATAATGCGCTCTGCTTAAAGCACCAGAGGAAAGGAACGGGACATCCATGGTTGGTAACGGAGACTGGGGGAGGCACGTGGACGGTCTTGGTGGCCTTCCCGTTTTGGTCATCGGCGCTGTCGTCCACTTCGACAGTGTTTCTAACGTCGCGTCCAGTCGCGTTCATCCGGCATCACCCCCGTCCCGAAGCTTATCTCCCTCGATGTCGACAACAGATTCTCCAAAGAGAACCGCGTCACCCGTGCGCATTTCTTTGCCCCTGCACACGCTTTGCACTCACCGTTCAGCAGCAGACACAGGGTGCTACGCCTGTTGATCCAGAAAACGCCTCTGGGAAGCGCGGCGAGCTCGAGCCTATCCAAGGCGGAGATATCGGAAATCTCGCCCCATTCGAACCGCCTGTGGGCGGCGAATCTAGCTCTGCCCAGCTTAAAAACGAAGAGGATGTAGACATGGGGGAAGGTGGAGAGGAAGAGGGAGAATCTGCCGAAGAAAACGAAGAGGAAGACGCGGCCCAACTCGAAGCCATTAGGATGCGTCTCGAGGACCAAGCTCGAAAGTATCTGGCCCAACAAACACACCAGGTTATCATCCCATCCTATGCTGCCTGGTTCGACATGTCCAAAATCCACGAAGTCGAACGGAGAGCTCTCCCCGAGTTTTTCAACTCTCGGAACAGGTCGAAAACACCATCCATTTACAAGGAATACCGCGACTTCATGATTAACGCCTATCGTCTTCGGCCCACGGAATACCTCACGGTCACTGCCTGTAGAAGAAACTTGGCTGGAGACGTCTGCGCGATTATGCGAGTTCACGCGTTCGTGGAGCAGTGGGGATTGATCAATTACCAGGTTCGCCTTAAAGTTTCCGTGAAGTAGCATTACGTGAGACTAAACCATAGAACGGTAGATTGATCCAGAGCAACGGCCTGCAACTCTTGCGCCACCATTTACGGGCCATTTCCGTGTTATTCTCGACACCCCACGCGGTTTACAATCCCTCCATCCCGGCACGCGTCCAGGGCACCCTCGAGCCCAAATTCGGGCTCAAGGCCAGAACGGTCAGGTCAAGCCTGGTTCTGGTAGCAACGCGACCCCAACGCTCGAATTACGATCTAACATCTACCAAACAACCCCCAAAACCGCCCGACAGGTTTCTTTGGACGAAGCTAAGACCCTGGCAGAAACCTCAGTGAATGGAACAAGTCAGCCAACGTCCCACTCGTGTAACACTTGCGGCGTCGACTGCACCTCCGTTCGCTACTATTCCCTCAAAGTCAAGAACTTTTCGCTCTGCTCTCCGTGTTACCTCGACGGCCGCTTCCCCACAACTATGTTCAGTGGCGACTTTGTGAAGCTCTCTTCTTCCACCAACGGTGTCCATCACGCTGGGGACGACGACTGGTCAGATCAAGAGACGCTACTGCTCCTGGAGGCCGTCGAAATGTACGACGACGATTGGAACGCCATCGAAGAGCACGTCGGCTCGCGCACTGCTCAACAATGCATCCGCAAATTCTTGGAGTTACCGATTGAGGACCCATACCTCCAGACAGAAGGTTCCATGGGCCCACTGCGGTTCGGCCGAATCCCATTCGAGCAGGCCGACAATCCGGTTATGAGTGTCGTCGCCTGGTTGGCTGGAGTTATGGGACCTGGAGTCGCGAGCCAGGCCGCGAAGACGGCCCTGCATAACCTGACGGATGGGAAGCCAGAAGAAGGCGAAGGGAAGTCTGCGGATGCTGCGAAGGAGGGTGAGGCTGCCCAAACTTCGCCCAATAGGGACGAAACGCCTGCGAATGATACCGGAGACGGCATGAATGTCGATGGCCCTGAGCAGAAGTCCGGGCTTGGAATCCCACACTCGAAAGTTGTTCATGCGGCAAAACTCGCTCTCGGCGCGTCAGCAAAAGCAGCGGATACCCTCGCAGATGCAGAGGATGCCCATATCAAGTCGACGTTAGCCAACCTCATCAAACTCACGCTCACGAAACTGGAGATCAAAATGGCACAGTTTGAGGAACTGGAGGAGTTATTAGAGGATGAGAGAAAGGGGTTAGAGAGCGCGCGGGTGGCTCTGTTGAACGAGCGAATGACGGTCAAACAGTCGTTAGAAACGGTCCGGGCGGAGTTGCAGAGCAATGGGGTCGACACTGGCGTCATCCCTAACATGGGGTATACCGGGCAGGGCACGAGGATCGCTGGCGTCCAGGATAACACCTCCCTGGAAGGTGAGGGTGGTCCAATTTCTGGCGGTTCGATGATCCCTCTTGCTTGAGTATATGTATATCGTAGATAGTGTCCCGTCTTCCTTGCTTTCGAAACCATTTAAAAGGCCGAAACAAATCACATTGGAGAGCACATCACAAAAAACACCAAACGATCAAGAGTCAACAACTTCATAAGGGTGGCGTACAAGCTCATCGTAAAGATCACTTGGGAGGTCTCGCACCAGGGTGACAGCGATACCTACCACTGGTAGCGCCTCCAGAGGGGGGAAAGTACGTAGTAAACGCATCGGGCTGGAGACACAATGAGCGGCTGCGTTCGAATGGAACCACCAGGTGGCTCACCTTGAGGAACTCATGACCTCTTCCCTAATCAAAAGTAACTGCGCGATGACGCATAACACATTCAAGTGCACGCCGAAAGCCAAGAGGAAGTCCCACAGTTTGAGAACCTGGTCGAGCGGTGGTGTGCATGCGCAGAGCGTCAACACGGCTATAACACCGACGTGAGCACTGTTCTTGTGGTGAGCGTGTCAGGGTACTGACAAGGGAAAGCATAAAGTTCCGCCGAAAGGTTTTTCGACCGGAGATATTGGAAAAGTTCTGGGTCCACAATCTTTAAACACCGGTCTAGCAACTTCAAACCGCGGTGGACGCCTTCGAGTGTTGGTTGGACGTATAAGGGGCAGGATTCTTCGATGAATTTGGCGAAACAGAAGAAAGCTTCAACTTCAGATGGCATGGTGTACAGGAATGGGGCGGCCAAGACGTTCATCCCCTGCACATATGTGAACCCGAGTCGCTGGGAGTCTTCGCGATCTGCAGTCAATGGTCAGCCCCCTGGCAGCGAGGCGGCGCAAGGTGACGAACCATGATTCCTCCAGACGAAGGCATCGAGAAGCCGCACGAGCATATCTTCGCGTACACGTTCTTTGAAACCTCTGTCTGTAGCGAGTGTCCTAGGTGGTCCGCTCTCGGCCTGAGTTCAAATTTGCGTACTCTTGGGACGCTACCTGAAAGTATCATTCCTGATCTTCTCCCTAACCTCACAGGGCCCTCTAGAGACATACTCCAAGAAGGTGTTTGCCGGCAGTTCCGTCACGCCCAAGAGTATCTTCCAGACCCTGTGCCTGAGGGTAGGATCCTGCACGCGTGATATGTGATGAGCACTTCATCGAACGCGAGACGGGGCCAACCGTTGCGGAGGGAATTCCATCAACCAAGATCAGCCGTCGGAGTTTCTTGACCGCTTCACTGAGGTCCGCCGCAGACCGCGCCCTCGACGACGACCTCGGTAGGGACAAGATCTTGTTAAACGACTTCGCGGTATCGGAGGTCGAAGGTTTCGAGGACATCCTTCCGCACTGAGAGTCACGTGCGACATCGCATTTTCTTCCGCCCCTCCGCCGCTGTACGTTCCATCGCCTGTTTCTTTGTGTTGCCAAACGGTTCACTAAAGACCATGCATCCCAGACATACGAAGTCCGCAGGTGGTGGCAAACCGTGAAGCGCAGCATCCGAATATCTATGGCAACATGGGTGACACCCTTGTCTGCCCATCGGGTGCCCACCCGGATGGGACTCTGGGGTTGGGCAACAAGATCAGTCCCACTCGCATTCACGAGGAATGCCGCCATCTCCACTCCTTACGTAGAAACCACACCCATGGTCGCGCTCCGGGAGTACCCAGTTCCAGAAACCCAACTAGACTCTTCAATATTCGAGGCCTCGGAAGAGGACGAGTACCGATCCGTTGCCGAGTCGTTCAAACACCCCATTACCCCCGTCGCTACCAACTCGAGCGGATTCTCTTCCTCGTCTCTGCTTCAGCTGGTTCGTAAAGGCAGTTATGACTCTGCCAGCTATATGCGGGCGGAAATGATCCAACACAATGTGCCGATCACCCCCCACCACGCATTTACGTTGGCCGCGATTCGTGCAATCAGCTCCATTGCGGATCCAGCCGTGAGGCTGAGAGAGTTCTCTGGGTGGCTATCCCTCCTTCCGGTGGCACGTGAAGGGGCGAAGTCACGGCCTATGTTCGGTCGCCTTACCCACATACTCAGCCATAACCCGCAACCTGACATCGACCTCGTCATGGCGTTTGTACGTATATGCGTCTCGAAGGGCTATATGATCAAAATCCCGGACCAAATGATCCCGCTCGTCGTCCGACTCGCTCCCCCATCCGTCAGCCTCCAGTTCCTGGAGGATCTCCGCTCCTTGGCCGTCGAGAAATCCCCCCCTGGCGAGCAGCTGAACCGCAAAATCCGGTTTTGGTGCAAGACAGCTATGGTTGAGTACCTCGGCGTCGGTCTTACCGAAGAAGCAACAAAAATCTTCCAAATGGGTTTAGAATATGGCGTCAGCCTTCCCCGTGTCCCCTCCCGCTGGCTGAGGAAGGCGGTTGCCAAGGTCCCTGGCCACCTTGGACTATCTGAAGAGGCCTTCGCGGCGCTCAACCGTCCGAAAGTGCGCCTCCCACGCCACAAGGGGCCCTCACGTCGTCCCGGTCTCATATCAGAGATCCCCCCAGCCGTCAGCCCCCTCAATTTCGACACAGATACGCCCGGTCCAAAAGCACTCCTGTTACGAGTGTGGGAGAATACCCGCGCTGTGAAGCCACCAGACCCACTCGATGTTGCGCGTTTTCTGGAGACCTTTGACTCGCAACCAGCCATCGTCCGGTTCTTGTCCGCCTGCAACCAAAACAAACCCCCCCGGTATCGCGGGCAGTGGATTTTGGGCGAGATGCTGTATTACGCTAGGCGCAAGGAATGGAAAGAACTGATCGGAGCTTTCGACACGTACTTCTTCCGGGTTGGGGTTCCGGGGAACATCGACGAGCACAAATTGCGGGGGAGCGCAACAGCCCGCAACGTGCAGCAGCGGCTGTTCCCATCACCTCACCACACAGGCCTAGTCTGGATGGCAGCTGTGGAGATGGCGCAGGGAGCTCGTCCTATATCGGCGCTATTCAAGGAGATGGTTGGACAAGCAACGGCGGCAAAAACTAGAGATTATGCACGAGTGGGACCATCGCTAGTTTCTACGTCTACCGAGATATTCGACGCAGGCCATTTTAACCCGTTCTTGATCGCGGCATACCGGGCACGGAGATTCAAGCGTCTGGTGGTCGCGGTTGGTCAGATGTCTCGTCTGGGGATCAAGCCGGACCCGGAACAGCTTTCATTACTGGCCGGTGCCCACGCCGCAAGGGCCGATGGTCACGAAGCCGCCCGTGTACTGGACAGGATAGGGGACGCCCTGAAGAAGAAGGGAGGAGTGAACCGGTCATCTCGGGGCCACTACAATGTCTCCAAAATTGTGGCCCTCTATCTGCCTGCTCTGAAATGGTTTATAGCAAGGAAGAACACTCCTGGGACTTCACTGGTGAGGTCCCGGGTACTGGGTCAGGGTTACGTGAGGGGTACAAATTCATGCCTTGACCAGATGCTGGCGAAACTTGAGGCGCCCACTGAGGTTAGCAAGTGATGGTATTCTGTGAGTCTGCGAAGCGCTTGACCCTGGAGGTTGGCTGACTCCTTGTTAGATAAGTTGCGCCAGTTTCAGCACCGGCTGATTAGATCTACCGGGTGTTTTGGGAGGAAGAATGGGTTTGGTCTTCAGTGGTATATAAAACGCACAGTTAGATGGAATGGAGTGGTTCGATGTTATTATTCTGAGTCGCGATCAGTCCACTTTTCTCTTACGACTGTTACCGTCGGCTATACAAGATGGCCAACTCGGTGAACACTCTTCTCCCCCCTCCTCCCGGTCATGGCTGGCACGTCCGCTAACGATAATTTCGTCACGAAATGGGGGTACCGCCTCGTCCTCCTGTGCCTCGCCTACGCCGCATGCCAATGGCTCGACAAAATCAAGGTTCGTCGCGTCGGCGGTCGCGTTCTGGTGACCACGGGGGTCCTCATTTCGCGCCTGTAGGATCGGTGGTATGTACTTGACCCGACGCACCTCCACCGTCTCGCCAAGGACGCTATCACAGTTCACGGCGACGACATGAATGGGATTATCCAGCATATCGTAACGAACCTTACGACCGAATACCCTCAACTCTCGCCATCCACGTCGCTGTGGACGATCCCCTTCCAAAAGGCTCCCTCCCCCATCGTTTTCAACACCAACGCTTCAGAGTGGGTGTTCAACAACGCCGGAGGTGCGATGGGTGCCATGTACATCATCCATGCGTCCGTCACCGAGTACCTGATCATTTTCGGCACCCCGCTCGGAACTGAGGGCCATAGCGGTCTCCACACCGCAGACGACTATTTCCATATCCTCCAAGGCGAGCAATGGGTCTTTGAGCCCGGCGAGCTCACCAAGACGGTCTATGCTCCTGGCGACGTCAACCTTATGAAACGGGGTGTGGCTAGGCAGTACAAGATGCACGAAGGGTGCTGGGCTCTTGAATACGCTCGAGGTGAGATCGCGTTTCGGTTACAGCATTTTCCTGGGCTTACTGACGCGTGCACCTTCTTGGCAGGTTGGATCCCATTGATGTTGCCGTTTGGTTACGCTGACGCCCTTTCCTCCACTCTGGACTACGTGACGCTATACCATACCACCGTGTGGACCGCCCGGGAGATCATTAAAAATTTGCTCATCGGCAAGATCTAGATAATCTAACGTAACTGTGACTGTTTTGCTTCCATACCATACTTAAGAACGAGTAGAACCTTTAATAGCAGACGAGCCTGGTTCGCCTTCCGGTTGACGTGCGCCTCAATGAAGATGTCGCTTCATGTGGGTCAAACCCCCTAGGTTGGCTGCTTACCGATGTCATGGATCCGGATACACCAACGCCCACAACATATCGGCCTCGCGCTCTGTCGCCACGTTCCAGTTTAGTATCACTCCATCGTGGGGCTCGATAGAAAACGGGCGGACCCGTATCTCTCGACCTGACCAATAGGTCACCCGACTTCCACCGCCGTTCCTTCAGGTTTTTTCGTTTTCGCTAGTGATTGGATCCGACAGGCCTCATGAAATCACTCTCACGTTTACGGTCGGGCAATTCCAAGAGTTGTTCCTCCGTCGTTTCTTCTCAAAGGAACCTGACAACGTCGGCGAACCGAAATACGTGCGTATGGTGTCCGCGTCCGCACGGGTGTTGTTCGGAAGCGTAACGTTTTTCATTCTGCAGAGGGGAAGAACCGCATATAGCCGTCCTCGGAGGAGGCATAACGGGACTCTCCGCCGCCTACCATCTCACACGAAAGCTCCCCACGACCAAAGTCACTCTGATAGAGGGCTCGAGCCGCGTCGGTGGATGGCTCGATTCCAACCGCGTTGACGTGGGGGCCGGTACCGTCTTGTTGGAGAGAGGCCCCCGTACCCTGAGGTCTTCTTCGAAGCCTCCTTTGGAGTTGGTTTGTCATTGTACCCCTTGCATCCGTGCCGAGACTGAGGGGAATGCATGACAGATCAACCTCCTCGGATTGGAGAAAGAACTCTTGACCGTCACAAATTCCGAACCGGCAGCCCAGGCGCGCTTTCTATACATCAATGGTTCCTCAGGTGGCCTCAGCCAGTTACCCAACCCATCCTCCCTGATGTCACTAATAACGTCTCCGGTCACCGGAAAGATCTACAAGGGCCTCCAACGCGACTTTTTGACGACGTACAACCGACCAAACGTGGAAGACGAATCGGTCGATGCGTTCTTCACTCGCAGATTCGGCCCCGAATTCGCTCGTACGTTCGCCAGCGCGTTGGTGCATGGGATGTACGCGGCGGACTCGAGGAAGTTGAGCTTGCGAGCGGCTTATCCGATGTTATGGAACGCCGAAGCTTATGGTGGCGGGAGTGTGGTATGGGGCGTGTTGAAACCCAAACCGAAGAGACCCGTGGATGACTCTTACGAACTCGGGAGTTCCCTACCAGAGCTGATGAAAGACGCTGCTGTGTATAACTTCAAGGACGGTCTTTCTACCCTTCCGAATGCCCTCGCAGAAGCCCTGAAATCGCGGAGTAATGTCGAAATCCGGATGGGAGACCCGGTTTCCTCGGTAAACCTAGGCGAGCCGTTTAGTGTTCGTTGTCGTCATATCCAAACCTCCTTGAAACTCGGGCTGATTTATTCCCGCCTTTTGACAGGTCACAACAAAGTCCGGGTCGGTCGTATCACCGACGCATATCATCTCAGCCCTGCCCGTCAAACAGCTGGACGCTACATTACGTGCCGCCAACACCGAACGTAACGACACCCTCCTCGCGCTGACCTCTTCACGAACTCCTGAATCCTCAACTACCCACGTCACGAATTTCATCTTCCCGCCTTCGGGGAAACCGCTTCATCCACTCGGGTTCGGGTATCTCATCCCCCGACCCGTAGATGGCTACGAATCGGAAGAGAATTTGCAAGGTATGCTCGGCACGATCTTTGACACCGTCTCCATGGGCAGGCAAGACACTGCCAAAGGCTACACCAAGATGGCTATCATTTCCGGGGGACCCTACCCCTCAGCATCGACCAGTCCCAACGCCGACGCACTGTTGAGGGATCTGCGGAAGCACCTTGGAGATCGCTACGACCTTCCGGACCCAATTTACTCCATGACGACCGAGTGCAAAAAGTCCATACCATTGTTCGAACCGGGACATCTGAAGTGGGTGGAGAAACTAAGAGGTACACTGAAATATTTCGGTGAGAACAAGGTGCAAATAATCGGAGCTGGTATCGGCGGCGTCAGCATTCCAGACTGCATAGAACAAGGACGGAGTAGTTCAGTCGAGATTACACTGTGATGTGAAGGGGGAGTGTAGGTGACAGTAGAAGAAAGTTTTCTGCGTGCCTTCCGGAGAAGGTGGGATAACAGGGTCCGAGCGTGAAGAAAATGGAATCTCGTCTGAAGCTGAAACCACTCAATGGTGTACACAGAAACGGAGATGGGAGGAGTGAGCGTATGGAGTTTTACTTGGCTTCGCCATCCATCACATCCTCTACCGCTTGTCCCACCCACGTCTCAAAGATCGAAACGTCTAGCAATCCGTCCTCGTCAAAGAGTTCGTTATATGGTCGCGCCTTGGAAGCTTTCCCCTTTGCGAGCAAGGACTTGCCGCTGGAAGCTGAACGGAGGTATGAGATGGTGAAGTTGTATGAGGGGCATGGTGAAGGTTTGTCAGTAGATGGTTGAGGGGAGTGGGGTACTGTCTGTGATGTGATCGTTATCCTTTCGGTCACGATCTAAGAAAGGAGTTTAAATGCGTTAGAGGTGTCCTAGGGTCGCAAAAGGTCGAGTGACTCACCCGTTTATCGAAGGTTTTACGCTTCCCCAGGAACACGATATCCCGCTCGATGAAATACGCATAGAGTGTCTGTACGAGGCTCAAAATAACATACCTGGATATCGTGTGGAGGGGGAGATCAGTAAGGATACGGGACGGAACGTCGCCGGAGCGGAAGGCTTGACGTACAATATAACACCAACCCACACCACCGGCTTAGATTTTTCGAAATCGATCTTCCAACCATACAACCCCGTTCCGAATGCAACAAAGACGGACGCCCAACCTAACGCCAGCCGCACGTCTGTATGGATGAAGTTTTGTCGAAATAGTTCAGGGTGAGAGAGGAACTGGAGAAGGGGAATAGGTCAGCCCCCTGAGTGAATGAAGGCAGGGCGGTTTCGGGGGGTCGAGCGGGAGAGAAACGTACACGCTTGAGAGCGTCGTCGCAGGCGTTCTTGAGGTCAAAGGCATTCATGTTGTTGATCTTCGTCACGTCTTCCTCCCGCTGTTTGAGCTTCTCCTTGTCGGCCAGGATAGAGAGGGGGCCGAGGGGGCGTGCGGGGGGGCCTGGGGAGGGAGGAGCGGAGCCGTTGGAAGCGGATTTCCTAGGCATGGCTCTGACCTAGAGCCTTCAGATGTGGATGGTGGGGGAGAGGAAGTAGGGGAGGGGGCAAGATCGACAGAGTGACGGACAGGGATCCCTCAAGGTCACCAAGGTGGTCATTTCCTCACCATCACGGCTAACCAAACACGGTCAACGTGGCACAGCCACGTGGCCGGCGTTTCCCACCCCTTCAACGCCAACGCCCACGACTCGGGCCACGCCCGCTTGCACCTGGTCAAAGCTTATCGATGTCCATCACCACCCTCTGGATACTCACCGCTTGGATTCTAGAAACACAACGTGCGGCAGTAAATCTACAAAGGTCATACTAACAATGACTTTCGGATGATGTGACCCAATTCAGACAATGGCTTTTCCTCTATTTGGTTCAAGCGTTCCACATCTTTGACACCACCCACTTCTTCAAATCCTCGTCACCTTCGTCCCTCAATGCTGTGTTGCGGGATACGCCAGCTGTCTGAGCGGCGCGGATGACATCGACGGCAATCTGAGCGCTGATGTCACGAATGCGCTCAATGCGGGGATACACCAACCCCTCGTCTTGTTCATCCTTGGTCAATGAACGGGCCAATCCGAGTGATGAAGCCTCGACCATCGTGTCCGTCACGGAAGATGCCTTCGCGAGAATGCTTCCGAGACCGAGACCTGCCCACACCACGATTGTTAACGTAAAGGCGCGCATTGACATCAGCCACCGGACGAACCTGGGAAGATGTACATGTTGTTTCCCTGGCCAGCATAAAGGGTCCTCTGTTCGTACTCGACCGGGTCGAATGGGGAGCCAGAGGCAAAGATAACCTTCCCCTTCGTCCATTCAACCGCACTCTTGAATTCTACCTCCGACAGCCGGACGGGGTTGGACAACGGGAAAATGATCGGCCGTGGGTTCAGTTCGGCCATGCGTTCAACCACCGCTTCGTCGAATGCATCCTACGTGGAAGTCTGTTAGGTCGACGTCTCCAAGCTCCTTCAAACCCCAACACACCTTGACAGTGGAGAGACCCATCAACGCAGTGGGCGTTACGTAGTTGATCACATCGATGAGCTTCTTAATCGGTGGGCCGGTGTAGTCCTTGCGAGAGAAAACTAGGGTGAGACCAGGGTTCAATACAGCTATCAGTTTGGGGTGGTGAAAATCTACCCACATTTCTTGTGCTCGGGCAGCGGACCTCTCTCATCATAGACAAGGCCCTGTGAGTCAACGAGCCAGATGCGTTCACGTGCCTCGTCCTCGGAGAGACCCTCGAGCTTGAAGAAGCTCAACAACTGTTTAGCCACGCCGACACCGGCGGATCCAGCCCCGAAGAAGAGGATCTTCTGTTCCTTGAGACGCTGGCCCGAAGCAGCAGAAGAGAGTCTCGCCGCGTTGATGAAACCGGACAGGACGACGGCCCCAGTGCCTTGTTACCACACGGGGTCAAACACGCGACATCGAGGCGGGCCTGGGGTACAGACCTTGAATGTCATCGTTGAAAGTGGGGTACTTGTGGCGATAGAGATCCAAGTATTTGAAAGCGTGATCAGTGGAGAAGTCCTGGCAAGATACATGAAACCCACGGTCAATCGGGTGAATCACAGAGATGGCCGACGACGTATACCTCGAATTGAATGAGCAGTTTCGGGAAATGGGCGGACATCTCCTTCATGAATTCGTCCATGAACTCAGTCATTTCTTCATCAGGTACACGCTACAACAGAAGCAAATAAAAGTCAGATGTCACTGACTTCCTCTGCACCAAGGCAGGGCAAACCTTCTGCCGCAGACCGAGGTACAACGGATCCTCAAGGAACTTCGTATTGTTAGTCCCAAGGTCAAGGCAAATCGGAAGCGCGGACGACGGATGAATGCCAGCACCGGCAACGTAGAGGGACAACTTTCCGATGGAAATCGGCATTCCGTTGACCCCGAGATCACCCAGACCCAAAATCCTCGATCCTAAACGTTTAGCACTTGCATCAGACATCGACGGTGATGATGGGGCTGCGAGGGTAGAGCCTCACCATCGGTTACGACAGCAATCCTGGCCTCTTCGATGTGAGGCCAGTTCTGGAGGATCTCTCCGATGCTGCCCTTGTCCTTGATGGTGACATACTAGCAAGAAACAAGATCAGCATGAAGTCGCACGCTTCTAACGGGGTGTGCCCCACCAAACCCTCGGGACGCCTGTAGATGTGCGAGTAGTTGAGGCACGCATCACCCACAGTTGGGGTGTAGATCAAGGGAGTGACTTCAGCGAGGTGCTCAGCACAAAGTTTGTAGAAAGTGTGGACGTTCGCATCCTTAAGCTGGGACAGGTACTTGACAGGATCATGCAAGAGTTAGTTTCCATTCCGCAGCCGGGAACACTGCGTTGAGTGCTTACAATGTACTTTTCGAGCGGGGTCTCCTTAGACCGCAACTGTGCCAAAGAGCGACGGTAGTGTGTTGTTTCATCGTATGCAGGAGGCAATAGACCCTTCAAGGTCAGTGGAGTGTCGAAGCTGTAATGGTGAGTCGAGTGCCCGTTTCCGGGTTTTCCCTTTCGTCGGAGGATGTTCTGCCTGAACCAGTATGGGATCACTGTTGTCAATAAAGTCATCAACGACCCGACTACTGTAAACCTGCTTCTAGGGTTATACATCTGAACGGAGGATGCATACCGGCGACGCTTGGCACGATAAGTGTCATGTGTTCGAGAGTATCTCCGAGTCAGAGAGAATGAAGGAAAGAGGCAGAGTTGCTTTTATGGAAGCCGTAAACTCCAGCTTCTTGTTCCGCTAACCTTTTTGTGTTCACCCGCGTCCCTCACGGGCCACAACGCGTTCCCCGGGGGGCTCCGCCATTGGCAAACGTTGTCTGGGTGGTCCCGGAGGCCTTCGGGACGGCGATCTATTGCGACTCATTGCCAACCCTGGCGGGGGTAAACCAATACCCAAGGATCGTCCTGGCTCGGAGAGGACTCGGAATGATCGGCGGAGGACGCGATCGGGGAAAGTGGCTTTGGCAGGTGACATCGCTTGAACCTCAGTCGCAAGGCGGTTTGGGCTCGTTCAGGTGGGAAGGGAGCCACACGGGGCCCGACGCTTGGGCGAGGTCTCAGGCCTCAGGATTGACCTCGAGGTTACACGCGAAAATGAAACCGATCGCCAAGGGTTAACCTGCAGTCCCATCCGTGGTAGCATGATACTGGGTGCGAGGGATTAAAGGGAGCCAACCCGAGGCAACCGATGTCTATGGGCTCTAGCCTGCGAACGTGGAACCAGCAAATATATTCGGGTTACCCCTCATGGAACACTAAAGTAAGTACGTCGCGCAAAAGTTCATGGGGTCGTGATAAGGAAAACCTAGTTAAATACCTGAGGACAAAATTGATACAAAGAGAGTGAAACCCGCGGACTATGGGTAGTGCGTGGCCTCCGCAACTTCTAGTCTTCCGATTGGAAGGAAGAAGAACTTGTCGTGTCAGAAAGAGCGTTCTTGATGGGACAGTCCTTCTCGTTCTGGCATACGGCAGTGCGTCCCAAGTTCTTAGACAGTGGACCTATCGGGAGATAGGGTGAGTGGAGATATACACCAGTGTAAGTGGCTTGCTTACCAGTTGGACCACCAACAATGTTGCACTGGCCGACCAGGCAGTATTGCCCAAGCTTGCTGGTTGGCCACTGCTTGTCACCCCACTGGCCACCGAAGTTGAGCCAACTGGTACCCTCTCCGGGCTGAAGAGTCCCTCCTGACCCGGCGCCAGGCGCAGCGTCAATAGCTCCGCTTGATGGAGTATACCAGAAGCCTCGGAAGTTCTTGGTGATGTCCCATATGGGTCCCTTGTTCGTCTGATCCTTTAAAAGACCGAGCGGTAAACTGTAGTCGTGATCGCCCGCGGTCTTGGCGCCCGTAATCAATGATAAGACGGGGTTACGGCCATCGACGCAGATGGGGACGTACCGCATAATTGGCGTGGGTCCCGGTCGCGATATAAGTGACAGGGCGATCCCCGCTCTTCTCCACGGCAGACCATTTGTAGGCGAAGCCACCAGAGTGGGCGGAAAGGAAGATGGTATCTGGAACGCCGTTGACGAATCGCACCATGGTGTGCTCCCAGTCCCCAACGTGGTTGCCGTATCTCAGACCGAGGACGCTTGACGCCATCACGGGTCAGTCGGGCACAGGGGTCGAGGGGAAAGATCGCACTCACGCATTCCCATAGTTCCAACTGTAGAAATAGAAATAAAAGGCATCGATGATTCCACCAGGTTTCTCCACAGCGATGATGGTCCCAGGTACCCCGCTGACACCGTTTGTCGGTTTGCCAACGATTGAGGTGAAGAACGCGGAGTTGTGTTTGAGGATGTTGTCGGTGGCAGTAAGAGAAACGCCGTTGGCGAGGCTGGAGAGAGTCTGGAGGGTAGGCGTTCCACCCACGGGTTTGAAGTTGACTTGTGGGATGACCTTGGTCAGATGGGTCTTGACGTCTGATGGCCAGTATTGTTCCTTTGAATGGAGGTACGATAAAGGAGCGTATTTGGTGACAAAGTCTGGGAGATTGCCGGAACGTTTGGTGGGGGCGGCGTCGACGGCGACGAGAGCCATAAGACAGACCAAGATAGGGGAGATGAGGATGGCAACCATGGCTGACTGAGTCGCGGGGGGATGTCGGCGAGGGGGTACGCATATCGTCACAAGGCAGTATATATACCTGGGAGCGTAGAGCGAGCAACCGAGGTTGACGAACCGGGGAGCCGTGTATGCCGAGTGCAAGGAACACGCATAAAGCGCATAAGTAAAGCACACAGCAATCGTTCGACCGTCAGAAGAGGCACGGGAACCTGAATCGTGCGTGAGGGTCGCCCAAGCCACATGAACCCTTGATGGGACCACAAGGAATATGCGGCGATGTCACCAAGTAGTGCCGCGTCCGATAGGCTAAGTACACAGATCGGCCACGCGGGCATGAGACGTTTGGGCCTGGTGAACTCATTTTGCTTTTCCATCAGTCGATCCAGCCGAGATGATGATCGCTTCCCTTCCGAGATTTGTATCCCTTCAACGGGACGTTCGACATCGACATCGAAGCATCTGTGCTCGGTTCTCTGGGTTTCGGTGGCTTTACTCGGTCTGTCGAGGGATATAAGTCCGGGATGCCCCCACCAGGTCCTCATCTTTGGGATTCGCCCGTCCTCGGCCTTCAAGATATGCTCGCTCCTTCGCTCCTTTCACTCGTCACTCTTTTCTTCTCTCTCTCTGCCCTCCCGGGCTTCGCCCTGCCCAGCACCAAGGTTTCGCGAGCGGCAGACCCCTGTGCTGCTCTTTCGGGCAATAAATGGGTCGCCCCTTCTAATGTTCGGGCATGCCTCACTTCATTTCAGGTCGACCCAGTCGAAAAGGCGAACGTGAGTTACAATTATAGCCCACCTAATCTCGCCTTCTTCCCTTTTGACCTTTCTCTCAATTGTTAGATCGTTACCGCTTCTACTAGGATCCTTGACTTCCATACTTCCACCAACTACCAGATCCAGGCTCCGCAGCCATTCGCCGAAGACGTTCATGAAGACCTCATTCGCAGTCTCCAGCGGATCAACCAGACCAAGTACAATAGCGACTTGGAATTCCACGTCGACATTTCACGCTCCTTCAAGAGGCTGAACGATGGTCACGCCGCCTACATCAACTACTGTTATGACGGTGTGTAACCATTTAACTCCGCCCCCGGCCAGTGGCTGACACACCTCCCGCGCAAGGCCTCTACGGCACATTCGTTCCTTTACCCCTTGTCCACCTTACGGACAAACTTGGTTTCCAACACGTCCACATTGCTCCCGAGGCTTTCAAGGTCGCCAAGGCCGAGTTCCCAGATCAGATCGATTTATGGCAGAACGCCCTCCCTGAATCTCTCAAGGGAAAGCTCGAATCGGTACGCGAGCACGCCCACGTTTCTGTTCTTTGAAACTCACGAACCGGTGGTTCAGCTCAATGGTGCCCTCGTCCTCTTGATCGATGACAAGCTTCCATATATCTCAGTTGACGAGAACGCCGCGATTTCCGGCAGTTACCAGGGCTTGGGAACCCGCCAGAACTCGTAAGGTTACGTTCGAGCCGGAACCACCGTGCAAACTAACATGGCCTACTTTTAGCTTCTTCTCGTCCTACCAACTTGCCGCAAATGGATGGAGCTACGTTTTTGGGCAGTTCGCCAGTCGGTCCCTCCCACTCAGTGACTCCGTCAAACTGACTGTATTGCGCGAGGGCCGGATTCTCCCCGAGACTTTCACCGTAAGGAGCTTTTGAGCTCTTGATTTGCTTGAAGTTGATTACATTTCGCCCCTTAGATCCCGTTCCGTTCCCGCCTTTCCGCGTCCGCCGTCCCCTGGACAGATAGCGCCTCTTTCCGCGCCAAGAACTGCAAGGCCACTCCCGGCACCAATGGTGTCGACTACTACTCTTCTTCTACCCCAGTCGAGGCGAGCGCCGCCCGCGTTCAGCAGCAGCCCAAGATCTCCCCTGATGACGCCCGCAAGCACCACCTCAACGTCCTCCTCGATGCCACCCCCCCATCCAACGTCGTTCTCCCTCCTGAACTTGTCCCCACCTTGCCACCGTTGGGCGGAAGCTACTCGGTCGCCCAGTTCTACTACTTGAGTGATACTCAGACCGGTGTTTTGGCTCTTGGCAGTTTCAGCGCCGCTTCGTTCGCCGATTTCCAGAAGAACCTGCTCACGGGTCTGCAGAGCCTCAAGACGGCTGGCGCTAAACAACTGATTGTCGACGTTACCAACAATGGCGGTGGGTTCATTTGCATTGCCCACTGGCTTCATCGTATCATCGTCGGATCCAAGAGCACTACGGTACCACAGGCTGGTCTCTACACTGAGGCTCGTGCTCAACCCCTCGCGCAAGCCATCACCGCCGCTATCGCCAACGGCGCGGATCCAAATGGGGACATGTTGTATAACCCCCTCAACTGGGCCTTTGGCAACAACACGCGCTTCCCAGAGCGCTACGACTGGCTTAAGGACCCGGTCAGGAAAGTTATCAACGGCCATGAAGATTTCTTCGGTCAGAAGTTGGGCCAGGGGTGCCAGCCTTTCTCTATCGACGCCCCTGCTCAGGGATTGTTTGACCCCAAGAAGGTTGCTATCATTGGCAACGGTCGTTGCGCCTCTTCTTGCTCCTTGTTCTCTGTAAGTTCCTCATGCCTCTCGTGGCTTTACCGAGCAGCATTTTTGACCAAGGTCGACCAGATCACTATGAACAAACAGGAAGGCGCTAAGACCGTTGTCTTTGGTGGCCGCAACACCGTGAAGCAGCAATACTGCGGTACCGTCGGAGGACAGTCGACCGACTTCGCTACCATCAACTCGGAGATCAAGACGGCCAAGCTCAAGGGCCACCCCCTTTCCCCGCCCGACCTCCTTACCAACTCCATCCTGGGCTTTACGTGGAGGCTCGGTTTCGGTATCTCGGACCCAGAGCAGCCCGAGGAATGGCAGGACCACCCTGCCAACGTTCCCCTTGCCTTGACCAAGGAAAACGTTAACAATCCGTCTGCTATCTGGAAGGATGTCATCAAAGCCGTTTTCTGATTGTTCGCTCTCCCGCTACCTACTGTCGTAGGGCCTAATTCCACTCCCTTTGTATACCGTCCTGGCGTGATTCAAATGAAATGATTACAAGCGGAATAACGAGTATGGGACGGGACCGACGGTAAGGATGGAGTGACCAAAATCCTGGAAGGAGACAACGACAACTTGCAAAAGATACATATATACAACGACACCAAAGAAAACACATACGAAATGCAGGAGTAGAAATTAGGAATATTGAGGACGATCGGGATGACGATACGCGACCTCTGCTGTCCCGATGGCAAATTCGCCACCAAACTCGGCAGGGGGGTGTTTACAGGGGGTAGGCATGGCAATGAAAACGGAAACATGACAGTCTGTGGTAGACGTGTTTGGTTGTGGTCCGTCGTTGGATTCTCTCGGTCGCAGCTGGGCGTTGGTGGCCCCGCCGAGAGCCCTAAACCCTGTGCCTCTGCTCTGTGGGACGGGCAGCGCTGGACTCTGGCGAAGTGGGGGTGTGCGGGCTGAGAGTTGATCGTGATCGTACGTCAAGTTGAGAGGCTGGGGTTGAATAGTCTAAGAATGGAAGGGAATGGAAGAAGCTGCAAAGGGAAGGCGCACCAGGAGGTCATTCCATGTTGAAGTAAGTTTTGGATGTTCATCGGCCCACACCTCCCATATCGCAGGCCTGGCCGCCAGGGCGAGGGTCTCGCGGCGTTCAGAGGCCTGCTGAAGCTGTTCCAACCGTTCCAAGCGCCCGGACCCACGCTTGTAATAATACATGGTGACGCAGGTTACCGCTGCGAAGAAGCCGAGGAAGGAGAGGATCAACGTGAACACGATTGTCACTGGGGTTCCGCGGAATGCGTTTTCTCCCATTGTGGCTGCGGTGAGGAGGGGCTGGCGGAGGGCCTGCACCGGTAGAGGGGAGACCCTACTGGAGGGGGCGTGGGTGGTGGGTGTGTAGGAGCCAGCCGGTGTGGTGAGATGGAAATGGGAGTTCGCAGCGTGGGTTGGCCGTCAGGCACGAGGAGAACATGTAGACGCTCCTTATCTTAGACTCGGTCACCTTGGCTGGGCCGTAAACGTAAATCATGCGCAGGTCCGTAAGCCACGACGTTAACTACGCCGCTTGCAACGGTAAACGTCGCTCTGTCCCCTCCGCTTCTGTCTATCCCTCCCATCCCTGGATCACGCGAGAAGCTGAACACATGGACGGGTGGGTGCCGGATCAGCGGGCCGGGGAGATATGTCTCCCCCGATGACTCTTCCCGGCTCGGCTCGTGCTTCTGCGAGGGGGATTGGCATTCAGTGCCGTTGGTTCTCACTCCCACCCTCTGACTCTTAGCCGCCCTCCTCTATAAGTGGCCGGGAAACGTACAAATCTTCTTCTGCTGCCCCCACCAAAATCTCTGGCTGTCATGCCAGACTACCAACTGCCCGCATCCATAGCCTTGGCCGTCTTCGCCGCTATAAGTGCCACGGTCAACCTCGCCGCTTTTAGACGGGAGGGGAACATTAAGCTAGACGGTCCCGAGGGCGAACAAGAGTACGACCCTTTTAATGTTACCACTCCGGAGGATGTCGCGCCAGGGAAACCGATCGACGGTCCTCAGTTTTGGTCCCGGGTATGAACTCTTGTTGGCCGTAGACGCGTCTGCTCATTTAATTTCGGGAGCCTTAGATTCGCCTCGTCAAGTTCGCTCTCCTCCTAAACTTCGTCGCTATCTTCATTGTCCAGACGGTCTCGCTTGGGTGGTCCGTCGCGACGCTGGACGCCAAGGACACCATCGTTCCCACCCTAAACTCTCTCACCGCACTGTACCTGATCGTCGTCACCATCTCTACGCTCAACGATGACATCCCGGACGTCCATTTTACCCAAGTTGTACATATTGGTATCATCACGACAATCGCCACTCTCCTTTTCGGTTCGATCGTGATCCTCCCTTCGTCCGAAGTCGTTACCTCGGTCGAGACGGAGGACGCCGTTTCGCGGGGCTTGCGTTATGCCGTCGTAGCGCTTTACGCGGTTGCCTGTGTTATCAGCCTCAATATTCCCCGCGGTCCTGCCATGCACTTCCCCCCTGAGCAGATCTACTCGGAGAAGACCGTCGCATCTATCACCAGCAGGTACAGAGATAATGTCTGCGGAATCGTTAACGACTCTATCATCGGAATCCTTTTCTTCTCATATACCACAAAGGTACCCCCACACCCGACGAAATACAATCAGTGTTGCTCACCCAGTCAATCAAGGTTGTCATGCTTGGTAATACCACAGAGAGTCTTGAAATCGGTGACTTACCGATCGTATCGTTTGACATGCGGGCAACCCATCTGTTCTGGAGGATGAGGAATGCCATGAAAAACATCAAGCCTGTCATTTTAGGCTGGGAGCCCAAACCCGGTTCGGGCTGGCAGGTCGGAGTCCGTCTGTTCAAATTAAATTCACTCGTCATCCTCCTGCAAGTTGCGTTGGCTGCCTCCTCTGCAGCGTTGTTCTACGTCCCCCCGTATTTCTTGAAGGGCCTCATTGCCTACCTGGAGGGAGACCCAGAGAGGAAGCACAGAGGATGGGGCATCGTCTTTGCACTGGGTATTTTTGTTAGCGGCATAATTCTGACTTTGGGTGAGTGCTAGGTCTCGACATCTGTACAGGTTTGGGTGACTAACACCACCCTCCAGCGACCGGTCAACTTTGGTCCATCAGTACCACCACTCTCCAGGTCAGGCTGCGTGTGCAACTCAATTCCATCTTGTTTGCCAAGACCCTGGTCCGAAAAGACCTCGCTTCCACCGGGACAACGGGAGACAAGGACGCACCGTTCCCTGAAGGGAATGCCGAGAAGAAGGAGGACGAAGATGATTTCTCTTCAAAGGCTCAGATTATGACCCTCATGACCACTGATGTCGATCGTGTCAGTGACTTCTCTTGGCACTTGTTCTCTCTCGTCGGTGAGTCTACCTTTCGTGGGGGGAAGGGTTTGGAACTCAGATCATTTACAGACGCCCCCGTCGAACTCGTGGTTGGGACGTTCTTCCTGTACACTCTGCTCGGTGTCTCCTGTCTTTACGGGTTGCTTGTGACGTTCCTGTTCCTCCCCTTGAACCACTTCGCCGGAAAGGTCATCGTGAATGCCCAAGACAACCTCATGAAGGCGAGGGATGAGAGGGTTTCGTTGATGAATGAGGTCCTTGGAGGAATCAGGATGCTCAAGTTCATGGCTTGGGAGCGCAGCTTCGAATCTCGCATTCACAGAGTTCGCCGGAAGGAACTCAAGTACCAACGTAGGAACTACTACATCGAGGTGAGCCATCCGCCTGGAGGGCGTGGAATCGATATGCTCACCCTTGCCTTCAGGTGCTTTTCAACGCTATTTGGGGTGCTTCCCCCGTTTTCGTGACCCTGGTGTCTTTCTGGCACTTTACCGTCGTTCGTGGTCAAACTCTCACACCTTCGGTCGCCTTCACCTCGGTAAGTCCCTGTAGCCGGACGGCGAGACTAAAGCTGATGCCGGTCAACCCTAGGTTGCTAGTAAGTCGTTTCACGGCGTTGATATACGCGACTCATCTGAAAATTGGAAAAGTATTTGACGAGATGAAGTTTGCATTGAACGCGATCCCTGAGACTTTGATAAACATGTTGCAGGTACGAAATTGCTTCCAGGATTTGCTGTAAATGTCTCACTCACGGACCACAGAGCGCCGTCTCTCTGCGCCGTATCGAGAAGTATCTCATCGGCGCCGAGGTTTCGTCCGTCCCTCCGGTCGAGGAGCAAGACAGCACCATCGCCTTGCAAAGTGCCACCATCACTTGGCCACAGGACCGCGCGCGTTCCGCGAGCAACGCTTCATCGGTCGCTGGGACTCCCAAGACCAAATTTGTCTTGATGGACCTCTCTGTTATATTCCCTCAAGGGGAGCTGTCGCTCATTTGTGGTAAATTGGGATCTGGGAAGACTCTTCTCCTGTTATGTGAGGGTTTTTCCATAACCTTCTCGTTTGAGTGTGGCTGAGGTTGCTCCCGAAAAGCCCTTCTTGGCGAGGCGGATATCCTGACCGGCCAAGTCCTGTGTCCCAGGTCCCCTCCAGACGCGCTCGCTTCCTTCAAAGATGAAATCCCATCACAGGATAAGTGGATTCGCCCAAACGTTTGCGCGTACGTTCCTCAGGCCGCATGGTTGCGTAACGCGTCGATCAAGGGTTCGTACATCGTTTTCCATGCTTGTTGTGCGTCTAAGGCGCCGTTTTAGACAATATTCTCTTCAACCTCCCCTATGTCGAAGAACGCTACCAGAAGACATTGGAGGCTTGTGCCTTGATTAGCGACCTGAAGATCCTGGAGGATGGTGACGAAGCAGAGATTGGTGAACGGGGTGTTAACCTCTCTGGTGGTCAAAAGGCTCGAGGTTCGTTTCACCGATGAGTTGTGTGTATGGCCTCGTTGTTGACCTGCCAAAGTGTCACTCGCACGGGCTGTCTATTCTCGTGCTTCTGTCTTGTTCCTGGATGACGTGTTGTCTGCCGTCGACGCTCACACCGCCGATCACCTCTTTACCAAGTGCCTGCGTGGAGAACTTATGGAGGGGCGCACTGTCATCCTCGTCTCTCATCACGTTCAGTTGTGTGCTCCTGGCGCCAGTTACATTGTCGCTCTGGATAATGGCCGCGTCCAGTTCCAGGGGGACCGCGAAGCGTTCTACGCGTCTGGCGTTATCAACGGTTTGACCCAGTCCGGCGCTGCCGCCAGTCAAGAGGATGAAGACGGGGCGAAGATACCAAATGCCGAAGAATTGGTCGAGGCGACCACCGTTACGCCTTCCGAGGCGAGCTCCCCTCCATCTACCCTTGTCGCCGACCCCAAGCCCAAGAAAGCCCCAAGGAAACTCGTCGAAGAAGAGAAGAGAGCTGTCGGTCGTATTGGCAGAGACGTTTGGTCAACTTATCTCCGAGCTGCTGGTGGCCCCTTGTATTGGATCCTCTTCATCAGTTCGCTCCTCCTCGCAACCCTTGGACCTATCGCTGAGAAGGGTTGGATCACGAGGTGGGCTGGCGCAACGTTGCGTGACGAACCCATCGAGAGCCCAATGTGGTACATCACCATCTACGCTACCATTGCTTGTGTCAACATTGTTTTCGCGACTCTGAGGTGGTTCGTCCTTTACCGAGGGGCTATTCAGGCCTCCACCACCCTTTACAAGCGGCTTCTGGAATGCGTTCTCTTCGCAAAGATCCGGTTCCACGATACCGTTTCGAGAGGTCGGCTCCTTAACCGGTTCGGAAAGGACTTTGAGGGTATCGACAGTAGTCTCTCGGATCACTTTGGCCGAAGCCTTGTCAACGGATTGTCCGCCATCGCGACGTTCACCGCTATCAGCGTTGTCGGTGGTTGGCCGTTCGTGGCTGTCACTCTTTTGGTCAGCGTATTCTATTTCCAAGTTGCGAAGGTTTACGGACAGACTTCTCGAGACATGCGACGATTGGGTATGTTGCGTGGGCATTCCGAGGGGATGGAAAGGTGTTGACTTTGCTACAGACTCCGTCACCCGTTCTCCGTTGTACTCCTTGTATGGAGAGACCATTGCTGGGGTCGGCGTCTTGCGCGCTTTTGGTGCATCGTCCAAGTTCATGAGGGATATGCTTCGATGTGCTGATACGGTACGAACCGTCGCACTGCCATAACGTCTCACTGCAACTGACGACCCCGCCAGAACTCTAACCCGTACTACTGGATGTGGGGAGGTGAGCGCCATCCCGCGACCTGAACGGCTATGATCGTAACACCCAACTCTACAGTGAACCGATGGATCTCTTCTCGTTTCAACGTTCTCTCCAACTTCGTCATTGGCTGTGTTGCGTTCATCGCAGTTTTCTCGTACATGGATGCGGCCCTTGCTGGTTTCGCCTTGACGTTCGCCACGACGATCACTGGTGACCTATTGTTCATGGTTCGACGATTTGTAGGCCTTGAGCAGGCGATGGTGCGACACTAATTCCATACTGATGGTGCTCTCGCTGACCCCCTGGACTCAAGGTTGCCGTGGAGCGAGTCAAGGAATACTCAGAACTCGAACGTGAACCTCCAGAGTTCGTCGAGCCCCGGCCTCCTGCGTCTTGGCCTACAACCGGACGCATTGAATGCAAGGACCTCGTCATTCGGTACTCTGTGAGCCGTTCTGGGAGGCTGTTTAGCAGTATCGACCACTGACGAACTTCTAGCCCGAGTTGCCAAATGTGCTCCATGGTCTCACGTTCGAGGTCAACCCTGGGGAGAAGGTAAGCAAAGCGGGCGTTTGTGATTTGTGGGAACGTTCGAACTCATGGGGTGTGGGGGTAGATCGGCGTCCTTGGGAGGACCGGTTCCGGAAAGAGTACCCTTGCTCTATCTTTCTTCCGATTCGTGGAGGCTACTGAGGGGAAGATTCTGATCGATGGATTGGATCTGTCCAAGGTTGGGCTTTCGGATCTTCGAAGTCGATTGAGTAAGTATTCGACTCCTTCCTCCACCGTGAACGATTGCTGATGGGGTTCACAGCGATTATCCCTCGTTAGCAGCTTCATCCTGTGTTGATGGGAACTCGGTTGATCGTCGTTTACAGAGGACCCGACGATTCTCAGCGGAACTCTGCGTACCACCCTCGACGTCTTTGACGAGTACGAGGATGCAGACATTGTAGGTGATCATCCGTAGTTGACGATCGTGTGGTACTCAAAGTTTCCTAGTTCGAAGCGCTCCGCCGTGTCCACCTTATCCCAAGTTCGGAGGAAGAAGATCCAGTCGCCACGGTCAACGCCAACGTTTTCCGTGATCTCGATTCTCCTGTGTCTGAGGGCGGTGATAACTTCTCAACCGGGTAAACACGATTTCCGCCGTCCCGAATCAGTCGTGCTGAAGCATCAATGTAGAGAGAAGCAGCTCCTTTGCATGGCTCGGGCCATCTTGAAGAGATCCAAGGTGTTGCTCATGGACGAGGTACGCAATGTCGCCGTTCAATGTTTTGTGACCCGGATGGTCCTGACGAGTTTCTCACAGGCTACCGCTAGCGTCGATTACGCTACGGACGAGTTGATTGGAAAGACTATCCGACAGTCAGTAACTTTCTTCGATCCCACACTCGGTGGTGCTCACCAAAATTCATACAGCGAGTTCGCTGAAAGTACAATCTTGACGATCGCGCATAGGCTACGGACTGTGATCGATTACAACCGGGTCATGCTCCTCGAGGACGGAAAGATCGTCGAGTTTGACACTCCGGGAACCCTTTTGGCGAACCGGGACTCCAAGTTTTATGCTCTCTGCAAGGCCACCGGCAAGGAAGAGTTTTCGACGCTTAGGAAGCTTGCTGGCGTCACCTCCATTACGGGGGAGACCGCTACCACATCGGCCTAGCGTCCTAGCAGGGCTTCGTAATGTACTGTTTGTATTACACGCTCGTCTTGTATATAGACTTCGGTCCCCTGGGGTGCAGGCAAAACTTGCACGCCAAATATAGTGGATAGACTTTGCATCGTACCGGACCTCGTCACGAGGGTGGATTATCGTTGCAGGTCAGTAGCTTTGTATGCCCAGGGCCAACAGGTGTCTCCGATTCTAAGAAGCGCTCCATAAAGTGCACCGATCGCGTGGATCCCTCTTTCAGCGGCGTTCGCGGTAACACGCGCAGGTCAACATCTCTTGGCTGGAAGATCCTGCGATGGTGATATTGGCGCAAACTCAGATATGGATGTTCGTGCTCTCACAGGTATTCGGAAACACTTTATGTAAGCTACCGAAGGGAAGATATATATGGACGATGAAGAGTAATAGCAATACAGTAGGGTAACAGTGTACAGGAACCAAAAAATAGAAATCTACTCTTCCTGAGAATTCTTCTTGGCCTTCGATGGAAGGAGGGCGGGGTCGATGTGTGGGACGACACCACCCTGTGAGATGACGACGTTGCCGAGGAGCTTGTTCAACCTGAAGATTAGGAGATGAGGTCAGGAAACCTGGACTGAGCGGTGGTGGAATAAAATAGAACGTACTCCTCGTCGTTCCTAATGGCGAGTTGCAAGTGACGAGGCACAATACGTTGCTTCTTGTTATCGCGAGCGGCGTTACCAGCCAACTCCAAGATCTCAGCTGCGAGGTATTCGAGAACAGCGGCGAGGTAGACTGGAAAGTGGAAAGTTAGCCTTCAAGGTCCGGAGACGCGTCGAGTTCGTAAGCATACCAGGAGCACCAGCACCAACGCGCTGAGCGTAGTTTCCTCTTTTCAAGAGACGGTGGATACGACCGACTGGGAACTGAAGACCAGCCTTGACCGAACGAGATTGTTGGGACTTGGAGGGGTCGACGCCAGAGGATTTTCCGGACTTGGACTTTCCGCTAACTTTTCCAGACATGGTAATAGTAGTTGGTGGTGGTGGTGGTGTTAAGGGTGGCGAAAGAGGATTGAAGCGGTGGGTGCGACGGGGGAAATGTGGAGGGAGACTTGCTGGATCATTATGGCTCCCTTTTAAAGCGCGATGGATGTGATCACGTGTTCCCGTTTGTCCGTTTGATGCGAAGGTACGGTTGGTGGCCACCGGGGCAAATAAGTGTAAATATCATCACGTGAGGTCACACAATCGGTTTGGTATATAATCCTGGCGCGTGTCTCTTGCCGTCGATCATCCGTCTCCTTCAGTCCCCCCCTGCCCTAGAGCCTTCAGCACTTCACCCTCTCCTCTCTTCAACCACCAGACATGCCAGCCAAACCATCGTCCACTGCCGGAAAGGCCCCTGCCTCCACCGCCTCCAAGGCTCCCGCCAAAACCACTGCAGAGACCAAGGCGAAGAAGGCCACCAAGACTTCCTCTTCTACCGACCCCGACGCTAAGAAGAAGAGGAGAAAGACCAGGAAGGAGACCTACTCCTCCTACATCTACAAGGGTACGCGTTTTCGACTTGATTCGATGCGACTTTGGTCCGGTTCTAATATCCCGCGTTCCAGTCCTTAAGCAGGTCCACCCAGATACTGGTATCTCGAACAAGGCTATGGCCATCTTGAACTCGTTCGTCAATGATATCTTCGAACGCATTGCCACCGAAGCCTCCAGTACGTTTTCTCGTTTACTTTATGACCGTGCATGCTCATGACGTGCTTCCTCGTAGAACTCGCGTCATACTCGAAAAAGTCGACCATCTCATCACGAGAAATCCAAACCGCCGTCCGTCTCATCCTCCCTGGTGAACTGGCCAAGCACGCCATCTCCGAAGGGACCAAGTCCGTGACCAAGTTCTCATCTGCCGGTGCCAAGTAAACCTCCTTTCTCTTCGGATTGGTTTTCTTCTCGTGTAGTTTATTCCAGTTTGTATTTGTCGATTCTTCTTACTCTTGCTATGATATAATCCGACTTAAGAATCAACGTTTGCGTGAATGTAAGAGAACCGGTCGTGGAAGTTCGCACTCCTCTTGAAGTCTTCAGGTCTCCAGATCCGAGTTCCGGGCCACAAGTGATTGTCTCTGGTACAAATACATGTTGTTCAGAATGGGGGCAGGGAGATTATGGAGTACGTGTGTTGTTGGCAAAATGTTGCAGGGCGTGGAACGCCAGAAAGAGAGCGGCTCTAGCTAGCAATAAATATTCATATACATATGTCAACCCTCCACGCACGACCCGCAGAACGACGGAAGTTGAAGGGGGAACGGGCGTCGAAGTGGAGGGCACGATTGAGGGGCCGGATGACGAAGATTCAGGCTGATTCTCCCTGTATAGACAATGGGGGATGAAGGGGAGAAAAAAAGGATGAGAATGAATGATGAATTCCCCCAATGAAAAATCCGGGAGTCCCGATAGGTTTCTCACAGCTTAGACCCCTCGGTCTCACGAAGGTTCACAAGTCCGAGCATGTGGTCGACGATTTCCACAGGCGTAGTCACATGCCAACTCGCGAGCGTTCTCTTGCTGCTCACCCCTACGGCCGTCGTGAATACCGCCGCCGATTCGATCGCCAGTCCCACGGGCTCAAAGGTCCGTTTCAGATCGAGCTGGGTCACTGACACCGGCGGGTGCAGGGTAGCCTTGGGTTCGTTGTCTGGGAAGAGGATGAGGGCGCGGAACATGTCCTCGTCCGTCTGGAGCCGAAGGGGGTGAATACAGGTTGGTCTGTGATTCGGAGGATGGGAAGCTCGCACCTTGTCGTCACCGGCACAGAAAATAAACTCTGCATTGGGGTTGGTGTACAAAATCCTCTTGACGATCTCACCCTACGACGGCATAAAATGTCGACCCTCTCGGGGTGAGGATAGCAGGACTGACCTTGTTGATCGCGGTGGGTCTGACCTCCAAGTTCTTTTTGCCGACGAGGACTGTCCGATTATCAGTAAACCGCGGTCTGATGCGACGGAGCGCCCAGGAGAAACGGGAAGGGAAACGGGGGAAATGGGGATCCGAGAACGAATCAGGCAAACATGTTCCCATCAAGACAACTCACCCTCGATCGGACGTTTCCGCAACAAGTTGTTTTCAAGTAAGTCTTGACACTGCCTACACTGGAAGAGACCCCACTCCGGATCTGAAGCCCGGTAGTGCCAGGTGATCGAACTCTTCTTCACCTCGATGTGGCTTCCGGTCGTCCTCTTTCGACCCTGTCAATCGCGGGAGCAAAGCGCATGAAGGACGGGCTCACCTCGGTGTAGTACCTGAAGATCTCCTCGACCTCGTGCAACCAACTCATATCCAACACCTCGGTGAAATTGGTCCACTCGGTCTCACCAGGCGCACGCATGAAGCCACCATGCTCAGCAGACATGCCGAGCCCTTTGATGTGACCCAGGTGTTGTTCCAGGAAATCGCCGTCACGGCCAGAGATGATGTATACCAGGTTCTTGGGGTCCGCGCACAGTCGCTCGAGCGCCTCGAGAGTCGCCTCTGAGGGAACAGCCATACTTGGGGTCTTGACGATGGGCGCCAGGGTGCCCTACAGAGCGAAGCATCAAAACACTGCCAAATTTCTCTGGGGTTTTCTATCAATGGACTCACATCGTAGTCGAAGAGGAACAGCCGCTTCTTCGCCTTGAGATACCAATCCTCCAGCCTGTTCTTCTCCATGAACGGTGTTTGCCTAGCCATGACGTTCTCGAGACCCATCTGCTTAAGAAGCATGTTGACCAGGTTCGCAGCCCACGAGTGGCTAGTGTGGATATTCACGACCTTGTACATCTTGTCATGCCTCTCAGCCTTCTCCTCTGTGGTCATCGTGAGCCCGCGGTTGATTGCGGTAGCGACGTCACCAAGGTCCCACGGGTTGATCTGAAGAGCCTCAGACATGTTGTTCGAGATACCCATGAATTCGGAGAGGACAAGTGGGCTCTTCTTGGTCCTTTCCTGAGCAATGACGAACTCCATCGATGTGGTGTTCATACCGTCACGGAGGGGGGTGATGAGCGCGAGGTCAGCGACGGACAATAGAGCGTAGAACTCATCCTTCTTGATGGCCTGGTGGTAGTGGTGGACGGGAATGAAGTCCAGAGAGCCGTACTCTCCATTGATGTGAGCGACGAGTTCGGAGACCTGACGCTCCAGTTTCGGCGAATCTGTCAGGGCGGGAGAGGTGACCTGGATAAGGACGACCTTTCCAATCCATTGCGGGTAGTCCTCCAGCAGTTTTTCAAAGGCACGCAGCTAAGGGTAGGAGACTTGTCAGGCCACCAAAAAAAAAAAAAGCAGAGAGAGATATCGCGCTGACCTTCTGAACTACACCCTTGACAACGTCGAGCTTGTCACGCCCGATGATGATTTTCTTGCCCTCATACAGAGCGTGGAGAGCATCCAGTTTTGGTTGGATACCGGGACGGAGAATGTCTCGAGAGACGCGGGCAGAATCGATACCCACGGGGCTGTAGTTCACGGCAGCGACGTGACCCTCAACGTCAATACCCCTCTGGTTAGATGTGGTCTCGTAACCGCAGACTCGGATGCAGGAAGAAATAAAGTGACGCGAGTAGGAATATGTTTGGAAGCAGACGAGATTCGAGGCGAGCATTCCGTCGAGAATCTCCCTTCGACCTGAATCACGCAATCGGTTAGTCGGAATCCAAATAGCGACAAACGGACTGACGAGGAAGGCATCTGAACACTTCGGAACTTGGCCAGGGTGTGTGGACGAAGAGGCCGATCACCGCTTCCGGAACCAATTGACGTAAGAGTTTCGGGACGAGCAACAGGTGATAATCGTGAACCCAGATTAGATCTCCGGGTTTGTAGATTTCAGCTATCCTCTTTGCAAAGACGGCGTTGGCCGCGGCATAGGGTGCCCAGTACTTGTCAGCAGATGCGTATTCAGTCGCGACGTCCTGCCATAAGAGGTAATGGAACAAGGGCCACAAAGCTGATTGCGAAGGTCAGGTGAGAATGGACGATCCACGAAAAGAGGACGAAGAAAGGAACGTGGGAGAGTTGGAAAACCGGAAAACGTACTCTCTTTGCAATAGCCCTCGTAATGACCGTGGGCCTCCTTTTTGTCGACCCAAACAGGGATGTAGGTCATCTTCCTCTCGTCGTCCGGATCGGCCTCCTGGGGTTGGTAGGTCTGGAGGGACTTTTCCAACGCGAGACGATCTTCCTCCGAAACGCTGCTGAGCGGGACAACGGCGTCTGGCTGATGGGTGTTCTGGATGTCCCCGGTCCAACCGATGATCAGTTGCTCACTAGGGGCTTCGAGAGAACGGATGCCGGTGACCATGGCGCCATGTCCGTAGCGGATGGAGAGGGACCACTTGGAGGGTACGGTGGGATCCCCAGCTTCCGGGAGAGGGACGGGATCAGCCTCGGGCTGCATGGCAAGGCCATCGACGATAGTCGGTTTGGTGGGTGGGGTCTGAGGGGGGCTCGGGAGGTTCCCCTTGGACGTTCCGTGTGCGAGAGAAGATACGACGGGAAGGTAATGGCATACATGGAGGACACGGCCTGAGAGTTTGACGCCCTTGGCCGTGAGATCGGCCTGTTGCTGGAGGATGTGTTTGCGGATGTCCTCGAGGGGGACTTGGGCCAGAGGAGGATGGGGCGAGAAGCTGTCCATTGGGTGGGGGAAGGAGGAAGAGCGATGGAGGGGGAACGAACAGGTGATTGGGGAATCTTATAAACCGATTTCCAAGGAGGTTGAACCGGAAAAGGAAGGAGGGGGCAGCGTGTCTTCGGAGGTGATCTGCGCATCTGGGGGTTATGAGAACATTGTATGCGCGATTTACACACGTTCGAGAACAGCGTGCAAACCTTTGTTCTCCTCTTCACCTTCGTAGTGGCAGGTGGGAGGGTCGACGACGGGCCGCTAGGGTTGAATCACGCCCATCCGGAGGGAGGACTGCTCGGCGAAACCGGAAAATCTTCACATCGATCTCCCGCCTTCGACCTTGATTGCCAAATCCTGCCACTTGCTGCGATTTCTTCCACCCCACGTTCGTTTGCCGGCGAGGCATCACATCACCCCGGTCGGCCGGATGCGAGGGGGGAAGATAAGACGATAAGATACAGCGTATGGTATTGCGAGACAGGCGCGGATGTATGTGCAGCCTCTAGAACATAAAGACATCTATCATGACGTGATGTGGTATGCAACTGTGACGTGGAGAGCAAGAAAAGCGATGGGACAACTAATAGAAAGCAAAAAACAAGCGACCGGTCGGAGAAAGAAAAGGGAAAAAAAAAAAAAAAAAAAGAGAGAAAAGATACAAGAGCGACACACAACGGTCCGTCACCCGCTCCACTTGACTTCCGTCACACCTACATTGAACTCGGACTCGGCGTATGGCCGACTTGGCATGGGTTCTTGTTGGGGTGATTTAGGCATAGAGATCATGACTGCGACATGGAGGGTCGTGTCTGCTGGAGGGTGCCTAAAGAACAAGCGGTGTTCGGGGTTCTCCCAGGAAATAGGTCGTGCGACGTGGCCTTGAACGTATTGTTGGGGCACGCGAACAGGGAGGGATGGAGTATAAGGGTATACGAGTGACGTTGAGAGAGGCTGGGGAACTGATCAACACACCGATCGACGACAGCTGACGGGAACGTAAATACGACTCACCACAAAAGTGTCCCAATCGTTAAGCTTCGTTTGCTCCTCGTCTGAGCCGCGTTGGTTTGGTGCTATCCAGACGTCCCATAGCCTCGGTTTCTGGACTGACGGCCGCCTGCTGGGGACAGAGGAACGTTGGTGCTCGGGATCTTGGGGAGGTGGCCGGGGTCGGCACTTTTTGTAGATGACGGCGACTACGAGACCGAAAACGATGAAACCGACGGCGATAAAGGCGAAGATGAGCGGAGGGGTGTTTCCTGGGTCGAACGGACCATCCTCCTCGTTGTGGGAGGGGCCCGGGTCTGTCGATGGAGAGGGCGAGTAATAGGGTTGCAAATAATGTGTGTGGGTCTCGTCGTGGGACATGGGGGATAGTCGATGGGGTGTCAGAGGAGGAGGGAGTGTGTAGAAGAGGGGAGTGGTGGAATATAAGTAAGGGAAAGGAAGAGAATCACAGTCTCCATGAACCGCGCAAGGAAGGTCGCCTTCTTCTTCTTCTTCCGTGATGGGCGAAGCCACTTCTGGTTTCCATCCGTCCTGCTTCGTGGATCCCGCTATTCCACCCACGGGTGATGATCAAATGCTCGCCGCCATATCAGGGCGACACTGGCAGGGCTGCGGGGGGGCAGCAGCGGCGACGGCCAGAGGGGGGACGGGCAGAATCCACGGAAGAGTGGAGAGACTAGAAGAAAGATGAAACGTCCGTAAGCCTCGTCTTCTCCGCATCTGTCAATCGATGTCAGATCGACGGCGCATGTCATTTCTCGGCCAAAGCCTCCACCGCCGAACCACCACTCCTCCTCCCTTCCTGGGTTCGGAGCTAGAAGGCGGGCATCACCGTACCCGCTCCCTTCGCCTCGTCTCGCTTGCCTCCCCTGACTTGTGCGCGGACACGACCCTCTCTGTCCTCTCGCTCTCACATACACATAGGCACATAGGGGCATGCCTGGCAGCCCACGCTCGCGTGCATCACGCCTTGTCACGTCCTGATGTAAGGCTAGTGCCATAATTGGTTAGCTTCACCGCCCTCCTTACTTAAAGGTCTCCCCCCTCCCGTGCGTTCAACCGCCTCTCTCTCGCCCCCCATGCATCGCTCAGCTTTTGGCCTTGGTCTCTTTGCGTTCGTCTCGCTCTCTACCGTCCTGCCCGCCTATGCGCAGACGTACAGTGCGACCTACTCTCCAGACAGTCTTCCTGACCACTCCGAAACCGGACAGGCCGGCACAAACAAGTGTGGCACTGGAAGCAACCAGACCTCGACTTGCCAGAATTCGTATAGTTCGTCCACAGACTGCTTCAGTGCACCCCAACTGCTTACTGACAACGTTCGTATCTCAGTAAACTCGGTGGACGACTTTTGTCTCTTTGCCCCACCGGAACCTGGTCCAAACTCGGTCATCGGCAACACCGAGGTCGGTGATCATCCGAATCCGTCGACACTGCCGTTTTCCCTGACCCCCACCCATCTTCATCTATCCAGCAAATCGAGGTTTCCTGGTGTTTGAAAGTAAGCCGCACGCGTAAAACACTCTCTACCTCCCTGACGTTCGTTTGGCAGTCCGGATATGGAACTCGCCTCATTCCAGCCGGCTCAATCAAAGGAGCTCACTTCGTCCAGACGCCTGATTACGTCCAGATAACGGGTATCGGCGACCTGACGTCCATGAATATCCCCGCCGGCGATTCAGGTGGGGAGCTCGATCCTCATGGCGCCACCGGCAATGGTACTTTTAGGCCTTTACATACAATCACCCATCATTCCGCTCAAATATCATTCCAGGCAACCCCATCGGCGGCTTGGTCTTCTCTAGTGCATTCAACAATGGGAAATTGCAACAGTTGCACGAGTGGACGGTTAGCGCCACCCATCCGTCTGCCTTTGCGGTTGCTGACTTGTCCTGCTAGAACTTCATGTCCGCCACTGAGTTCTGCTTCAGAGCTTGCAAAGAAGGTCCCAAGGCTCCTGGCTTGTGCCAGCACGTTTACGACGTTATGGGCTGTGGTTGGAACATGCCAGGAAACTATGCCGCCGGCACGTTCGAAAACTGCAAGGGTGACTCTGGGGAGGTGCGTCCATCTGTGACCAGCCCGACGGCAGTTTGCTCACTTGTGTTCATGGGATAGCCTATGGGTGTTTATGGCTCTTCCACTTGGTTCCAAGGGCAACCTGGTACTCCTCCCGCCCATCCGGCTCCTCCGACGTCACAGTGCACGCCGGTGAGTACCATTGGTGGAATCGTTTCTACTACCTCTTCCACTCAGCCCGGGCCTTCGAGTGCGTATACTCCTCTGGCGCGTCCTGCTTGTGTGATTGATCATTGGTTCCTAGATTCGCCGGCGGCGCACTCGTCTGGTGGAAGTGGTTCCACCCCTCACCCAACTGGATCGGTATGACATTCTCTCTCGCTGCTCGTTAACCATCTTATCGCTAACTCTTCCTGGTTCACCAACGTTCAGACCAGCAACAACGGCGCTTTCGCGGTCAGGTCTGGATTGGAGTTGATCGGCTTTGGCTCTTTTTCCTTGCTCATGGGATGGATCGTGGTTATGATGGTTTGATTTCTTCGCATTGAGGTCCGTTGGGACCTGGACTTTGAACATTTGTTTACGCGCTTGTACGCCGGACTTGTTTCATTGGGACCTTTGTGTTGTTCACTTTGCACAGGGACTATACGCTGATGACTGCCCGCATCTTCTCTTACGATGTTTAATGACAATATATACTCATGCTCGACTCGTCATCGGGCCGCGTTGTCTCCATTCTCTTCCCCTTCTCCACTGAAAGTGAAACTCGAAACTCACTCAACATGACCTGAGCTTAAGATCGTACCATCTCGCTTATGTAATTTCCATCGACGCGTCGCATAAAAACAATGATGAGGCTGTCGTGTCTTCACGATTTGTTGTCCCTTTCTCCCCTTACCTCCCTCTCCCCCTCCACTGTGAGTGTCTCCCGTCGTACCCTGTGTTCTTTCCTACGATGAGAACATTTCTGTAAACATTTGCGACGTGTTTCGACACCGTGGGCAATCCCTCCCGGGAGTAATTCAAGTCTCTGACCACTTTTTCCATTTTCACCCACCGTTTCATTCCATACGTGTCAACTCGTGGACTTACTCTCTCACTTCTCCCGCCAGTTCTCTATACCACCCATATACCTCTCACGATGACCGACTCTCGCTCGACCGACCGTATCGGCAATTATACCAAGTTCTGGGACAAGGACAGGGAACACGAAAGGGCTGAGGTCCAGGATGCCCGTTGCGACAACTATACCGAACTCGTAAACGGTCGGTCCTATTCCCCCTCTAACCCCCCATTCACACCCGTGCTGACGGAAAATTTCCGTCATGATGTGCAGGTTACTATGATGGCGCCACCGAACTGTACGAGTTTGCCTGGTCCCAATCGTTCCACTTCTCTCGATTCAACAAGGGCGAAGCCTTCGCCGCTGCTCTCGCCCGTCACGAGCACTACCTCGCCGCAAAGATGGGTCTCAAGCCCGGCATGCGTGTTTTGGACGTCGGGTGCGGTGTCGGCGGTCCAGCACGCGAGATCGCCGGGTTTTCCGACGTCAACGTTGTCGGTTTGAACAACAACGCTTTCCAAGTCGGTCGTGCGACCAAGTACGCCAAGGACTTGGGTCTTCAGGATCAGGTCCAATTTGTCAAGGGTGACTTCATGAAGCTCGCCGAGCAGTTTGGGGAGAACTCGTTTGATGCCGTCTATGCCATCGAAGCTACTTGCCACGCACCTACATGGGAGGGTGTCTATGGTGAGATCTTCAAGGTCCTCAAGCCAGGAGGAGTCGTGAGTCTCGCCCAGTTTTTGTTCCCCATTTCCCAAGTCTCACCTCATCTCTCAAGTTCGGTGTGTACGAATGGTGTATGACCGATGAATGGGACCCATCGATCCCACAGCACAAGGCTCTCGCACACGAGATCGAGCTTGGAAATGGTATCCCTGAAATGCGTCCCTTGTCTAAGGCTCGGGAAGCCCTCAAGACGGTCGGCTTCGAGGTTGAGCACGACGAGGATTTGGCCACACGATCGGACGAGGTCAGGTGGTTCTACCCCCTCGAGGGAGATATCTGGAAGGCTCAGACCGCTTGGGACATGATCACCGTCTGGGGGAGCTCCTGGAGTGGGATGCTCGTCACCCATTCGGCGATGTGGATGATGGAACTTGTGGGGATGCTGCCAAAGGGAACGCTACAGGTCGTCAATTCCCTCAAGTCGGCGAAGAACGGACTCGTCAAAGGTGGTCAGTCGAAGTTGTTCACTCCCATGTATCTCGCCATCAGCAGGAAACCGTTGAACTAGGAGCAAGAGGGGGCCCGCGGTCCGCTTTGTTCTGTAGTCTCTCGCCCATTGCCGCACCTTATACCACCCTTTGAAAATTAGTTTACCATGTTGGGTATAATACGCGCATGTATACAGTTAGAACATTCTCGCATTCAGTCATTGCATGTGCGTGAGGCAGCGAGTTTCATTTAAAGTCGTGTTATGGATACAGCGACGGATGCGGAGGATTATGGCCATGAGGGCATGATGTACATGAAGGCTTTATTGATGCCAACGCTCGGGAGAGTCCTTGGGAAGCTACACGGGTGTAGAAAAAAAGTCTTGGGAAGCTGTCCGTCCGTTTGGTTGTCGAAAAACAAGTCTATCTTCTCATCCTCTTGGGATCTGGACCTCCACCTCCAACATCTTCACCCGCGGTGAAGAGATTACCGAGAGGTTCTCGCTTCGTGTTTCCGTTGCCGTTGTTACCGTTACCGTTCCCTTTGTTGTTCCCGTCTGTGGGCATAGCCGAGAGGCCCATACCGGTCGATACTCGTTTAAAGCCCGATCCTCCGGGTCTGTTTGTCGATGTCAATTACCGACCAACTTGGATCCATTTGGAACCCGGATAGGCTTCACTCACTGCTGTTGCGGGTGTTGAAGCATTGATTCCGCCGGACGTTTGGAACCTATCCCGGGCTGGTTCTGGTTATTATTATGACTCTGATGCTGATTATGGCCGGTGGTGTTGTTCGGAGGCACAGATCCCGGTCGGCTTCCGGAACTGTTCTTTTTGTTTCGCCGTGATGACAATGACGGCAGGGCACACAACACGGTCAGGCGATCGGTTCATTAGCGTCGTGAGCATAACGGCGACAAAGGAAAATAGCACGTACGACGCCAGGTGCGAAAGTGAAACCGCCTGCTGAAGGTCTGTTGTTACCAGAACCGGGAGGGTTCGTCCTCCCTCCGTTCCCATTTCCAGTCGAGCCATTGAGCAGTTGACCACGATTGTTCCCGTTTCCGATAGAAGTGTTGTTACCGCCAGAGCGCACGTTCGGAAGTGGTTGGTGGCTGAGCTCCTTGTTGCCGTTGCCGTGATTACCGTTCAGATCGTTGGCCGGGCGGCTCGGGTTGGCGACCCCCTTGGAAGTGGGATCGGTAAGGTTAAATCCCCCTGATCGCTGGGCGGAGTTGCTATCACCGTTGGTCGAAGAACCAAGGCCGGTCGTGTTGGTGCTGTTGTTACGAACGGGGACAGAGCCGGCGACGGTCCGTTGAGCATATGTAGAAACGGTGGTGCCTGGAACGGAGGGCGTTCCCTTCTGTGGATCTGCATTCCCCGAGGAATTACCGTCTTGGAATCCAGAATCGTCCTGGTCAGCGGTTAATCCTTCTCCTTCAAAGTCAATTGGGCGACCCATATCCACGTCGAGATCGATCTCGAAGTCTCCCATCATCCACTTCTCGTCTTCATACCCGAAGAACGCAAGATCGTCTTCCCCAGCCATATAGTCCACGTCCGTAGAAGTCGAAGCGGGTTCTATTTTGTCTGGTCCCGCGACCGGCTGTTGCGGCTGCTGTTTCGGGGCAGTTACCGGAGCATTCGAGGGTTGGTTCTTCGGAGGTGGAGGTTTGTATACATTGGTGGTGGTATTTCCGGCCTTGGGCGTTGGACGTGAGTTATTCTGTTGCGGGGCGTTCTTCGTCCCCCAGGTGGTATTAGTGGCGGCGTTGGGCTGGACCGGGCGGTTGTTACCAGCGGTCGGCTGTGGTGTTACAGGTTCCAGTTTGGCGGGTCGATCATTGCTGGTAGAGGCGTGGTGATGATTGTGATTCTGGTTACCACCACGATCGATCGACGAAGGTCCCACAGTTGGCCTGGTGAGACTGGGGTCCGGCTTTTGCTCGGCAAATTCGGGTCGGCGGTGCAACGAATCCTTGTCTAATTTGGGCTATCGTGAGTCGGAGGCGAACACCAAAGGGGTCAGCGGGAATGAATTATAGTTCCGTCCACAAAGGGACCGACTGACCGGTGGGGGAGCCTTGACCTTCTGGATTTCTCTGGTGTATTCCTTATCGTAAAGGCAGTTTCCAAGGAGGTTTCCAAAGTTACGCAAAGCACGTTTCAGGGCGTCGGTAACGGCCTCTTTCCGACACTGGAAGGTTAAACCAGAATCGGGGGTAAGTATGGGAGGGGTCGAAAAGCGGTTGGGTGCGCCACACATGCCTTGTCAAAGGCAGCGGCTTTGCTCTTGGAATTCTCCATCATTCCATATCCCATGTCCTCGTGGTATACCCCATCCCTAAGCGTGACTCGGACAATGGCAGCAATTCCAATGGTATGCCTTTGTGTGTTTGGATCGTAGTCTGCGAAATCGCAAGTGACGTTCACGACGGCAGTGCTCCAGCCATTGAAACCGAAGACCTCATTGGCCAGATTGATGACTTTCCAACCCTCGGTATAGGTGAGCTTCATTCCGTTCCCCCCCGGCCGCGTGGAGATGTATTCCGGACCGAGTTTTTGGTTCAGCTTGGCTTGGAGTGCTGCGAGCTTCATTTCCGTGTCCGCAGAAAGGTTGAAAATCGCGGAATCGTTGGGGGTGCATGAGAAGGCGTCTTGAGGGCGATATATTCCATGCATCGTGGGATTGAAAGAGGTTGGGCCGTCTCTGGATATCGAATCGTGTTGGTATGTCGAGTAGGGCGCATGAGGGCCTCTAGTGCGAGCTTGGTAGGAGTCTAGAAGCTGTTTACTGAAGGCACTAGACATCTAACGTGGACGTTGAGAAGAGAGAAACAACGAAGACGGTGACTCCGAGGTGAGGAATAAATCGTCAACCTGCAGTGGCTGTGGAGGAGCAGAGTCAAAATGCCCGACGAGACTCAGTCACGTGGTTACTGCATGAACACCTCGTGACTTGGGTTTTTAGAATTCTCACGGGCCACAAGGGCGGGGGGGATTATTTTGCTGTATTTTGGGCAACAAATCGGTTGCAGACCAGGAGAGTGCTTGCAGATCGGGAGCGGTCGGGGTCGCAAGCGAGGAGGGAATAAGTAAAGTGATGACAACGGAGAACAAGCCATCCAGGGTTTCCCCTTGGTAACCAAATCGTCCTTCGCGACTCGATCTTCTTTTGTCCCATAACATTTCATTCTTCACCAATCCATCCTTCTCATCTCCCTCCATCTCTCTCCCCTCATGCCTACTGAGCAGCAGCCCCAGCCGCAGAGCCAGCAGACCACCGCTGCGACGACCAAGCAACCTTCAAAGCATGGTCATGCTGCTTCCCAAACACAACCCGCCCCCCGCAAGGTCAGGTTCAACGTCGGTCCGTGCTTATTTCCCTCCGCCCCTCTATTCTCCCTCACGTTAACCTGGCTCCTTTCACAGGTTCTCAGTATCAGGTCCTCGACGTCGTAGGAGAGGGTGCCTACGGTATCGTCTGTTCTGCCGTCCATCGCCCAACTGGCAGAAAGGTTGCGATCAAAAAGATTGCCCCCTTCGACCATTCAATGTTTTGTCTGAGAACTCTCCGGGAGTTGAAGTTGCTCAAATTCCTCAGCGAGGCTGGTGTATGCGAAAACGTACGCTACTCATCAGTTGCACCCACAAGTTTCTCCTCGCTCATTCGCGTTGATTGCAGATCATCTCGATTCTAGACATTATCAAGCCCCCTTCAATAGAGGCTTTCAAGGAGGTCTACTGTGATTACCCTTCCGACCCCACCCCGTTTCGCTGCGCCCAGCTAATGAACGCCACACAGTGATCCAGGAGCTCATGGAGACCGACATGCATCGTGTGATTAGAACGCAGGACTTGTCTGATGATCACGCCCAGTACTTCATCTACCAGACCCTGCGCGCCCTCAAGGCGCTGCACTCCGCTGATGTTATACATCGGGATCTCAAACCCTCCAACTTGTTGCTCAATGCCAACTGCGATCTCAAGGTCTGTGATTTCGGCCTCGCTCGCTCGGTCAAGACGGCGGAACCCTCGGGAACCGAAACTGGTTTCATGACCGAATACGTCGCTACTCGCTGGTATCGTGCACCCGAAATCATGTTGACATTTAAGCAGTATACCAAGGTGAGCGTTTCTCTCGGATGTTCGGGTCCTGTATACCGACGCCCCTTTGTCAGGCCATCGACGTCTGGTCTGTTGGGTGCATCCTTGCCGAGATGTTGTCAGGAAAACCCTTGTTCCCTGGCAGGGATTATCATCACCAGTTGACCCTCATCCTTGACGTCCTCGGAACACCTACTTTGGATGAATTCTACGCGATTACGACCAGGAGATCCCGAGACTACATCAGGGCCCTACCGTTTAGGAAGCGGCGCCCATTCTCGCAACTGTTCCCAAATGCCAGCCCTCTGGCTTGCGATTTCTTGACAAAGACATTAGTGGGTCACTTCGTCCCACCTGTTTTGGACACGGCTCACGCTGATTTGCCTTCAGACATTTGACCCCAAAAAGCGTGTCACGGTCGAGGACGCTCTCGCCCACCCCTATTTGGAGGCATACGTGAGTACAATACACCCTCTGAGTTTTTTGTCCGGCCGCTCATCACGATTGTCCGGTCCACAGCACGATCCAGACGACGAGCCAGTTGCCCCACCTCTCGACCCGGAGTTCTTTGAGTTTGACCGTTAGTGGTTTCCACGACCATCGTCCCATTTATCACCTAACCGAATGCGGTTCTCCCACAGTGCACAAGGATGATATCAGCCGAGAACAGCTGAAAGAACTGCTGTACGAGGAGATCATGACTTTCAACCCACCCCCCATGACATAACGTCGTCCGGCTCATCCCTACACTCCCTTTCCCATTTCATCGTTAAACTTAATTGCAAATAAATCTCGCAAGGTGTACCGAGTATCCTTTTCATTTCGCTCAACTCCCACCTCTTGTCCGTCGCCTATCTCCGCTGCTGTTGTACCACGGACTTCATCGGCCTCGAGGGAGTACCATACTTGAATCACAATCCGTTCCCCCTAAACCCGTGATGGGACGGCCCAGGAAGCGGGGATTTCCAAATCCTCGTTTACGATTTCTCTAAGTATCTACTTTCGAAAAACGACCATCGCCCCTGCACGCTTTAAGACGTAACATGAACCCCACCCGTTCGTCGCAAAACAATCGAGAGCAATCACAGAAATGGAACGTAGAAGAGATAGAGGAGAGAGCCGGGTGGAAAGGAAAGGGGTTGACGAGTAGCAAACATATGCGAACACACAACAAGTACGGTGAATGGGGTCAAAGAGTGAAAGCGTGGGGAGCCGGGAAAAGGGAGAAAAATGCAAATGCAACAGAGAAAAGGAATAAGGGTGTTGGAAACAATTAGAGTTCTACAACCAGTTCGCACTAGTTCGCAGGACACCAATTACAAGTTTTCAGGCTTTGGGGCCACCGCGACCGCGGGATCCGCCTCTGCCACCTCGGTATCCACCACGTCCGTCGCCACCATTGACGCCCTGTCCAGGTCCTCCACCGCCCCTTGGCCTGCTCACTGGCCTCTCACCGCGCTCTTTCTTGGTCTCAATGAAAATTCGGACACCCCCTCCACCCTCAGTATCGATCCTGACACCACCATGGCCACCGTGAGCCGGTGAGAGCGAAGTGGTGATGGCGCGCTTGGCAGATTCAAGCTTCTCGAACTCGAGGAAGGCGCAGGCTTTGTTACGAACGATCTCGAGTTCCTTGACGGGTCCAAAGCGCGAGGTGACAACTTGCCTCAGCGCTTGCTCTGTGACACTCTCCACGACACCCTGCAAAGAGATCAGTATTGAGAACGGCGTACAAATTTGAATTCGTTACCTTAACAAAGCATTGAGGATGTGTAATGCTCTGTGCAGCGATGAAGGCAGGATGTTGATCACGACCAGGTGGGGGAGCGGGAGACGCGGGTGCGTTAGGAGGGGTACTCGTCACCGGAACCTCCGAGACACCTCTTGACTCCTGTGCGACGGCAGAACCCCACTTCTTCGAGTTGGCAGCGGCGAGGTTGGCCCACGTTTTTGGCTGAGGTGGCACCTGTGGTTGAGTTGGCTGGGTCTGGGGTTGTGGTTGCTGGAGTGGCGGGGCGGGGGAAGGAGAGGATTTCGGGATAGTGACTGTTGCGGGCTCAGGTGCTGGAGTTGAAGGTGGTTCAGGGGTTAGGGTAGTTGATGGAGGAGCGGGGGACTTTTCTGCAGGGGCAGGCTCGGGCTCTGGAGAAGGTTCGGGTTCCACAACAACGGGGGTCTGATCGCCATTCGTCTGAGGCTCGGGGACCGGCTCGGACTCCGGCTCTGACTCCTCCGCGGGGGAAACAGGGGAGGCCACGATAGGTTCTGGAACAGGTTCTTGAGGAGGAGTGAGAACGGAGACAGGTTCGGGGGCAGGCGAGGCGGCGGGCTTCTCCTCAGTAGACACATCCTCCTCGCCCCCGTCATCGCTCTCAGCGGTCTCTTCTTTGAGGAAACGGAAGATGTCGTTGAGGACAAAGTACCCATTCGGCTGCTCGGCAAGGAAGAACGTCTGAACGAACTTTTTCCAGGCCTCTCCTCGGTTGGACATTTCACCGATGACCTGGATGATGATGCCACCATTCGCGGAGGATTGAGCATCGACGGAGTGAATGAAGACCTTGCAATCCTCGAAACCGATGGCAGTAATACGATTGTGAATTTCCTGGGAGACGGCAGTGAGTCAGATCGCGGATCATGTGTGGCGGGCATAAAAACCGCGTGCGCGTGCACACCTGTTGACCATACGCCGGTTTGCCATCTTCACCTTCGGTGCCGTGGATGAAGGTGGACGATTTGGTGTAGAAACAGTGCAGGCGTTGGGGCTGTTTGTTCACAAATGTGTAGTACTGTGGCACGAACTGCCACCCGACTTCAGAGGGAACGACGTTGTTGTGGATTGATGGTGAAGCCATGACGAGGACTGCGCGGTGTCAAAAAACCCCAAAAAATCAGACGGAAAAGAATTAAATGAAAGTGTCGGGGTCAACCTACAAGGCGATGGACGAGTTTGCGGGAGGACTTGGGGAGGGATGGACGACCTGTACGACCTTGAGGCGTGGAGTGAGTGGTAGAGTTGCAGAAAAACTGCTTATGTAACCCGTGTACCCGCGCGCGTTATTTCAGAGGGTTCCGTCGTGCCATCTTGGGAAGTAACCGCAGCCGATCCCGTTGCTCTTGCAACCAGACATCCACCATGTCCAGAACAAACCAAAACACCAGAGTATTTCTCGTCCTACTGTTCGTTCTAGCAGTATGCATGCACAACAGTCATGTCGCCGCCTTCGGTGCAGGAAACATTCCCAGGTGAACCTCGCTAACCCGCAGATCTTATCGCACCGCTCTGATAATGACTCCAGCTTCGCCTATCTCGAAGGCAAGGCGTTTAGACACGGTGACATCGTGCGTAGTCTCCAAATCGCCGTTCGTTTGTTCACGATTACCCCGAGCAGGAAGATACTCTTAGTGAGCTTGTCAAGAAACATGGAGGCGGTCTCGCAGTTTTGGGGAGCTTGATCGGCAAAGGGGGGTCAAAATTTAACGGCCTCGATGTCAAACGCGTGTACTTCGGGTCCGTTTCGTTTTTATACCTCCCGATCCCCCCCACTGACACTCTGGCAGGAACTGGCTTCGAGACTACAGCCAGGTCTGACCAAGATATTATTACGCAGTGAACCCTGACTCATTGAGATACCTAGGCCGTGGACGTCGCCGGCCTCAAGAAGTTGCAACTTCAGGTTCGCAGTCTTCTGGTCCAGTTGCGTTCGGCTATTCGATCTTCGCTAGACCATCATCAACCTGTGCATTGCGCTTGGTTTCCTTGCCCACGGGTATGCAACGGGTGAATTCGAGGTTACAGAAGAACGCCTGGGATGCTACCTCCCGGTTCGTTTCACCACACTCACCACAGAGCTACGCCCACTCAGCGCTGCCGCAGACAGAGCACATAGACAACCCTAAGGGTTATGGAGAGGGTGAAGACCCACGAAAATACGATAAACGGCTCCGTGGAGTGAGTGCCGCTCAAGCCTCCGCTGCGCTGCTTTCGCTGATCCCTGTATTTATAGCCTGTGGACGTACGTAGCGCTTCGGGGTATCCCCTCGACAAATTCTAAACGCTCTCCTAGCCCCGAGAGTTGGAAGTCGATCCACGAACTGGAATGAAGAACTACATTGCCAATGGTCAGACCCACGAGTGTGCCGATGTCCCATCTCTCACTACTTCACTCCAGAGGATGGTGGGTGGGATACGAGTAAAGCCCTTGTCCGCAGAACCTTGGAGCAGTGCATTCGACGTGGTCGTGCTCAGCGCGCCAATGGCCAGAAGGCCGATGAATACGAGGCTTACAGACTCCTCGGACAGGCTGTAAGTGTTCAGCGACACCTCCCGCTGGCGCACTCAGTTATGTTTCCGTTCGCAGTTGCACACCCTGGAAGATTTTACCGCCCACTCGAATTTCTGCGAACTTGCCCTCTGGTCGATGGGTCATACCGAGGTCTTCCTGCACGTCGGAGACCAGGCGAGAATCCAAGCCCCCGGCGGGAAATGGGTCGCCCCATTGGTTACAGGTATGGCATAATGTTCTCCTTCTGCCGAGCCATAGATCTTACCAGTCCACCTCAGGAACGTTCGGATCTAGGTAACCCACCAGTGGACTGTAAACAGAAAGCCAGACCTGACGATCAAATATAGCGACTTCGTCCACAGTCTCTTGGGAGAGGCTACGGACCATATTGTAAGCTTAAGATCTCAGCCAATGATATGAGGCTAAACATACCCACCCTCAGAGCGAAGCGTCCGTCACAGACCTGAACGCCGAGTTGGACAAGGCCAAGACTAAGGCTTCCACGGGCGGCAACCGCGGCCCCGGAGATAATTCCGATTCGACCTTTTCACTCCTTGAGGACCTGATGTCTACTATCCCGTCCGGCGGTGAGTCAGATATGAAGAGTGACTTGCGGGAGATGGAAAAGATCCGAGCTGAGGGTGGGTCTATGAACGGGAAACCTCCGGAACAACTCAGCCCGCAAGAGATGCACGCGAAGTTGTGGGCAATTTTAACTCTCCGAGATCGAAGTACGTCTTAGTTCTGCTCTTCGGCCTGGCACGCGACTAAGATCTCGCTACGCCCCAGTTGTGAAGAAGATCGAGAAGACGATCGGTACACATCGCTGTTTGGTAGAAACCGCAACCGTGGATTAACATCACCGCAGAGCGGATCCCGGGTCTTGGCCCTTTGATCGAGAAACTGATGGAAAATATATCTGGTATGATCGACCATCGTGCGTTCGGACGCCTATCTGACGACCTCCCCCGTGACGTAGTGTTCGTATTCACGACGTTGGAGGTAAGTACGGTGGTACTGTAAGCGAACGGACAAATTTACATTAGATGTCGCGAAGCCATTGTTGAAGCCACTGATGAAATCAGCTACGAGTGGCCTCATGGCAGCTTCCGGTGAAGTTATCGATAGCCATGATCAATACGAGGTTAGTTACGCGATGAGCGTTTGGTACAATACGGAGAAACTCACCCGTTATTTCCTTAGGTTTTCAATATCCCCACGGCGGTAAGCACTTCATATGGGAAGTCATTGACTCAAGGGCGTTCATGGACATCCACAGTCGGATCCGACCCATTCCTTCTTGAGTAAAGATCACTTTGTGAGTATCCGGTGTCCCGTGGATAGATTACGAAAGTTGACGGCGCTTGGTTAGAACTTGTTACTTAACGAGCCTGCTGGAAACCTCGCCAAAATTGTCGCGGTACGAGATGTTTCTCAATGGGGAAACGTACAGAGACCAATGGATTCACTCCCAGACGCACGCCGTAAACTTGGTTGTGAAAGCCTGGGATGACCCGAATATGAATGTCCGCAACGTAACCGAGGAGATCCTGGAGGCGTTGTGAGTCCCTGGACCTTCCTCCGCCCCCCAGAGACCTCACGATTGTTCAGCTTCCACCCCGACTTCCACAACAACAGATCTCAGGTCCAACGAGAGATGATGAAATACATATACGGATGGATCAACGGGCTGGGCGAAAGGAAGAAGTCCACCCTCGAACGGTTGCGCAAGGAATCTGTGAGAGACCACAGGAACATCCGACTTACGGGAGAAGGCGGAATGGGTGGCGCAGAGGGCAGCGCTGGACAGAATTACGGATTCCAGGCGCAAGCTGCTCTTCAGGGCTACGTCCAGGACCTTGCAGGCGGTGGCGGTGGCGGTGGCGGTAGCGGGGGTGGTCATCATTCGTCCCATTCGTCCAGTCACTCATCACCGTTCGCCCCGAGTTACGGTAGCGGCGGAGGTGGAGGAGGATTCCCCAATATTCCCGGCATTCCAGGCCAACTCTTCGGTGGTTCTGGGTTTGGGAAAAGAGAGGGTCCTGGAGATGCACCTCCTCAACCTAGCCCCTATGCCTCGTCGTATGCGCCCGCTGAGCCATCATACGGCGACGGATCTGGTCGGTCTATTCCGCCAGTGCCCCTCCCAGTCCAACCTTCGCCCTACGCGCCGTCCTACGCACCATCCTACGCGCCGAGCCACCCTGAGCCGCCTACTAGGGAAGGCTATCAACCTTCTTATGATCAACCTCAACGACAGTTCGGGTATAGTGGCGGAACCGGAGGATATGGTGACGCTGGGAGTGGGTTTGGGTATAGTGCGCCTCCGGAGCCAGAACCGCAAAACGACGAAGAGCACTCGAATTCGTGGCAGGACGATAGGCAATTTGGATACCCTCGGGACGACGGCTCTGGCCCGGCATTCCCCAACGCTCAGCAAGGGTACGGATTTTGAGCCTTGTACACGGTTCGATTATTGGAGGGGATGATGGCTTGGTGAACTGGATCGTGGGGGTGGGGAAACAAATTGAGTCGGATGTATTACGGGGGAACGTGCGTTTTGTGACGGATCGGATTGAATTACAGGGTGTTCGGGGGAAACGCCCTGGGAAAGTTGGCAATGGGGTAACGAGAATGAGGATGAGCGGCCAAGCGGGAAAATATTATACAGTCTGCGAGAAGGTAACCGAACACATACTGGCACACGATGATGGGATAAGATCGAAAGCGAAGAGGATGTACACACTACTAGTGAATAAGGAGGGTGATAATTTTGTCAAAGTTGCAACTGAGTGAGGGAGCGGCGCATGCAGAGGGTATGGGCAAGTCATTCAGCACGCTTGATAATTGTCATCAGTCCAGGGACGCTCTTGGACTGATCTAGAGCGACGGGTCTCCCGGGGTCACGTCTCTCCGACCGCGCGGCGTTTGCAGAGTATCGGACCTGGCGGGGTTGTTGGTGAGAAACGCTGAAAGTCGAGGTTGTTTGCAGGAACTGACCTGGACTTTGAACGGACCATCCGCACGGTTTTTTGGGGAGGTTATGGTGGTGCACCACCTGTGGGGGATGGTCATAAGCGAGGCTTGGAAGACGCCAAGACGTAACGCACTGTTCTTCGACCAGTACGTTCGCACCGATCGTCCGGGCTTGGTCGAGGAGAGTCGAACGACACGCGCGGAGGAGTTTAGGGACGTCGACGGCAGATGCACAGACAAACTGGTCTTCGCGCCTCACAGAGACCTTGTGCGTAGACACGAGAGTGGATAGGGAAGGATGGGTGATAGGCTCAGGTCCGGACGTAGATACGAGCAGCCTGTCCTGTCTGACCCTCCTGATCCGGATAAGAGCATTGGAAATATTATAGAGAGAAAGACGCGAGGAGGATGTCCTCGGAGAGGAGGGGGGGGAGGTAGAATTAGCAGACATCGCGAAGGGTATGGTAAAGGGTGAGCCCAGTGAATGGCAGCCTCATATTTATGTATGACCTCCTCCGGGTGTCCGAATAACGGGCTGGGCACGGGGGATGCCGAGCTTACATAAGCCCAGCCATTTTTTTGTGTTATGGCGGTCCTTCCTATTTCGTGCAAACATCCAGGCAGGTGTGTGGTGTTTGCGAGCGAGAGATCGTCTGGCCGCTCTCCGCTCTTCCGATTCCTCCTCGCTCTCTTTTTTTGACGACAACATCCACGATGGCCGAACTCAACATGCCCGTCGCTCACGACACGGAACCGCATCCTTATCTTCACGAACCCATTCTGTACATCTCCGGATTGCCCTCTTGCGTGACAGACGACGAGATTGCCCTCGTCTTCCAACCCTGCGCAAAGTTTCGCCTCAAGATCAACAGGGAGGAGCACCACCAGGAGCTCTACGGAACCATCGAGTTCCAGTATCTGGATCGAGGTCATTTTCATTCCATTCTCTTCGGATCTTCACACCAATCAACTTGCTAACTCTAATATCCTCGCAGCTGAGAAAGCACTTGCGTGTCTTCATTCCAAGTCTTTCCCTAGCCTCAGCCCTCCTGCGAACATCGTATTGTCGCCATATCCGCCAACTGATCCCCCAACACCGCTGCCGCCCGCCTCGGCCACCCCGCGTCTCGTCAAATTCCTCCCGCCTTTCTATACCGACTTCCAGCTTTACGATCTTTTCAGACCACATGGTGCGCTGGCCGCCGTCAGAACACGTGTTTCCTTCGCGCAAGAGACCGCCATGATCGAGTTTTGGCGTGAGGACGACGCGCGAAAGGCGGAGGACGCGATGTATTGCGCGCAGATCGACGGTCACAACATTGCAATCCAGAGCTACCAACCCCGGAGAACCAGTGGCTCGATTAGCGATTTTACCCTCAGTGCTCCGACGTTCGTCGCCTCCGGGTACCCCTACCCCGTGAACCAGGTATTTACGTTCTTAGAGACATTCCCACCTGAATCTCATGGCCCATGTCAAGTATTCGCCCCCACGGGCGAGTTTCCACACTGTGCGGCCGAGCTTCGTCCATGGCCCTGGTCAGCAAGTCCAACTTGCACCGTTGTCTGGTCCTGGCTCAACCAGCCACAGTGGGCTGATTGACCCTTGTAATCTTTTCATCAAGGTTCGTGCTGACACCTTTGCTACCTACAACGATACGATTAACACCCATTCCACGTCAGAACCTCGACACCTCCATCACTTCAAATGCGCTCTTTACCCACTTCCGTCCAGTGAGTGCCCTATCAATATGGAACTAAGCCGTTTCTTATTGTCCTCGGATAGTACGGACATATCGTCAGGTAGGCTTCCCTGCTCGGTGCGCGGAGTCGTAATCTAAACCCCGCCTAGCGCCCGAGTGATGCGCAGTGAGGCAGGCGAGAGTCGAGGGTTCGGATTTGTTTCATTCCAAACTCCTGATCAAGCGTCCGCCGCGATGCATGCGATGAACGGCGTCGTCCTGGAGAAGAAAACAATTATTGTCAGATTACATGAACCGAAGCAGCTGCGCCAGGAGAAGCTGGCCGCTCGGTTTAGTGGTCACAATGGCCATCCGCGAAGCGCAAGTGGCGCCACTAGTCCGACCCTGAGCGAGGGCGGCGATAGCTACGCTGGATGGCCGAGCCCGAGTTCTCACCCTGCAATCCTTGGATCCCCAACCTCTACACTTGTGGACAGGACACCAGAAAGGCAAAGGCGAGGATCTGGAAGCTACTATCAGGTCATTTCTTGTTCTACCGTCGCTCCATTGTTTTTCGAGCTGACGCATATTCTAGGCTGCGCTTTCCGGAAGTTTAAACGTCCCACTCCAGTACGACAGTTTATCGGCGCTATCTCCGGTCGTTCGTAAAGAGGTGCTCTCCGGAGAGCTCACAAGGCGAATTAAAAGCTTGGGCGCTGTCCGTAATGACGAGGTTGAACCTATCGTGGATTCAATCGTCAGTTTGTCCCTGAGCGACGTCGTTTCGGTGATACAAGATCCCACGAAACTTGCGGACCGTGTGCGAGCAACTAAATCGCTCTCTTCGCCGTCACCTGCCCCCTCACAAGATTCGCGCCTCCTGGATCCTGTCACGAGTGCGACCATTGCCTCTGCCCCAGAGCACCCTTCGACCCCAGTTTCCATCCCAGGATCCATCGTAACCCCCCCACGCACCTCCTCTCCTTCTGGATCGCTGCATCTTACCTCGGAGCGCGAACGTATGGTCCAAGCCATCAGCAGGTTGGAGAAGTCGCAGATTGGGGAGCTGACCGACCTGTTGATGAGCCTCCCAAAACGAGAGCGCGCTCTTTGCTTGTTCAACACCGAGGTGTTGAGGGTTAAGATCGCTGATGCCAAGATCGTCCTTGAAGCCGGCGAGGAGGAAGAGCCGGCACCTGCGTCTGTACCCATTCCTGTCACTCCACAGAAGAAGGTTGTAGTCGTAGGAGTTAGCACCCCTCAGACTCCTGATCTGTCTTCTCGAGGACCGTCTGTCTCTGCATCCCCTGCTCCTCAAACGCCAGGCACGAATGTGCCGGGCCACAGCTTGGATGCTCTCGCCCAAATGCCGTTCACGAAGATTTATGATCTCATCCACTCGGGCGCCAACCTCCCTTCATTGAGCGTTAGCCCGGAGTTGGTAGAAGAGACCAACCAATGGGTTACCTCGATTTTCGCCTACTCGCTCCCAACTTTCAAAGAGCAAGCTGGTCGTAAATGGTAGGAGTGACGCATCCCTGAAATTTGTTTCTGGTGATCCGCTTACACGATGCTTCACTACTAGGCTTGCATCCCTCAAGGCGAATGGTATCAAGAAAGGAGTGAGTCCCCACGGTCTTTTCACACCGCCTGAACCTCATCTCGTCCGTGTGTAGATCAAGGTTGTCAGTCATTACATGACACAAATCGACGAAGAAGAAACCAGGGCGTTGGCTCATGTCTCCTGCCTGTATCCCGTGGTCGCAAAGCACAAGGCGTTGCAGATCGGAGTAGAGAACAACATTCCCATCGCATAAACGACCTCGGGATGTGCTGCGCCTGAAATGTTCCCTGGGACTCATATATTGGTACTATCCGGTTGTTCGCGTAGTTGACCTCGCATTACTATTTTTTCTTTCTTACATCGGCAATCCCCATCCTTCTGGATTTTCATCTATTCCAACGGCGCTTACATATCCCCCTTTCTCCCTGCGTACCCCCGGGTCCAACTTCTTTCCTGTTATACCTAATGCCCTTCACGTTCTATCGGAAATTTTCCGTTGACACTCACTAGCCTGCCAACCCATAGCCACCAACCAAGACACGACGCCACTTGACACGCCTGATCACGTGGCAAGCGCGCGCCGTTTGTTGAGCTTTTAAAGTTTCCACTTTCGACCATCATCCCCCCTACCTTCGATACCCCCTCCCTCTGCCTCAATGTCCAAATCCGATGCAGCGGGGAACGAGGTTGACGTGTTCAGTGATGGTCCGGCAATCGTCGATTGCGATGTGCTGGAAGCCGCCAAAGAGAACATTCAGCCACTTGCTTCAGGTCGACGTGTAACGGCCTTGTCCGAAATCCTCAAGACTCCACATGTTCGTCGGGAGGCCAAACTCGCCGAAGCGAGGAAGCGGCATCGGATGAATGTACAGATCGCGTTGGAAGACGAGGACGACGACCCGCTGGAGGCTTATTGTCGGTTTGTCTATTGGACGTTGGAAAACTACCCTCAGGGTCCTAGCGCGGACAGCTGTTTGCTGGAACTCCTTGAGGAGGCCACCCGCGTCTTGAGAGACGATCGAGATGGCGCCTGGAGGTCGGAGTTGAAGTATCTCAAGCTGTGGGTCCTCTATGCGAGCTACGTCGAGAAGCCGTCCATGATCTTCAAGTTCTTGTTGGCGAATGAGATTGGGACCGGACACGCGTTGGTGTATGAGGAGTATGCGGGCGTTTTGGAACGTATGGGCAAGTAAGTCGATCGGACCACCCGCCTTCGAGGAAACCTCACGATCGTCTTATATGTAGGACAAGCGAGGCAGATGAGGTGTTCCTCCTTGGTATCAATAGGCAGGCAGAACTTGTTGATCGCCTCAAGACCAAACATACGGAATTCCAAAAACGGTTGATGACATCCCTCGCTGCACCTCCAGTAGAAACTCCAGCACCCGCCGTCTCCAAGCGTCCAGCGTTAGCCCTCGCCACTTCGAAATCGTCCCACAAGTCAAAGGCGGGGTCAATCTCTGGCGGGCTTCCCTCGACTTCTTCTATCCCGGTTCAGCCTCGGCCGAATGCTCGGCCACAGGTTTTCGTGGACCCAGACGGTTCGGAGGGTCGGGCCGTCCAGGCCGAGGGAACCGTCCCCTTCCCGGATGTTGGCACTCGCAAGACCCGCGTCAAGGAGAACGTCAAGGAGGTGAGCAAGATGAGCGGGGCGACACTCAAACAGGCGGGAAAGTCCAAGCGTATCGCTTCATCAGGTGCAGCACCGAAATTCGTCCCTTTCCGCGACCCAGAACCAGGCGAAGCCGGGAAGGAGAAAGAGTTCATGCCTCCTCCACCCGTTCCAGTCAACCCCTCGAGAAGGTCCCAGGATGGGACGGTTCCTCAGACGCCGTCACGACGCGCTGCATTTGTGCCGTTTAAGGACTCGGACGTGGAAGTCCAGGTACAGACTCCCTCGAGGAAAGCAGGCTTTGTGCCGTTTAGGGATACCGAGCCAGAAGTCCAACGGACACCTTCGAGGCGAGCCGCTTTCGTACCATTTCAGGATACAGATGGGGAGGTACCCGCGCCGTCCACCCCGAAGTTCACACCATACCGAGACGAGGTGATCGTCCCCACCATCCTGTCACTTCTGTGATCTATCTCGCATCTTTGTAACTCACCCTACCTTGTTTTCCCTAGGTCCCGTCGACTCCATCCTCTTCGAGGGACCCAAATCTTCAAGACTCGGCCATGAAACCCAAGTGGACCGCGGACCGAGGGGTCCCAATGTCTTCGGAAGCCGAGATCTTACGGAAGGACCCATTCAAGAACTACGACGACACCGTGAAGCCCAGAGACTAATCTCCGATCTCCACCCCTCCCTTTGTTTGTTGTCCTGGATTCACACCACGTTCATATCATACCCTTCAATCACGCCCCAAACGATCTCTTCCTCTTCATTCTCTCTCTCACCTTCGCTTCTTAAACTTTAATCCGGTGGCGTTTTCCTCCCGTATACTATAGTCCGACCTTGGGTCTGAATACCCTACCATTGTCAACTCCGCTCAATCGACTGAATCGCTATCAGAACATGTTCTGAGGAGATTTCAAACCGAGCCCCCATTGTTTATCGGCGTGCACGCGTCGACGGCCGCCGATGAGAGGTGGGGAAACTAACCTTCACAGCCTCGCGTGCCAACAATTCGGGGATCAATCCTCCCTAACTGTCTACTGCAAACAAATAAATTCATGATATGTGATATACGTGAGGCTCCTAATTACACCAATGTCACAGGAAATCTGGAGTGAAATGCAAGGTCCGTGAAGGAGGGTGAATAATTATGAAGAACGAAGGTCATCTGCATCGTGGGTGGGTTCGTACAGCGAAAGGGAAGGTGGGATAGTAGGGCAGGGGGGGCGAGGGGGACGGATCAACGCACAGGTCAAAGCGCAATTAATAAGGGTCTATGTGGTCACCATACCGGAGTGAAGGGGGGGCCGCAATAATTAGAGATAAAATCGTCCAGATTGGGAATACAGGCAACATGGTCAGTGGCGTTAACTATATCTTCCGTTATCTGGCATAAACGGTGACGGACCCCGATTGAACGAGTTTGAAGGGGACTCCGTCATTTTGCGGGGGGACCTATCTAACCAGTTCCTCGCTGTATGGGGATTGGAGACGCTTGTCGACGATCTCGAGGGATCGAATCCTGGCTCATATCGTGGTGGCAGTATCGAGGGGGAAGATCCGGAATTGTGTGTAGACGCCAAGTATAGGGGTTCAGGGGGGATCAATCCTGTTTCAGAAGTAGTCGAGGCTTCTCGACTGTGGCCGTGTCCCGGCATGGGTGGGGGAGATGGGAGGTCTACGGAATAGACAGACCCCTCACTGTAGATAGTCGTAGTGTCCCCGCTCATGGAGCGCCTCCTACCGCGTGGGCGGATCGCGGTGTTGCTTCTAGAGGGGTTGTTTTGCTGACCAGGAAAATTTCCCATCACATCGTCAACAATACCTGACAGATTGATGTGGGATCCCGCGAGGATAGGATCGACCAATCTGCTACTATCACTGGGAGGTGGCCAGATCCCTCCCTCGTGGAAGATGGAACCTGTATCTGAGCCCCGAGGCCGAAGTAAACGTGGGGTCTGGTCAATGCTGCCACCACGTGGAAAAGTGTTGACCGGACTTTCTGTGAGAGGGAAACTAGAGGGAAGTGGTGTCGGCGCATTGGAGGATTGGCGTGAGTAGCCGTAATCGTCGTCAAGGTCTTCGCCCGCTAAGAGCATGGTTCGCGGCTTCGGTTCGGATGACGGGAAGAATCCTCTCTTTTTGTTCTGATGCCTGCGGTAGAACAGGACGATCGCCGCGACCAAGATTGCAAACGCAACCCCACCAGCAACGCTACCAGCGATGACGGCAGTCCTTTCAGAAGGGGACAACCTCGAGCCAGGGTCACCGAGAGTTGTCGGGATCAAAACGTAAGACTGGGAAAGGAGTGAATAGTCGTAGCGGGGCAAAGCGGAAGGCATACAGTCGTGCGACGACCATCGATGGTCAGGACAACGGGACTGGTAATCGTGGTCTCTGGGCTGAAGGTAAGGGAAGAACTTGGGGGTGACGTCTCTGACGGAGTTGGGGTAAATGAGGATGCAGAGTCAGACATCGAGGAAAGTTCTGAGCTAGATGAGGAACTCGTGCGAGAGGTCGTGGAGGAGGATGTTGTGGACGAGGGCACCGAGGTAGAGGTAGGCGGTGTGGACGTTGGTGGGGTAGTGGTCGTGCTTGGAGGTTGGCTGGTAGAGGTTGGAGGAGGTACGCTATCGACGCAAATCAGTGGACCAACTTTGGGAGGTGGTTCTGTGGTTCGTACGAAGGGCTGACCGGTTCAGACGGGGGCGGAAAGGATTCGTTCACCCCGTTGCTACCTTGGCCACTCAAGGGGGGGCTCCCTGAAACTTGCCTGGGCTGAAAACCCAAGGTTGTTAAATGAAAACTGGTGGCCCAGCGTGAGCGAGAGACTTGCCACAAAGATGGGAACATTTCCGGTGTGAATAGCGGCCGGGGATTCCGTCAGATGACAGTCCGCGGGGTGGGCCTGGTGAGGCTGGACCGGGCGCTGGTATCTCTGGCGGGTCGGCTGACCAACGGCCATGGCGGGGGATTGACCGACTGGCGGGGTGGTCGTCGTATAAGAGCAAACTGGGGCTGGCTGTGCGTGATGGACATGTGACCCCGGAGTAACGGAGCGCGGAACGGATTTATGCTCAGCCTGTTCCGTCGGCTCGCCTTCAGACCACCACCTGCCCTTTCGCCAATCATGGCCTGGAGATGCAGCGGCTCTACCAACCTCGAACTCATCGACAACATGGCCAGAAAGGGGCTTATCAACTCGGCCAGAGTGAGAAATGTGCGCAGCATTCACCGTCCCGTTGATCTCTTGATCTCCGCACCTGAACCTATCCCCCAGGCAATGAAACAGGTCGACAGAGCGAACTACGTAATCGACAGAGGGGACGCATACGAGGATGCACCCCAGTGGGTTCCTCCTTCTAAACCGGCCGCTCTCGCTGATCCAGACCGGCTTCAAGGCGAATCGGTCACGGTGCAACGATCTCAGCCCCACACATGCACGCTCATGCGTCGGAATACTTACTGTCCCACCTCCAACCCGGGTCGAACGTTCTTGACGTCGGCAGCGGCTCGGGCTACCTCACCGCCATATTCCATCATCTCGTCTCCCCCGGGGCTGGACAAACAACGGGGAAGGTTGTCGGTATCGACCACATGGCCGAACTGGTCGATTGGTCTGTGGAGAATCTAAAGAAAGATGGTCTCGGCCCAGCGCTTGAAAGCGGCCAGATCGAAATGATAACGGGAGACGGCAGAAAGGGTAGACCAGCCCGTGTTTTCTGAAACCCCCTCTCACCTCCATCCACAGGTTATGCTGCCGCTGGCCCTTACGACTGCATTCACGTCGGGGCAGCTGCCCCGACGGTACCACAGGAGCTGATTGACCAGTTGGCCCAACCTGGGCGGCTTTTCATTCCTGTTGGCACAGGGATTCAGGAGATCATCCAGGTTGACAAAGACGACCGAGGGAACATCCAAAAGAAACGCCTCTTCGGTGTCATGGTGCGGGGATAATACTTTCCCCGCCTATCCAGTTTGACTCACCCTTCCCCCAGTACGTCCCCCTCACAGACCAGGAGACACAGAGGCGATCTCCTTACTGAAGCACACCCGGTAAGTCATGTAAAGTAACACCACAGAACGTACACAGGTGTATGTAAATATACGGTATACATCATGGAACACCACACGACTCTTTTTTTTCGACCTCTCCACGATTGGCGCCAGCGGTGAACGCCTTGAATCCGTGATTTACCCTGATCGGCGATCAGTCTCTCCGGCGTCCAGGGTGTACGTTTAGGTATTTCAAACTGTCCAAGGCGGAGGCGACCGCAAAAGTGGCCCTAGGACTACACAAAAGTCCGATACAATTTAGAAATACTTCCTGACCACGCCGTCGTCCCCCGCGGTCCAGATACCCCCATTCTCGGCTACCCTCACCATCCTCACAGCGTCGCAATTCGAGCCGATCAACTCGGTATGGACTTGCGGTCCATCCGGTCGGACGCCAGCCACGTAAGCCAAACCGTCCTCCGCAACAACCACGACCTCAGCTTCGGCCGTGTGCCCCCTTATTCCAAGGTCTTCAATGGAAGCTCGGTTTCGCGCAAACGAAGTCAACGGCATCGACAGCTGTCGGGTGTCAAACACCGTCACCACTCCATCAATGGAACCTGTCACCAACAAATCGTGTGTGGCAGAGTACGATATCGCATTCAGTGCTCGTTTGCCGAGCTCGTAATTGTGCACCGAATTCTTGGTACCGAGGTCAAAGACCTCGAAGGTCCCATTCTGTAAAGCGGCGAACACGAGCTTTCCCGTTGTCTCGACCTCTCGTGGGTCGATAAACGCGCTACCTCGCGAAGTTGATACCGTGGGGTGGCCTTCCCCGTCTGGGTGGGGACATCCAAACTCGGAGTTGCCTGCATCTCCCAAACTGATCGCATTGATCCTTGCCCACCCCGTTGACCCGAGGGTTTTGATTGACTGTCCGCTGCTCACGTCCCACAACCTTATGGTGCCGTCCTAGGGAAGGGCGTCACCACATACAACCAGATGGATCGCAGGATACGCCCGAACCTTTGCGGAAGATACCACGTTCCTCCCCTTTGACACGATTGCTGTGTCCGTTACGGTATGAGTGTGCCCCTTCAGGGTTCGAACAGGAGAGACGGGAACAGCAGCCTCGACTTGCTCAGCTGGGAGGATATGTAGCGCGAAGTCCGCTCCTGCGGTCAGAAGCACCCGCGAGGACGAGAAGAATCGCAGCGAGGACACATAGGCTGCGTGGACTTTCGGGGTCACGTTTTGGAACTTCTTGGTGTGCGCAGACGTGGACTCGAATATCACCGTCCCATCGTCGTACCCAGTGGCAATTTGAGACCCGTCTGGTGATGCGTCGAAAGCCGTTATTTGAGTTGGCTATCCTACAGGGTGAGTCGGAGGGCCGCGACACGATTAGCGCTAGAGGGACGTACGATCTGTGAGTTCGCGTTTGTTTTTGGGGACACATATGTTCTGTTGGGGATGGCCACTCTCGTTTTCGTAATATTCAACTGGGGACAAGAAACAAAGTAGGAGAGCTTTGCAAAAAAAGAAAAAATAAGTTTCGCGCTGGGAGTCTGTGTGGCGGGACGGAGATTAGATCTGATGCACACCTGGTCTCCTCGTTCGATTTGAACGCCATCCCTTCCCTTGAGCAAGACGAGGTGGCGGTCCTCCTCGTCCAATTCCGCCCGTACCTTCCCATGAACCGAGAGTTCGTTCTGGTGATAACAAGATATCCAGAAATCCTCAGAGGGCACCGTCCCCTCTCGAACGTCGGTCATGACAACCTCGAAATCGTGCTGGACCGTGGCGATGGGTAAGAAAATGGGATTTGCAGCCGTGGTCATGACGGGGATGTGCAGCAGTTACAACTCATACACGGATCGGAAGA
>Ga0307516_10000036_pt1 | contig 150051 bp, 201 predicted proteins | sample 19_EM_MG_FD_203310 | JGI IMG/M metagenome (GOLD analysis project Ga0307516, IMG submission 203310) | Populus trichocarpa ectomycorrhiza microbial communities from riparian zone in the Pacific Northwest, United States - 19_EM | ecosystem: Host-associated > Plants > Roots > Unclassified... | reverse complement strand
CGCCGTGGTTGATTTTACCGTCGAGTTTTTCAAAGTCTCTGAGTTATGTTCGTCGAGAACGAGTTGCACGCACGCGGGTGGACCTCCCGTTCTTGATTTGCGGCGTGAATAGGCACGCAAAGACCGATGTCTGTATCGTCGATTGCTCTCAGAACGATATTCTTCTTGTCCAGGAGGATAAGAGGTTGGGGCACGGGGAGCCCGTCAATGCGCGAGCTCAGCTTGTAGCAGAGGCAGTCGCGGCCTTTAACGAGAATAATGCGCAAAGGGAAGCGGTTGGACTTCTTCCTATGACGGAAAAAGTGAGTCACTTCGTGAGTTTGTTGATCCTTTTCTGAGAAATTGTTCTTCGTAGGTCATGCCCGGCATCGTCATGGACGGCACGTCGCCCACGTTCTTTAAAATTCACATCACCCTAACTCTGTCGACTCATATTCGCCAAGGGACCTATCCCCCAGAGGAAACCCGCGTGATCTATTGTTATCCGCCCATTCCTCGTCCGTCGGCGTAATGAAGGAATGAAGCCTCTGAACAACAGGCTTGAGATTCTGAGGTGTTATGAAGCGTTTAAGGTGATTGTATATTGATGTAACTTATCAGCAATATATTATACTGTCATTGACAATGAGTCTGACCAATTTGAATTGTTTGTCACGTGAAATTGGCGTCGTTCACTCACGTTTTTTGACGACCACCGGCATCTCCTGGCACCCAATACTTATCACCTACCTCATTCGCTAGGCTTCTGGCGCGATGGGCCTTACAATATCTTCAATATTTTCTTCTTTGACCTCGCTGGTTCGGTGGAGCAAGGAAAAGGACGTCCGAATTCTAATGCTCGGTTTGGACTCGGCTGGCAAGGTATCTTGAATACTTTACTCCTCAGCTCTGGGCCCCGCTTATATTATTCGAAGACCACTATTCTCTATAGGTTGCAGGTTCGAAGTTCATACTCGTAATTTCGCGTCTTAACCTCCGCACAGATCGGTGAAGTCGTCTCCACCATACCGAGTACGTGAGGCTCCCGTGCACTTGAATGTCACTCACACACGAACCCCTTTAAGCAATCGGTTTCAACGTAGAAACAGTCCATGTATGTCCTTCACCTCGGTTCATTGTAAAATATGTTATTGATGCGTGGCCATATCACAGTTCAAGAATATCAAATTCCAAGTATGGGACCTTGGAGGACAGTCAAGTATACGGTTCGAGTCTGTCTTTTGGATATCTACAGCTTTCTCTAATTCTCCTAGACCTTACTGGCGATGTTACTTCCCCAATACATCTGCTATCATATATGTCATCGACTCTGCTGACCGTACACGCTTGCCGACATCACGGACCGAACTATTGACCATGTTGTCCGAGGAAGAACTTAAAGGCGTTCCTTTGCTTGTATTTTGCAACAAACAAGATATGCCCGATGCTCTCAAGCCTGAGGAGATCAGCGAACAACTTGGTCTAGCAGGCGGAGAGAAGACCAGACCTTGGAGCGTACGGGGAAGTTGTGCGACGAAAGGAGAGGGTTTAGAAGAAGGACTGGACTGGTACGTCGAATTATAATGATTATCATGCGGGTCCTTCACCTATCAAACAGGCTGGTCAATGCGATTCAAAAAAAGTAGTCGAGTGGACGAACCTCTGGTACCATCCCTTTCGCCATTCCCCTATCATGCTAGGCACTAGTGGAATGGTAATGTATCTTTCTAGCTAGTAAACCCATGGTTTCGATGTGTCTAGATTGATGCTTGTCCTGCAGTCGGTTTCTCAATACATGCTTTCAAGGACAGTTCGTTCTACTTAACACTTCCACCATCAGATATGAACTTCAAGGCGTCGTACAATCGTACAATCAATTGGAACGATTAGGAGCCATTGACAGACAGTAACTTCATGATGAACTTTAACAGTGATGGCTATATTTTCAGTGCATCCAATGATAACTCCCGAATATTATGTACATTACTCTCCTAACGTTTTCCTCTACACACCCCAGCTCCAGTCCCATCGACTTTCTTCTGGCTGTTCCTCACACGAACGATAGACCTCAATATCTGGTCTCCATACACGCACAGTGCCATCATCAGCACACGATGCCAACATTTCCCCAGCCCAATCGATACCGCCAATCTCACCATGTTGTCCTCGGAGCTCTACCCCATCTCGCTCTGCTGCCGCCGACCACGGACGCGCGGCATTGGTCACATCAAATAGGAAAGTACTCCCTTTAGTTCCTGTTCCGCCGCTCGCGAGCCATCGACCACAAGGAGATAATGCCAGGCCAACATAAAATGAATTTGTTTGCATGTTTTCGTGGAAGAAAGACGTCTTTTGAGGTTCCAGCGATGGAAGGGAATAAGTATGAATTCGGGAATCGGCCCCAAGAGCAAAAATAAGACCTGCGTTGGGTCCAGTCCCTGCAGCGAGTCTAATGATGCCGCGCGGACGCCGGGAACCATGTAATGTTGTAGGATCGATAGATGAAGAATTTATCGCCGAAGGAGGTTTTGGTTTGGCATATCTAGCTTTTTTGGGGGTCATTGGAAGTCGAAGATCCCAGTATTTCAGCAGTCTTGTTGACTTATTAGAGAAGGTGTAAATGGGGGAGTTACAAGAACATACCCATCAAAGGAGCCGCTAGTAATCAAGCCATAAGGTCCGATTTCCGGGTAGAGTAAATGAGTGACACTTCGCGGGGCTGGCGCACCCTTTCCTTTTCTCGGTCTTCCTTTTGCTTCTCCGTGGGCACCTGGTAATTGTATCACAGGGCTTAAGGTGGTAACCCCGTCTTCATCCCTCTTTCCCTCCGTTCGAAGGTCCCAAATGGAAATGGTGCCGTCTCTGCCTCCTGTGCTCAACAAATCGGCATGGCTCGGGTCCCAAGCCACACACTTGACTGTACTTGCATGGCCACGGAGTATACGAGTAACGGTCTCCGTCGCGACGCAAGTGACGCGCGTCGATTGATCTCCTGAGCAAGTCGCCAAGTGAGTGTCGTCCAGGTTCCATTTCGCGTCAAAGATCCCATTCTGATGAGGTTGGAGTGTCGTGCGAGGAGGTTCTGCGTCCCCAGATCAGCTGAGGAATATAGGTCTTTTATATTCTATTCACCGGAATCCCAGTCTTTGCGCCTTGATGTGTTGATGATATGAACCGAACCTTGTTCTGTTGCCACTGCTAGCAGGGGTGTTGCTCCACTTTTCGCGCCTTTATTCTGAGTGAGAAGATGCAGGTTTGTGCATGAAAGTAAAATACTTTACCATGTGTGTATGAACACGCGTAGGGAGGTGTAAGATACGCGTTTACATCGGTGGACTGGCATTTGAAAACGTCGGATTTGTTGGACGAAATGAAAGACTGCAGGATGCTTCTGGTGGATACTGTTTTAAATTAACTAGTGTCCGAACCAGGATTAGAACACAAGTCACGCACTGTCTGCCGTCCTATGATGCGCTGGGTACCGCATTGCGACTCGGGTCTTCAGTCGAAAGGATGTGTGTGTTCGCGCCTTGGCTTGGACAACCGCAAGGTCTTCCATCTCCACGTCACTCTCAACTTCGCAGTCGTCAGATTCGCTTGAATATTCCTCAGACTCTTCCTGGCTCAGTTTAAACCGCTTCTTCGGGCCGCCAGCGACATTGGTAGCGGCGTGGCGTTTGTCCCGAGGCGGCGTAGGCAGAACAGAAGAGAGCTTGCGGTCGGTGGATGGGTGTAGGACATTTGTACGGTTCTTGAGGACAACGCGGGGAGATGAACTGGGAGTGGGGAGCATGACCGGTCAAGAACGCGTCAACCGAAAACCTATAAACGCGTCTTGGCCAACATGTGCAAATAATCAATTTCTCCCGACGCGTCACGACACGTGGACGCGGCATTTTTTAGGCCTTTGAAGCCTTTTTTAACACAACTAGGTTAGACCGTGAATTGAAAGCGCAGCGGCATGCATGCGAGAGCTTGCCATTGGTGGAAGATGCAAGTCGTCGGATATTTCCGGCTGAGGCATCATTCGAACATACCAACTGTCATCGACAACCTTTCGATGATGTTTCGCCCTGCCATTAGGCCGTTTTCAACCGCGGCAAAGAAGAGCCTGAAAATTGGTCTCATTCCAGCCGACGGAATCGGGAGAGAGGTCATTCCGGTACGTCTTTCAGACGCAAATCCCAGTGATGATGCTTCAACCACGGCCAGGCAGCCAGAGCAGCCATAGAAGCCTTGGGCTCTGATATTCCCAAGCCAGAGTTCATTGATCTCCTCGCGGGATGGGAAACATTCACACGGACTGGCGTTGCCCTACCAGAGGAGACAGTCCAGTGCAAAAGTCCCCTTGTCTGAATCGATTTGAACGAGCTGACTTGAGATACAGAATCTTGAGAAACGAGTGTGATTGTGCTCTCTTTGGATCTGTTAGTTCCCCATCCAAGAAAGTGGTGGGATATTCCTCCCCCATCGTGGCTCTTCGCAAGGAACTCGACCTCTACGCCAACATCCGCCCAGTACTTTCCGTGCGTTCCTTGTCTTGCGCATGTTCTAATCATCATTCACTCTGTGCAGGTTGCATCCCAACCTGGCCAACAGCCCGCTGTAGACCTTGTCGTCGTTCGGGAAAATACTGAATGTCTGGTAAGATTTTCGAAATTGAAACGAAATCTAGCCCATGTCAACGTCCCCCAGTATGTCAAGCAAGAGCAGCAAATTGTCACGGAGAACGGCAAAGAGGCTCGAGCAACCAGGCTTATAACGGAAAAGGCGTCCAGGAGAATAGGACAGATGGCGCTCGAGTTGGCATTATCCCGCCCTCGCAAGGTTGGTCATGGATACGAGTTTTCGAACTTTTCTAACCGGTACTTCTCCTGGTGTCTCAGCATTTGACTGTCATTCATAAATCCAATGTCCTTTCAATAACCGATGGGCTTTTCCGGGAGACAGTCTGTGGAGTTCCCAACCTTCCTGGGATTAATGGAAAGTATGATGGTGTCACAATAATGGAACAGTTAGTTGATAGTGCTGTCTATCGGTATGTGTTGGTCGTTCCTCGTTGTTTGGAAATTCAATCCATGATGTATCTAGGTTATTCCGCGAGCCAGAGTGAGTCAACTATCCTTCCTATGACACCTTGGATAACACTGGTCACCAGAGTATTTGATGTTATGGTTGCCCCAAACCTATATGGCGACATTCTATCGTAAGTTACCTCCGGAATATATTATCATTCACCGTCTCACTCATATCTCCGTCGTAGCGATGCCGCTGCAGCTCTTGTTGGTTCCCTAGGCCTTGTTCCATCCGTGAATGCCAGTGATACTTTTGTGATGGGTGAACCGTGTGTCTTCTTTTCCATCAGTTTTGCTCCATTAATATGGATGGAAACCATTCAGTGTTCATGGCTCAGCACCTGACATTGCCGGAAAAGGGGTTGCCAACCCACTTGCATCAATTCGGTCTGCAGCACTAATGCTGCGTCACCTTGGATACATCAAGGGAGCAGACAGGCTAGACACTGCCATTGATGGAGTGATTAGAGAGGGTCAAACCCTAACGCCAGATCTGAACGGCACAAGTAGCACGAGTGAAGTGCTAGCAGCCGTTCTGAAAAAGGTCTAGAGTAGCCTAGTTGTACTTACAATTGCAATAGAATGGGTCAAAGTCACTTAGGTCCAAAGGTCAACATTTTCCTTCCTACTTTCCCTTCAGAAACGATGCTTTATCGATGGAAATGATACTGTACAACGATGGCCTAATCATATATACGCTGTTGTAGGTGGATCCGCGAATCTAATACCAGAGGATGGGTTCTTGCTGCTCACGGGAGGTGGAGCATGCCGATGACCGGTAGGAGTTCCTTCGCCCTCCATTACTGTGTCGTGCAATGCGTCGACAAGCCGTGCCTGCTTTGTTCGGACATCATCTTCATCTGACGCGGGAGCCGGTCGTCTGGCGGACTGCGGGGTTCTAGGTGACGCCAGTCGCCTCTTACCGTCGACGCGGGGACTGCGAGTCGCGCGCGCTTCCAGGTGCTGTCGTGATGGCTGGTATTGCGTTAAAGGTGAACCAAGCGGGAACCGCAATGTAACATCCGGTGTGCGCAATGGAACAAATGGATGCTTAAAGGGCTGCTTTGACAGCCACGACCTCCGCCGTGAAGGCGATTTAGGTGGCCGCAGCCAGGCGGTTTTCGCACCCGAAAAGCCAGGTAGAGGTCGACCTGGAACCGGCACGAGGACAGCTTGGGGTGGTACTTTAACCCTTGCCGACTGCACAAGTTTGTGGGTGTGGGATCCATTGGAAGTAGTGGAATCGGAATCAGATGAGGGAATTGTTTCCAGCATTTCCGGCGATTCCGCGCCAGCGTTGAGTGGGGGCGGAGGGGACCGCCGCGGTGGCCTCGTTCCCCTGTCCAGAGGAACGGGCAGACGATTTACAAGCCTCGGCAAGGCAGGGAGCGGACGTTCAATGGTATCTGGGGGTGACTGGACCCGATGAACGGGGAGTAGACTGTCCTCTGGTTTCTTTCGGCGAAGGAACGCTTGGCGGATGCGTTCAAACCTTTGACTAATACGCTTTTCGTCCGGAGAAAAGGCAGACTTCAAGTTTGGGAAGGGTGCCTTTCCCCCATTGTTCAAACTGGGATTGGCGGCGGATTCTTCGTCGGAAGGAGGGTGATTGCGTCGTTTGGCAACGTAACACCATCCTAGACCGATGAAGGCTATGATGACGCCCGCCACCACACAAAAGACTATCCCAATGATGTTCTGCTGTGACAGGGGGGTTGCTGCCACCAGAACGACATCCCTGAGACATAGATGAGGTGTGAGGTCTGGACAGATATGGAGGAAGCTTACGGTTCAAGCTGAGGGCTGATGTTATTGACGATATGACCATCGTCCGGTACGGTAGCATTTCCAAGTCGAACCAGCAACGAGTTTAGAATGAAGACCCAGCTCCAACGATTTGTGACCATATTAGCAGCGGAAAGACTCCTGAGTCTGCCGTCTCGGACGGTGCTACTGAACTGAAGAGATGAGAAACCAGTCTGGGGATTGCGATCGCTGAATTGTGTTGATATGGCATTTTCAGGCGGAGTTTTGATGGTCGCCACCGAATGGCTGTGAAAGCTGTTGATGATGGCCAGCAACGTGAAACAGTTTTAATTTACAGCGGAAAGGACTTGGAGTAGGGTGACGGCTCGACGATTGTGCTGCCTTTGAAGCGCCTCAAATTAAAGGCCCAACTCATGCCATGGTTCCTGGACCGATTTGCGGCCTTCTCGTTCCTATCGTTATTTACATAAAAGCCAACATCGTTCCCCATCCCCACCAACCCCGGCTCCCTACGATCGCAGAGGGACGCGGTTACATAACTCGAGAGACTATGTTCAACTATGCCACCAAAAAAAGTCAAAGGTAAAGGGAAGCACGTTGAGGAGAAGGTGGAAAAAAAGGTGCAGGAGAACAAGGTGGAGAAGAAAGACGAACCTCCGAGTGCACCCCCTGTAATCGCGTCTGAACACGAGGAGGCAGAGCCTGTGAGGTCGCAGGAACCAGAAGAAACCATAATCGTGCTTGAATGTGACACAGTGAACTTGCAATTCAATGATGGCGGCGACGGTCAGTCCATGCTGTCGAACCAAAAGATTCTCTGACGATTTCAAGCAGTACGATTAGACTATATACAAGAAGAGCCTGAAGAGGACGATGGATGGGTTGATGGCACCGGCGGAGGCGGTGGCGGTGGCAGCAGCGGGCACACTGAATGGGGCCATGATCATGATGGCGACGGTGGCTGGGCAGGCCAGGACACAGCAGCGGAAGGGACGACGTACGACGACGTTTGGGAAGAACAACCAAGTCATCTGCCGCCCACTCCACCTCGTGCGCCATCGCCTACACCGCTCGCCGCAGCCCCTCCTGCACCATCGATCTATCAATTTGATACACAGCTTGTGAGTCTTCCGAATCGGAGCGCCCTATCTTTTCATTCCCCACTGATCAGCATGGGCAGTCACCTGAAGAACGCCACCATCTCAGGTCATTCCAGGGTCCACAGCCCCCCACTGGAGCCCTCACCTCCGCGTCGGAAGTAGCCCAACGAGCAGCCGCAGCAAAGGCTAGTCAGAATCCACAGCCCTCGAACAAGCGACCAGGATACTACTGGAGTGGTCCCGCCGATCCAAACGATAGATCGAAACAACCGATGGCCCCGCCTAGCAAAGTAGCGGCGCACGGCGCGTCATCTTTTTATAGCATGTGGGGTCAGCCGAAGAACGTCGACCCCTGGGGTGAACCGAAAGAAAGAATTGCCGCCCCAGCCAAGCCCCCGGGAGTGAAACAAGCATGGGAGTATTGGGGTAGGGAGGCGCAGCAGGCTACCACAGGCCGATCAGCTCACGTACGGGATAAGTATGATGACCATGGCGACCACTATACCGATGACGAATCCCAGGAAACGTATGGCGCAGAAGATGGTCGGAGTCGCCAACCGCAGAGTGGCTGGTATCAGCCGCAAAAGCAATCCAAGGTGACTTTGGCTCATCCGAACTCTGATGTTGGCGCTGGGACAAGGAATGCCCTGTCTCCACAACAGCGTTCCAATATCATGAATTCCTTGGTTAATGCGTTACCCCAGAACTCTTATGGCAACTACGTAGGCCCCCAAGAGCCTCCCAAACAAAAACATTCGCAGCCTTCCCAGCATGAGCAAAAGGCCAAGAAAGAAGAAGCTCGTCATCCTCAGCACGGGAAAGCCAAGAAGAATAAGAAGGACCAACAAGGTGGCGATTGGGGACCTAGTGGTGGTTGGGATAATAACGAGACAGGATGGGGCAACGGCGGAAATGACTACGGGCGGGAAGTTCGCCATCCTCAGCAAGGGAAAGCCAAGAAGAACAATAAGGACCAGCAAAGCAGTGATTGGGGACCTGGTGGTGGTTGGGATACTAATGGGACAGGATGGGGCAACGGCGGAAGTGACTACGGGCGGGAAGCTCATCATCCTCAGCGAGGGAAAGCCAAGAAGAACAATAAGGACCAACAAAGCGGTGATTGGGGACCTGGTGGTGGTTGGGATGATAATGGGGCAGGAGGGGGCAACGGCGGAAGTGACTATGGGTGGGATGATGATGGGAGAGGGGGGCAGGGAGGGGAGCGCTCGGCCAATAGAGGATGGGGTCAATCGAGCCACGATCACGACAATACATGGGGTCAATCGAGGAGCAATCATGATCGGGGATGGGACCAGTCGAACGAGGGTCACGATAAGCGGTCGAAAGATAATCGCGGCCAGTCGAAGAGAGGACGCCAGTCTAATACCGACCACGATACGGGCTGGGGTGATCACGGCCAGGCTGGCAGAGGTGCCGACAAGAAAAGAGGTCATGATAAAGGGTGGGCCAAATCCAATACCGGCCACGATACGGGCTGGGGTGATCACGAGCAGGCGGGCGGAGGCGTCGACAACAGTTGGGAAAGTGCCAACGACCACTGGGGAGCTGCGAATGACGGCTGGGGTGATACCAATGAACACTATGACTGGGGAGCTGCAGGAGCCAGCGGCCATGCTGGTGACTCCAAGACGCAGGTGCAACCGACCTTGGGCGGAAGTCAGCCTGAAACAACATACAGTATGCCTTCAAAGACGATGACCCATGCTTACAATGGCACACATGCTCCACCTTCAAACGCCCCACAGACCAGCAAAATGAATGATTATACGAATATCAAATTTGTAGAGTCCCAAGGTCAGGCGTTCGCGAAGGTCCAGACTGCTATCTTCGGACGAGAGAGGAAGGCAAAGGATCGGATCCATTGGATGTTTTCTCCGGACAAGGACGAGAGAGTCTCTGCGTTGATGGGATGGATCACGGCGACGGAGTATAACCTGGGATCGTACGGGGTGAGTCTTCATGATCTCTTCGTCTTTTTGCGTCACTGCTACTGCCTACAAGTTACATAAGTTCCTGCAAAGCCGAGAACGAGGTGCCTTGTTTGCAAACGCGAATTTCCGCATGGAGGGCCATCCACATCAGCCCGCCTTTGATTGGTTAACATTCGATCAACTTCGTGAAACGAGGGATTCGATCGTCCAGAATTCAGTCATACGCTACGATCCAGCTATGGTAGTCTGCGTGTTCGTGTTCTTGCCGTCGGAGAGTGGGAACAGCGTTGCAATGTGGAGGCGCAAGATCAATATTCCCAACAATACACGCCTTAGATTCCAGCACGAGATAGGGATTGCAAAAGCCGGGCTCCGGAAGGACAAAGATTACGTTGTATATGTTGATGAGTATGTTTACGTTCTCAAGTATCGTCTCTGAGCAGGTGCTAACAACAGTGCCTAATACTCAGATTGCCTCGCCAAGACAAAAACAAAAGAGCGACGTTGATTCGTAAACGTGGAAAGTCGCTTCCGCCTACGACTGACGAGAAGAAAAAAAAACGCAAGTGGTGGCAGGTCTTGCGATTTGCAGAGTGATATCGTTATTCTTGTTATGCTCATCTCTCTTTTTTGCTGTCGTGGTTCATTAACTTACATGTATCTCTAGATCTTACTTCGCTCTCGTGCATTATGCTTGCAATTGTTCTGTTCTAACGTCCTTGCTGCTGTGCGGTTCTGTTCACCCAATAACAACTAAATATTTTGTACGACATATGCGGAGGATTTGTTTCAGAATTTTGTATGGTGGAAGCCCAGTATCCATCGATACCAAGCTTAAGTTAACGAACGGAATCGGATTTCCTGACCCTTTGGCATGCACACAAGTCGATTTAATGAGGAACATCGAGACCATCGGACAGAGCCTGAATTCGGGGGCGAACGGCTAACACATCCACGAGAATCCACCCTCTACAGGTCAGTGGCATGTTCGGGGGACGTTCCATTATCCTGCTAAGGTGATCAACGGAGGGACGGGTATGGAGTACTATGTCATTTGCTTTCTCACGAGTTGACTGCTCGCCTCGTTGCTCAACGCCGTTCTCCACATGTTTTTGATCTGAATCTCATTCATAGGCCATGCCGAGCACTGGGCAATCTCTTTTCTTGGACCACTAGTGAAATTCGACTCATCAACGATTCAAACGCCCCTGTACACGTCTCCGGTCGTACTTAATGTCCGACATTTCCGTTACCGAGTCGTCCGGCACGACCGTCACCCATGACCTCCGTTCTACAAACGGGCTGTTGAGCGATGCTTCCAAAAGTGACACACAAGTCGCACAGTCAGACGGCGAAGAACAAGCTCTGGAATCACATGAAGTGATTGAATTACAGACTTTCAGCGAGAGGAAGGCGTGGATTGAGCAAAAGATCGAGGTGCTATACGCTTCTCCCTCTGATGGCCAATTTACAGACCGTCATCTAGTTCCTGGAGAAAATGCCGCCTATTGAAGTCTTCGTCGGGTTGGACGCTGTGCGCGCGTCTGCCGAGGAAGTGCCCGGCTTGCCTACACTCGACGAGCTAAAGCAGTGGATGATAGAGCACGACGTTATTGAAAAGGAGACGGAAATTTTTGACAGAGGGGAGCTAACGAAGCTCAGGCAGCTTACCAAGGGTGAGCCAACTCCCCATTTCAGATGATCTTGATATTAATGTCCTTTGTTAGCTGCGACACAGCGGAATCTATCACCGGCAGACACGGACGTCATCGAACTCACTCTTACGACCATTTACGAACTAGATAAACTCCTTCATCTCTTACGCGATCGGTCAGAAAATCTGGAACTGTTGGGTATAAGGCTCGCTTGGGAGGAGTCTCGCATCTCTGCTTGGATAGACCGCCGAAAAATACTTGACGACCTCCAGGATTTTCTCAAATCGCGCCTCCGTTGGAGTCCCTCGTGCTATGAGAATGCCATGAAGCAGGACGAATCTCATGATTTAAGACGCAGGGGCTCCGTTACTTCCTTGGCATCAAATGCTTCGGAATCTTCTACAACCGGCCAAGCATTCTCCCGCAGTGTTCGGTTTAAAATGGCGGAATTATTGTCTCGAGATGCTGCACAATTCGCGGCACGAGTGACAAGCCTTCGACATGGAAAAATAGCGACCGCCGGCAAAGCTTTGGACAAGCTGATAGATCATAGCAGCCATCCTGTCCCCGATGTGCTACTCGACGAACAAGACAGGCTCGAGGAGAAAGGAATTACAGAACTGGGGCGGATAGGCAAGTTTGTCATGAGTTTAGTGATGCAATGGAGAAAGTATTTTATTTCCTTACATCACTACTTGGCAAGTGTATTGATTTCATAAACGACAGGGCTGACGAGATCTACGTCGAAACGATGAAGGACAAATTATCAGCACAGAACCTGTACGAAGAAATCGAAACAGCCAAACTCTACCATCCTACTGCACGACAATGCACGTCTTTTACGTCTCGGGCGGATACCTTGATTAAACGCCTTGCTCTGAGAGGAAATCCGGCTTCATCGTCAAGCACCTTTCCACGCCCGGAACATCCATTATTTCCCATCCAACAGGAGTCTAACAAGGCCCTTATCGAGACCCTTTCTGCGGAAATACTATCTGCTACGGAGATAGCCAAGAAAGTCGATGCAACAGCCAAAGCATACATCGTTGGGTATGAAGCTGTCAAGCATATGGAAAATCTTGCTGCGACCGCAGCAAACCTTTCGACTACATTCAGCCGTATCTTAGGTCATCTGCGGGACGGGATCTCTGCTGGTGATGGCGATGGCTCTCCTGTGCATCTCACCATTGAAGCATGTCGCGAACCCCTACGTCATTCGGAATTCATCGCATTTCTTCCCTCTCTCATCCAGGATAACGTTCATGCCAGTGAGAGCACGAGTAATGCTCTGCGAGACTCCTCGGCAGCCATGTCCAACTTGAACCACCCTGGAATTGACCCAGCTTTCGTAGCCAATGCCGCCTCGGACTTTCAACGGCTAAACACTCTGCGAAAGGAGGCTGGGGAGGCATGCCATGACATGAATGCCCGAGTTCATCAATTACGAGAAGCTCGAACAATCTGGGGTGTGATGGGCAGAACTTTCGAACAGTTTGAAGTTATGAGGCAGAGGGTTACAGGTGCAATAGAGCAGGCACGATGGCGCCTGATACCAGGTCAAACGGAGCCTTCTAATGCTGACAATTCGTCCGCCCATGTATCTGTTCAAGCCCTTGAGGAGCTTCATCGAGGTCAAACCCAGCTTATCGAGGATGTTACGCCTCAGCTTGGCGCGCTTTCCCAAGTGTTGGAGCCTTCATTGAATGATTGGTTCGTTCAAAGCTTTGGGGAGCTGAACAGTTTCTTCAATGGAGCAATCAAAATGGCACATCTACTCGAATCAGTACAGCGGCAAGCGAGTCTTATGCGATCAGTTCACAACGAATCCAACGAGCTCCAGATGCAGCTCCGGGCCGTTATAGGTCGTGTCGAACTGTCGACCGAAGGTGTCCTCACGGGTCGCTTGGGAAAGGAGGACATCTTGCAGACGGAGGCTCAAATTAATAACACCACAGTTGGCGAGAAGGTTTCCAACTTCATCAACCACTTGTCGCAGCGGATACCGTTCGTCAGCGATCAGGCTGACATTGTTCAAATCACCTTAGACATTGCAAAGAAAAAGCTGTTGGACGATTTCAAGCCTAACCTGGCTGTCGAGCTGCCTATAGATTTGGCATTGCTCGACAGTATGGTTCGTGCCGACTCGAATTCATTCGTAATACAACTCAACGGGAAAATGGAAAGACTGAATCAAGCAATCTCTCAATTCCGAATGGCGTGCGTGGGACAGGAGCTGGACGACGCGCTGCAAACAACGGTGACGAACATTGATGCCATTCACCAAGATCTTTTAGGCTGGAAATTGAAGTTGTCAGACATCATTTCTCAAGAGAGCGAACCAGACAACGATGTCCTTGCAGCCCTAGGATCTCTCTTGGAACTTGTGGAGGAGTCTACTCGCGTCAGCAGGACGCGGCTTGTTGGTCTATTCTCGCCACTCCATGATCTGCTTCGAAAACTTGAAGCGGCACCTCGTAGCCCGCACGACCTCCACATCACTCCACGCAACGCCATTGACTATGCAGAAAGTCGGTATAAAAGCTGGGAGATTGATGTCTCTACCTTTCAAGATGATATTCGACATCAGCAAAAGGTCGAGAGGGACAGGTTGATACGGATGTTACGCGAGAAAGAGCAACGTGAGGAAGCGGCGACCGCTGCGCAAGAGGCTGAGAAGCTGTGGCTCGAAGAGAAGCGGATGGCATTCGAGGAAGAGAAGAGACGTTTAGAAGGGGACCGCAGAGCAGACGAACTGCGGCAGCAGGCAAAAATGGAAAGGATTGCAGATGAAGCGGCCCAAAGAGAGCGCGTGGAACGGGAACGCGTGCAGGCTGAACGGAGCCGACGTTTGGAGGAAAGAGTCGCTGGGGAAAGGAGATTAGAAGCTCAGAAGGAACGTACTGCTGCAGACGAGGCAGAAAAGGCTCGCCTCCGCGACGAAAGGCTTGCGGTGGAGGAGAAACTGAGATTGGTCGAGGAAGAGCTCGCTCAGGAACGCCGATCACGAGCCGAGAAGGGGAGATTCGGCGGGAAGCTCGACCAGGGACATGACTCAGCCTCGGCCGATGAACATAGGAGGCCGGAAAGTGTTAAACCACGGGAGCTGGAAGTGTTCCGCCTCCAAGTAGAAGGCGACGAACTGAATCAAAAGGAAGCCGGAAAGCTCAGACAAACCGGGATGGACGAAAACTCGTTCGAAGGGCACTTGTTGGAAGCTGCGCCAGTACTGCGTCCAAGAGTTTCGCAAGGGGTGACTGAAATATGTCCGGACATTGAAGGCAAGTCATGAAGTCGAAATAATACAGCATTTTCATTACTTATTGAATTATAGATGTTTTTAGTTTGCGGGTAGTGTCCCCCGAGAAGCCAGGAAAATCCAATGGAAAAGAAATGGGAAACCTTCGGGCCCAAATACTTACTTTCCGGAAACGCCTGCGCTCACTTCGCATCAATGAAGTTTCTCGCCCCACCAGGTTAACGGCCGATCTCCCAAACGTGGAGCAGTTCAGGAAGATGACCCAAGAATTTTCTAGCATCGAGACCGGCGTGGCCCTCCTACCTGCATCGCTTCCTGACATATCCGTGGACGTAGAATTGAAGTCTTTGAGATCTGAGATTGAAGCGTCCAGGGACCTCATGAAGCAAGTTGAGAAGCTTTCTCATTTTGCAGAAGACATTCGTGCATGCGATGCAACCTTGAGCGATCTTTTGGAGCATATCGACAGCTATCCTGCATCACCCAAGGGACTCTTATCCCTCTCTTCTGCTCTGCATACTAACGCATCACCTGAGGAACAGTTATCGGTCCGTCTCTCGACCACTCGAGCAACTATGGACAATATGACGGCGAAGTTCAACGGTGTCGCAAAGGACTCGCGGGCGATCGCTGAAAAGGCCCGTGTATTGCAAACTTGGAGCGAATTGGAGGAAATGGGAAATGATCGGCTAAGAGGGACAAAATCGCGTCCCTCCAGCGTTGTTAGCTCACGCGCTAGCACACAACGCAGCTACATTGCCCCTCTCAGCAGTACGCCTGTCAACAGTGCAAGCTACGCCAAGAAAAAGGGATCGTACTCCAATCTCTCTCTTTCGTCGACCTCGTCTCAGAAGCGCTTACTTGCACCTCCACACCAACCTTCGCCGCGGCGTGCTGTCTCAGGGTCTGCAGAACCCCAGAGTCGCCCACGACGCGAGGATCGATCACCGACTGGACTCTCGAGTTTATCATCTAATCGCTCAACCTCTGGGCCATTGGGCCTCTCTATTTATGGCTCTACTTTTGCCTCGCGACAAAGAACAACAAGTTTGTCAAACTCGACTTCCACCCCTACCAGGCGTGTACCTACCACACCCACACGTCACAGGACTGCGACTAGCCAAGACAAGCGCCCTTCCTCGCCCACTGGCTCAGAAACATCGTCATATGTTCGCACACATTCCCGATCCTCCACCTCAATGTCGACTTGGGCAAGAGCTCCTAGAAATTCGTTATCATCTCTTGTTCCCAACATTTCGAAGACGAACGCTACGCCACAGAAGAGGACACACGTCCCGAGGAAAAAATACGTCGCCGATCCCCAAAACAAGCTGGATGTTGCGGTCGGGGATGTCGTCAATCGATTACCGGTCGGGATCAACATTGAAGGGGTGTCTGAAACATGGAAAGATCAGAGCGGAAAGTATTGGATAGGAAATCAAGAACCTAAACTCTGCTTTTGCCGAATTCTGCGGTCACAGACCGTGATGGTCCGTGTAGGTGGTGGTTGGAGTGAGCTGTCGAAGTTAGTCTCATCTCCCAATCGATAACGTTCCCGTACTGACATCATACATCCTAGATTTATAAAAGATCACTTCGCTGAGAGTTTCCGCTTGATACCTGAATCACCACCTCGCCCCGGAGGTATTGAAGAGAAATGGATAAGCTCGGCTACCCTGTTGGAACAAACTGAGTTGCAGACCCCACCTGCTCCTCCCCGTACACCTGAGCCGACTATACCATTCGCGTCGTCTTATATCCTTGAAACACCGACTCGAAGCCCTCGTTCGGTTAAATCAACTTCACCATCAATTAAAGGATCCCCTTTGACTCCACTGCAGTTCATCAGGCGTGCCGATATCGATGCTGTGCTACGGCCTGTTACCCCATCTAAACCTCCCATCCTTCGCACACGGAACGCCGCGATTCCCATCCATACCTCGAATAGACACTCAGTTTGGCGGCCTTGACGTATTTTCACAGCTATCGATTCACCTTGTACCAGTGTTTTCATCATATGTACATATCTTACCAAACCACCGTTAATTCTAATCACGCACTAGACAAGCTGCCTTCCTTTGGACGAATGTTACTGAACTCTTGGGACCTTTCTGATGTATTGAATTCATGAGAACGCTGCCGAAGTTTGTACCCGTCCTTACCACCCCCTCCAACGACCAAGTTGCGAGACAATTGCAAGTGACTGATTAAGCAAACCCGTCATGCAGTCTAACGCCTGCCATGTGTCCGCGTCATGTGTCGCCTCAAAAGATCCTGGCGCACAAATGTTGTATCAGGGCAGAGCTTGCAACGGAATGGTCGGTTGCCGCTATGACTTAATTCATGACGTTTGCATTCGTTCTTGCGCAAGAAGCGGGTAAGGCTAAAAGCGAATCAGCACTGCGTCACTGGTGAACAACTCTACACAGCCAACTCACCAATAAGAGCACTGGAAAGGCCGCTGGTCCAAATGGCCACCGATGTGAATCAAAATATGATCGCGGCGTTTGTTGGTCTGTTTACACCCGACGACATAGCATCTAAATTCGTTCACCCGCTCCCCATGCGGCGACAGTTTTCCAGCAAAAGAAACTAACCAGCTGTTGTCGAAAGTTTGGCCTGGATTCCGCAGGCGGTAGCGCTCAGCCTTGGCTTCCAAGTCCTCCAGGTAAATGCCTTTGTGGGCATCAAAAACAGGTGTACCGAGATTGACTTCAGTAGTGTCCACTTGCGCCTTGATAGGCCGAGGCTTTTGCGGTGAGAGAATATTTTTGAGAAGCGGGATTTTGCGGGTAGGACGTTTCGTCTTCGCATAGGGACGCTTCCTCGGACGAGGGCTGGGGAAGGGCGAAGACTCCTCGCTAGAAGGGTCTTGTGCCGGCTGTTCGTAATCGCTATTTTCTTTATCGCTGTCGGATTCTGCTTGCTGTGAGGTGTGATACTCGCCACTTGCGGACGACGGGGCAACATTATCTTGATTGACCCGGATGTCGCACAGAATATCATGAACTCTTGTCGTTTTCCTCTTTCCTATATGGGCTGGAGGAGCAGCGCCATCCATGGAGTTGCGAGAAGAGGAAGACAATGATGCGGGCAAAGGGAAAGAAATCCGCGATTGATCAGAGTCGTAGAATACATCACCCATCAGGTCAACAGGATTGATGCCAACAGCGGCTTCACTCATTGAGACAGACTTCCTCTCAGTAGTTTCCAACAGAAAAGTCCCATCGTTCTTGGAAGGGGATAAAGCTGGCCAGTCTACGCGCCGATCGTCGTTCATGAATACGTCGTTCGAAAGATCTAAATCCACCAGGGACGAGAACGAAGATTGATGTCCGTCTATCATGTACTGTAAGGCCAAGTCTGCAGTCGAGGACAACTGTTCCGCTAAAGTATGCGTCGATATTCCAGAAGCAGCCGCGAGTGAGTCAAAGCACCAAGGACCATCGTTTGAGTTCGGACCATGAGATATGACATTGCCTCCATGAAGGGAACGGGATACACCCCGCGCTGAGTCATTGGCACCTAGACGACACGTCGAGAGGGACGGAGGAGGGGACCATAAGCGCGAAAAATATGGTTCCGAGTAATGAGCTAAGCCATCCTGATGTTGTTGACAGGTTTGAACTTGACTTCCATCCGTTTGACTCTGAGCGTAGGGGGCCCCAGTTCCTTCCACGTCCCGCTTCAAGGAAATGTCGCGAGGGTCGACAAAACGTATGCCTAATCCCGAAATAGATGCGCCGAAGCTAGGAGTACGGGGATTGGTTTCGACCTGAGCATTAGATTGGAAGTCATTTGCTTCAAGGCGAGATTGCGCCAGAGATGTCATGTCCCCCCATGGCGAGACCGAAGGCGATAGAGAAGTCGTTCTGTTTTGGGACGCCAGCGTCAGGAGGTTCAAGCTAGTAATGTGGGGGCTATTGGGAGTAGGGCCTCTAAGGTGTGCCATGGCGATAGATTATAGAGCTATAGTGTAGGGATAGAGAGTACAATGAGATGATGCCGACGTCCTTCAAGGACCTGGCTTGTGGAGGAGGGGAAAACGAAAGTATCGCGTCGTCCCGATTTGGATTTTAACTTATCTCTGTTTACATATATGTATCAATACCCTCAATGATATACATGATCAAATCTCCCATCCAAGTTCACGGCCTGCCCAGAAAGGAACCACAGTAGCATCGTCTAACACATACTGGTGGGCTATCAGAGCTTTGCTCTCCTTCGGGCGGCTTAGAATGACTTTAGAGAGGGGATCTGAGAGGGGCCTCTTATAGAACGCCCTCCCAAAGCGACTGACAAAGTCCTCGAGCTTGTCAAGCGCACCAAATGACTCCAGGATATGAGCAACAAGCGGGAGGAGTATGGGGGACGTGTATATCCCGGCTGCGCAGGCGTGTGTCGGAGTACTCGTGGCCTTGGCGTGTGGTGGATGAGGCGCCGAGTCCGATCCCAGGAAGAAGCGTGAGTGCCCTAGATATGGATTCAAACTCATATGTTCGACGGAAAAGGAGAACTTAGCCACCTTCCGCTATTACGCTACGCAGTGCTTCGCGGTCATCCGGAAATTTTGCAACTGGCTTGCAGTAATTCCAGGATTGACCAGCCCAATCATCGACTGTCAGGGCGAGGTGATGGGCCGTGATGGTACATGCGACTGTGGGTCCACATGCCTTGACGGCTTCAACAGAAGCGCGTGTTGTTGCGTGTTCAAGCACGATCCGAAGTGATGGAAATGTTGCATGGAGCTTGTGAAGGTGAGGGAGGAAGCGTGATTCTGCGTTGAGAATATGGGTGTTCTGTATTTCGAAAGGTGAATCCAGAGTTTTGTGTCCGGTAAGAGAAACAGACGGATGTGGTGTCCGATGGCAGTTCACCATGAAGGTTGAGGACCATGTCAACCTCCTGCATTGCTTCAAAGACGGGATAATACATCTCATACGACTCGATGCCTCCTTCCGAATTTGTGGTGACACCACGAGGATAAGATTTGACACCTTGGAACCAAAAAGATCGTTTGGAGGCCTGAAACAAACCAGATGGGACGCACCGACCACTCCGGCTTTGCTGGCCTTCCTGATCTCGTCCGGGGTAAGATCGGGTGATAAATACAAGGTCATCAGGTACTCGACGCTTGGATCGATTTTCTTGAGTTGAAGCTTGTATTCGAGGGCCTGAGCAGTAGTCGTGATGGGTGGTTTAAGGTTCGGCTGGTTGTTTATCAGGATGGGCTGTGATCGTCTCCGTTGTGTAGAAGGTCATGACTTGCCATCACGTATGCAAGGTCAAACCCACCCTTTCTAACGTGGGGTGTCACCAAAGCTGCCAAAGTTCCCTGTCTGAGATGTACATGGAAGTCTGCTGGAGACGCCACCGAGAGGGTGGAGGACATCGTCGTTGACGGAACCGGAGCGAAAACGGTAACGTGATAAGATATGGGTTCGGTCACATGATCAAACGCGTTGTGGTTCGGATTTGCCTCGTCCCCTATAACTCATCCCGCTTTCCTATGGTTGCCGCTGGCTCCATCACCGTCGCAGGTACTACGATCCATATTTTTAGCCCGTGACGAGCCAGATGTGACCTGCGTTTCCAGTTCGCGTACGTCCTCCAACCACATGGGAGGCAGCACGACTACCTACACCATCCTACGACTCAATCATCAGAGGTGATGGCGCCCTATCAACTCCCGCCAAGGTTATGAATAATGCCCCGCTACGAGACATCGTCCAGGTCGTTGACGATCGGATCCTCACGTTTGACCCCGACGAAAAAGATCAAGCAAGAGCGTTTGTCGAACGAGGATTCTTGCCTCCTGGGACGAAGCGTTACAAAGATAAACGGTTCATGTTCGACAAGGTGTTTAATCACGAGGCCCGACAACAGGACGTCTATGAAGCTACGGCACAACCCTTACTTAAGGGCCTATTCGATGGCTATAATGCCACAGTATTTGCATATGGCGTACGCTTTCTCACCCCGTATTCTACAAATTCTGAGCTGAATCTCGTGTGACAGGCTACTGGGTGCGGTAAAACGCATACTATCAGCGGGGCAGAATCAGACCCGGGCATAATTTATCTCACAATGGCGGATCTATTCCAACGCATCGATGACCGCAGGGAAGAATGGGAGGTGGAGGTTAGGGTCACTTTTTTGGAGATATACAACGAAGAAATCCGGGACCTCCTTGCTGAACCTGGCTTGCACATCCCGCGTGGTGGGCTCTCTATCCGTGAAGACAAATCGGTAAAGGTCGTCGGACTTGTTGAACTCAAACCGCAGTCGGCCGAAGAAGTAAAGGAGATCGTCCTGCAAGGCAATCTCCGCAGGACTCAAAGCCCGACCCACGCGAACGAGACGAGCTCACGATCGCATGCTGTGCTGCAAGTTCATGTGCTGCAAGCACCTCGAACTGCAGCCCTGACAGAACAACGAACTATGGCAACGCTCTCCATCATCGATCTCGCTGGGAGTGAACGCGCCGCCGCCACTATGAATATGGGTCAACGCATGGTTGAGGGTGCTAATATCAATAAATCCCTTCTCGCCTTGGGAAACTGCATCAATGCTCTCTGTGAAAGTGGCGGGGCCATACGCCATGTGCCATACAGAAACAGCAAGCTTACTCGTTTGCTTAAATTCTCTTTGGGCGGAAACTGCAAGACAGTCATGATTGTCTGCGTTGCGCCGACATCAAACCACTTCGATGACACCCATAATACGCTCGTCTACGCGGAGCGCGCCACGAAGATAAAGACCAAGGTCGTGACTAGAAACGTCGTGAACGTCGACCGCCATGTCGGCCAATATGTCGAAGCGATTAACAGACTTAATGCGGAGATCCTGGATCTCAAAGCAAAGATTTCTGGAAAGAGGGATACGGAGGGCGAGATTGCTCGCCGGAAGAAAGCTGAGGCTAATGCAGAAGTTGAGCGGGCCAAAAGCGACATGAAGCTGAAGATGGAGCAAACAAGAGATACCATAGTCGACGGAGCTGCTTCAAAGGGCACCATGGAGGTGGCAAACGCCAAACTTCGCGCAATACGCTCGAGGCTTTCTCAAATAGATGCGAAAGGCTCTCATGGATGTGAGACCCTTCCCCCCGATCTCGAGGCGGAGCGGGTACTATTGCAATCACTCGCCATTCCGGAAGAACAGGCTGTCAAGGCCGGGTCGCTTTTGAACACTCGGTTACAGCGTGGATCCAATTCCAACGCCATGTTTGATGCCACTATGAGAGCCGTGTCCGAGCGGAAATTAGAGAAACTTGACGAGATCAGCGTGGCCAATGTCAAACTTGACGCAATGTGCAGGAGGGCGGAGATGGACAGGATGAAGGCCGAGAGCGAACGGGACGTGATGCGCGATGCTGTCGAAGATATGGCCGATGTGATGGTCAAACTGGTGGGAATGCTAGGAAGATGTACTGTCATGGTTGGAGAGGCTGCAGATGTTCTTGGTTCCTCAGAAAACGACGACGCATCTAGAACGTCAGCGGTGGCAAGAAAGGTAGCGAAATCACTCAAGGTTGTCAAAGAGAACAACGATGAAGTATTCCAGAAACTCGTTGGAGCCTCGACAAGAATCTATGGGCCAACTAGTCCCTCCACTAATTCCTCGTCGTTGGACGGTTTTGAAGGGTATAGGACATCGTTCTCACAGAGAGTTAGCTCTGGCCCACCTCTCCTGGAGCGAACGAACACAAGCTCTTACTCCAGGCGATCATCATCTTCGGGGGCAAACTCAGCCGCGTCGATGAATTCCCGTCACCCACTTCGCTCACCTCGTAGGTCTTCACGTCCTAGTATGGCGTCACAGCCATACAGGAGGGTATCGGACAAGGACAAGAAGCCCGTTAAAGGAACCAAGAACGTGCAATGGAGAGATGAGGCTGGAAAGGGTGCTCTGGACGATGCAGGTCCCAAGCTATCATCTGTGGTCGTATCAGTCATTCCACCAAGCCCGGATGTCAATAACAGTGCAACGTCGTCATTTTCTTTGCCGGAGCCCTCACTACCCCCGAGATGCACATCACTCGGTGGTTCCGAGAGTGAATGGGAGGACGAGAATGAGAAGACTGACGACAGTGTCAACCTCAGCTTGTCCTCCGATAAATCGTTATTCTCATCTACGTCTTCTCGGCCCTACAGTACCAAGCGACCTCGAGCTAGTCGCCTGGACCCCAGTTTTCTCAAATCCAGGACCCAAACTTCCACCTTGGGGAGCCTTGTAGAAGACGATGAGCCTGCGAGCCCTCAAAAACACGAGCATAGTCCCTTATCGGATGTCAGCATGAACTACCTCGGCAATAGTTTATATGTGGCCAAGAATCGCGACCGAATCGCTGGAAGTCCCGGGAAAAGAGGGCCTTCAACCCCTTCCAAAAATGGGGGGACATCATCTGGAGGTATATTAAAGAGCGGCGGCGCCAGGAGGAGGTCTAATATTGGGTCGATGCGTATGGAGAAGGCGCGGAGAAGGTCAAGCTTGATTCCCCAGCTTTCACCAGCTGCTGCGGATGGAAGCGGACCGCGAAGAGTCGTCCTTGCGAGCCCTGCGAAGAGGGTGAAACGCGTTTCATTGACCAAGTCGATGACCGTTGGCTCGCTGAAACTTCGCCCACCTCCCCAAGGTCCTAACGTCTCCATCTCAATGATGAGTTTGGATCCGAATGCTAGCTACGACTTGAGCTTTAACAGAATGAACAAGAAAGCAACCTGGCGATGAGCAAATTCCGCCATTCTCCCCTAGATTCCGCCAATCTTGCTTTCATGAAGTAACGGAGGGCAGCGCCCTACAAGTTTCCATATCTGTTGTACTCCCTTCGTTATAATCCCCACGTTCCTTGTATGAACACTTCTATCCTAGCGCAAAGTGTTCCTCAAATACCTATGTGCACCACTTCTATTGCATTATTGTTTTGTACGTATACCTGGTCCTCGTATGTTAGGACCCATGTACTTGTCATCTATGTACATGAACATGAGATATGACCTTGTCGGCAAGATTCTTCAATGAAAATGTACAGATCACCACATCTTGAAAGATAAAAATCCAGATTAATATCATGATAGCTCAGATTACACGCTTGACCTCAAAGAAAGACTGGACATTCTTGTCAATATGGAACATGACAAAGATTTATACGAACTGTCACATACTTTAAGGTAGTATATCTGCCAGCCGACGACGGAGAAGAGGACCACGGCCTGGATGATAGACCACCATTTTACCCGAGAATTTGTGGATTCTGCGGTATTGCGGTGTGTTTGCTCCCTGACTATGATGTATTCCTGCTCATCCTTTACAGCGGTCAACGCATTCGCGAGTGCACGTATTTCACGTTCGATGGGTGCAACGACGTCTGCTCAACGGGATCACTGTTAATCCCCCTTATTCAAACAACATGTGAAAAAAATCCTTGCCGTCTCCTTTGACATAAATGACTCCATGTACGTTGAAGCTGCGTTGAAAAAAGGCAATGAAATGGGTTGGTAGGGTGCGAGCTGGGTTGCACCAACCTGACCATCTTGTCAGTAACGGCGCTCATTTGGTTTGAGAAGCAAAGCTCATGTCGTCCATCTTTCTCAGCAGTTATTGATATAGACCCGGTGGATTGTCGAACTTGTTTTCCGAGAACATGGCCGTCTGCGTCTGTGAGCTATGATGGGCGTAAACGAAGGACACGAGACCGGTATCATCCTTGCAACACACCCAGAAGTCAATGTCGAGATGACCGCCTCCCCCCACTTGATATGTCACCGTCATCTGTTGTTGAGGACCGGTCAAAAGGTTGGTCCGCCAGGTGTAGTTTTGTGAAAATCATACTTTGTCGTGTAAGTGAAGGTCTTCGAAGAAACATTCCTTGTGACCGGCAGCAACCTCTATGAGATGCGCAGAGACGAGGGGAATTACGAGGGCGAGGATGGCCACCAACGGGATGAGTGACCGTAGGACTGGATACATGAGGTGTCTTCGGATCGGGATCCGGCTTTGAGGTTTTCCGTCTTTCAAGGTCAACGTCGTTATCACATCCACATCTCCGCAATAATGGCCGACAACACAGACGCTCTTGCCCCCAGAGTATGTCCTCTTCCCTTACTCACTCATCTCCATCGATCATCGGTCCTTATTTGATTTATTTATTTTTCTTCGCAACAGGAGGAGGAAGTCGTTGATCCCCAGTTTGAGCCAGTCATCAAACTCACTGAACAAGTCGAGACCAAGACGCACGAGGAGGATGAGGATGTCCTCTTCAAGATGTGCGTCTACGCAATCGCAATCCCATCAATTTTGGAATTTATCTCTTCTGATAAAATCCAGGCGTGCCAAGTTGTTCAGATTTGACGCGACAGGTAACGAGTGGAAAGAACGCGGCACAGGCGATGTTCGCCTGCTGTCCCATAAAGAAACCAAGAAGGTTCGAGTGGTCATGCGACGCGACAAGACTTTGAAGGTCTGCGCGAACCACGTTAGTGAGTCAAAGACCCTGCGATCTGTACATCAATCCCGTGTTGATACCACCAAGTAACATCCGATATGCGGCTACAACCCAACATTGGTTCTGATCGGAGCTGGGTCTGGAAGGTTGCAGCAGATTTTTCGGAGAATCCCCCAACCGCGGAAACACTCGCCATCCGCTTCGCCAACCCGGACCGTGAGCTAATTCTTCTGCTTTTATCCTCTAGTCTGAACCAATCTTAATAATATAGACGCCGGCGAATTCAAGACCGCCTTTGAAGATGCACAGGTGACGAATGCTGGATTGAGTGGAACTACTCCTGCTCCTGCTGAAAAAAAGGAGACCAAGGACGACGACGACAAGACCGAGGAAACAAAGGACACGGAGAAGAAGGAATAGATACACCAATGACCTCTCCGCCCTTCGTCTATAGGATCGCACACCGTGGATAACTTACCAAACCTTTATCAATCTTTACTGATATCCTTGGAAGAGATGGATATAAAATACATGAAAGCAAATGCATCTAAGCACTCGAAGATGAAACTTAAGACTCATGCAGTCCGCACATTCTTTCCTTCTTCTGTTGCCCATGCTTCCCAAAAAGCAACACCCTCTCCTCTCTTCCAATATCGAGGTGGCTTCTCTCCCCGCACGACCTCAGCTGTAATGAGAACGTGACGAATGTCGGAACCCCTGATGAGCCAAAGAAACCTCTTAGATCGAAGTGTGTCAAGAAAGATGAGTCTACGTACGGGACTTCATACATCGGCTCTAGCAATAAAGCCTCCTGCATTGTTCTGCTATTAGGAGCTAGATAATATCAACCGACTCACCCACCATGATTCCCCGTAGTCCTCTGGCGCCTCCACCTCTCTCAGCGGCTTTGAGACATATCTCGTCCAGCGCCGCACCAGTGAATCGTATGTCAACACCAGAATATCCAAAGAGTGACTGATACTGTGACATGAGCGAGCCTTTGACCTCTGTCAAAATCCGCCGAAGGTCGGAGACTGTAAGTGGTGAAAGTGTGGTGACGGAGGGCAAGCGGGAAATAAACTCTGGGATAAATCTGGGATAAATCCAGATTAGTAACCATCGACCAGAGAAGGAGTGTAGCATCTACCCGTATTTGATAAGATCTAGCATAGCAGTGAGCAAGATAGATCTAACCGGAAGCTTGACACTTACCAGGCGTCTCAACGAGGTCTAGGACATTTCGCGCAGTTTTCCGATTCGGGGTAAAGAATGGGACAGAATCACCATCTTCTGGCGTCGGCAATGTGGCTGTAAAACCAATCGACTACGGTTTGCGTCAGGTTCCGTGAGCTTGGGATAAGAATGTCATGGCTTACGCCCTTCGCGACACGTTGTTTAATAATAGAATCCAATCCCACGAAAGCACCGCTCAGAATGAACAGTACATTTGAGGTATCGATGTAGTACGTTTCTGGTTTGGCTGGTTTTGAAGAACACGTAAGTATATAGAAACAAGAAAGGACCTCCTTACCTGCAGCGGTCTGAGGTGCACGATGGGCGCCGCGTGGGTGACCTGAACCTCCAAATGGAGGAACTTCAATAGCGGGCCCACCCTTTGCCTGAACGCTAACGACGGAGCCTTCCATCATCCGTAGAAGAGCTTGTTGAACACCCTCGCCTCCGACATCACGGGAGCTTTCTAAACCTCCCGCTGACTTCTTGGCTATCTTATCAACCTCATCTATATACACGATACCCATGCTGGATATGAAGAACATTAGTGGTTGTTTGACAGTGAGCAACACAGAGACCAACCTTGCTCGTATTGGATTCCAATCAGCGGCTTGAAGCTGCATTTTGATGAGCGCAAGAATTCTACAATTGTCTTTAAGAATATCACCAATCGTTGAATCGCCATATCCACGTCTTCACCGACATCTAAGTATCGACGGAATCAAGTCAAGCCCACAGCAAGATTTGATAAGACTGACATCCAGCCTGATGATTAGGATTAGATACTAGGTCACGAAGTGCAGTCATTTTAATTCACCTGTGTGAAGGAAGTAGCATCGCTGACGGAGAAAGGAACATCGAGAACTTTTGCGAGAGTTCGCGCCAGCAATGTTTTACCTGCGAGAGCAAAAGTCGATGTATCAATCGCGAGCGGGCCCAACATCACGCACCAGAACCTGTTGGACCTCTGTCGAAAATCAGTATGAGGACGGCTAGGGGCGATTCCCTCTGCCTAGTACCTACATCACGAGAACATTACTCTTCTCAAATAGTGGTAGATGAGGACGAGGGAGCGTCGGTGTCGGCGTTGGTACACGTGGCTTGCGGAGTGGGCGTACTTGAGCAGTGGACACGCCTTCATCTGATGTGCTTGGTTGGAGTGAGGTGCTGTACTTAATGCGAAATAACTTACAATCTTGGCCATGAGAGTCATAGGTGGCTTCGATTTCAGCCTCTTCAGCTTCTAGATAGGCCATATTTGCTCGCACACGGTTGTAGTGATTAAATACACTTCATTATCCATGTTTTTTTGAGGGCAACGGCTGAACATAAGTATGGGACTCACGCCACCGAAAGCACTTTCTTCGCATTCTCTTGTCCAACTATGAATTCATTTAAATACTCGACGAGCTAGGATACTTGATATCAGACGGATTATTGGCCAAGAACGGTGAGGGCACCTGTCTTGGGGTTGCTAATCCGAAGCCAGGGGGCTGCTTCCGCGGTAACTCTTGTTTACTCTGGGGAGATGGCTCTTGGATGGGGAGAGTACGAAGAGTTCGATGTGGAACGCAAGGCCAATAAGTTCGGATAGGTCGCAGAAAGCGTCGACGACAGGTGATGGACATAGGCCCAGGAGGGAAATGTGTAGGTACATAAACAGTAATACTAACACACACGCCACTTCGACTCCAACGACGATGGCCAGAAGCTCTCGCTCTCGCTCTCCCCGCAGAAGGTATGATGACCGTCACCGCGAATCATCGCTGGATGGACGCTCATCAAAACGGGAAAAGGATTTGTCGAGGCGGGATAATGACGACTATGTTTTGAACAAGCGTCACCGTAGCAGAAGTCGGGAGAAAGACAGTTCTACTCATCACGAACGAGATCGAAGTCGTAGCAGAGACCGTGCCGACAAAAAGTAGGTTCAGCAGCATCATGTTTAAAAAGCAACTTAAAAAACTAACATCATCAGGCGCAAACGCGCCAAGTCTGAGGAGCGGAAGGCTCGTAAAGCCGAGAAGAAACGCATAAAGGAGGAGGAAGAGGCCCGTCAGGTGGCCGAACTTAGCGTTTACAGTGCTACTGACAACCCGTTCCACGACGTCAATCTGGGCCAACAGTTCCGTTGGCACAAAAAGAATGAAAAAGAGCGAAAAGCGGGCATGTCTTTGGCAGAGTCCCAGAGAAGAGATGCGCTCCGTCGACAGGAGGCCAAAGAAGAATTGGAACGGCTTAACAGGCGACGTGCTGAAAGAGAGGTTGAACTGCGGCTCCGCGAGGAGGAAGAGCTGAGGATACAACGTCTCCAAGAGTCGGCTCAGATGTCGGACTGGTTATCAAAGGAAGGCGATTTTCAATTAGTTCAGGAGAGGCGGAGAGCGGCAATTCGTATCAAGGAGAAGCGCGCCAAGGCTATCGACTTCCTCGCCCTTAACCTAAAATATGTCAACCCACCTAATGACGAGGAAGAGAAAGCGGAAGAAGACGATGCTGGCCTCGAAATCGACCTCGATGAACCTTACAATATCCTTGATGTATGCACATCCCATGTTGCAAATTACCTACCCCCTAACCCCTCGACAGAATCTTGGTAAAGAACAAATAGAAGAATTACACGACGACATTGAGCGCTATCTCACCTTGGAGGAATCCAAGACAAATATCGATTTCTGGACGGTATGCTGCTAGTTCTTCCTATAGTTCATAACTCATCTTCTGCAGAACATGATGGTCGTCTGCAATGATAAGCTAGACGCCATAAACAAGTCCCATCGTATGGGAATAGAAGCTGCTGTTGCTGTCGAAGCCGACATTGCTGCATTGCTGTCTGGCAAAACTTACGAGCAACTGGATTCTCTCTTAAAACAAGTTCAGAAGAAGCTCGCGAGCGGAGAGCCCCTAGATACTGACTACTGGGAGGGCCTGCTCCAGAAGCTCTTGGTATGGATGGCAAAGGTAACGTGATCAGGGAGGCTTTCATTTGAGCATTGTCATTGACTTGCTACAAAGGCCAAACTCAAGAACTTTCACGAAGTGGTTGTCCGCAATAGACTAGAGCAACTTCGTAAACGACAACGTGATGAAGCTTTGCAGGCGCAGGAGGAGCTGCTTGCTGGCGTGGCGCAATCAGCTTCCAATCCATGGGGTTCCGAATCAGTTCCTCAGCTGGTAGCACCCGAGACAATTTCATCGGAAGAAATGGATGAATATGACCCAGTCATGAGCCCCACCTTACTCGATATCACAAAGCTGCCTCCAGAGGAGCGCGACATTGATATTCTGACCGAAAAGGAAGTTCTGCGAGCCCTTGTATGTTTACTTTCATAACTAAATTTGCGTCAGTCAATTTATGCACTTTCAGTTTGAGCAACGACGGGTTGTCGTCGCTTCGAGATTCGTACCGAAAGCAGCTCAGCCAGAGGTACAACCTCAAGACGAAGAAGCACCGAGCGGGGCAGATCTCGCTTCCGAAGCTTTGTATAGGGCGGAAGCAGAGAGAGACCTTGACGAAGAAGAAGAATTGTTCAATCTGGAAGAGAACATTGCTAACCCGACTACATATAACTGGGAGGACAAATATCGGCCTCGTAAACCAAGATACTTCAACCGTGTTCACACTGGATATGAGTGGAACAAGTATAACCAAACGCATTATGAGTACGTCCTTCCACCCCTCTATAGGTTTCCATCTCATCCAGTTCACAGCACCGACAACCCACCCCCGAAAGTTGTTCAAGGATACAAGGTTCCTAAGTCCTTTAGACCGTATGATGACCAACTCACGAGACATTAGTTTAATATCTTCTATCCTGATCTGATTGATAAAAGCAAGGCGCCGACGTACAAAATCATTAAAGAACCAGGAAACGAGGAGACCGTTCTACTTTATTTCAGTGCTGGACCACCTTACGAGGATATCGCTTTTCGCATCGTAAACCGAGAGTGGGAGTTCTCCCACAAACGGTACGGAATGTGCTACTTGTAAAGCCCGTATACTGACATTTGTTTGCAGTGGCTTCCGGAGTAGCTTTGATAGAGGATGTCTCTCTCTCTGGTTCAATTTCAGACGCAGTGTAGGGAGTTTCGCTGAATCATCAGACGCTGATTACTTACCTTCCTCCTTTTTTCAAGTTCTATCGGAAGTAGTCTCAAATTCTTATACTGGCATGCATTCTCCTGGGGCTGAATGTATGATCGGTAGATACGTTGATTTATCCCGTTCCACGTACATCTGATGTGCTGTTGACTCCACTTTACAACCCGTCGCGAAATGTAGCATGTTCGAAACGATCGATTGCCAGAAGCGTCAAGGCAAGCTCGATGTTCGCTGAGCTAAGACCCCTGATTTGCTGCCTCTCACAACCTTAAAACGTGACTCCGGCATTATACTGCTCATTGTCACAAACACCATTGTCTTTGGTGCACCGGTTGTGTTACCTCTTAACGTTCAGATCAGTCATTCATGAAGCTTCTTTGCCACCTCAAACTTGGGCCTTTGTCAATGCAGTTTGAACCTCTCTTTGGCCACGATATCGAATGGCCATTCTCGTTTTTCGACAACCCCGTCGTGGCCTGATTCTTGAATTCGGGGTTTGGGTTGCTTTAAATAAGACCTGCGAGTGTCTTGTTCGAGAGGATGGCATACCTTTCATGCTTTCGGCCCCCTTCGCGTCAAGCATCAGAAAAAGGCTCTCGTTCGCTCGACCCACGCTTGGGCTTGTTGAGCAAATCTATCAACCGTCCTCTTTCCTTAGATGTCCAGAACATTGGCCCTTTTGGGACCAGCATCATACATAGGCTGTCCCGGTTTAAACATGTCAATGGACAGCCAACGTCGGGACCAGAAGTGCCATTGTCATCTGTGACCGATTGCGCCGATGAAACCCCGCCTCGCGTTCATATCTCCCCGTCCTTAGACCGCCCTCGTTTCGACAGGCGCCTCTGTACGCCATATCCCTGGGGAGACGATGGATGTCCCTCGAAAGGTAAAAGCATTTCACGTCAACGACCCCGCATGACCGGAGAACATTCGCAAAATAACTCCTTTTGTCATCCAGTTCCTACACTTTCACGACATCCTGGGCGTGCAGAATTCGAACCATATGCAGAGTGGTTGGCGGTCCATTTATGCAACGTTGTATCTAGTTCTGCCTTCACCCAGCCTGAGTGAGTTACATTCTATTTCCTTTTTTTGACGAGGATAGATCTTATTCACCGTCCCTAAAGCAACAGGTCATTACATATGCGCAAGATCCTTGACATCCTCGATTATTATCGCCCCAACGCAGCAGTTATATTTCTGTCTCTCTACTATCTTTCGCGTCTGTTCCCTCCAGCCATGAACAGCCACAACTTCGATGGTGCGGAGGCGGTTGAATTGGTCGCTCGGATCTTTCTTTTGGGTCTCTTTCTTGCCGGAAAATGGCTTGACGACTTCTTCTATCATAAGAATAGTTCTTGGTAAGCCATTCTGTTTGTGCTTGCGCACGTTGATGCATGATGAACCGTTCCATCAGGAGACACTTCTGCTCACTTCTTTGCACCTCCGTTAACGCGCTCCAGAAATCTGCCCTGCTTAGCTTGGATTACAATCTTACGATTTCCAATGCCGATTGGGAGACTTGGATGCTAGGACTTATCTGCGCGAGGCCGCAGAGCAAAGTCCCCAGACAAGGAATGGCGACTCTCATCGCGGCGCTCTGCGAGGTCCTCCCAGTCACGCGAACGAATAACCGTGAGGAGATATTTGCTGCCAAAACTCCCGCGTCGCCAGACCGACTTGACGACCTGCACACCCGGATACTTGAGGGTCTCATCGAAAACTCGGAAAAACGCCCCTTTGCGACTGACAGCAAACCATAATGAAGTAGTGTGTGTCACCTCGCTCGCCCATCGTTAAGCCTGACCAGGCCTGAACTTGAAAGGGCCCGCAGCGTCGGCCCTGCTATTTCTAAGGCAGACAAGCTTGCATCAACTGGCATATCGGACTCACGTACATAGTGTATAAACTCCAAAAGGCTCGTACTAGAGGGTCCCTTAATGTCATGTTTTCTTTGTCTTCATCGATTTCACTTGAAGTTGAAGCTCTCGAAGGCTCTCGACTTGACTATCTCCATCATGTGACTAATTAATAAGATCCCACCTCGCCGGAGCAGCCTGAGCCGCACTTCATCTGCGCACATCCACAAGCACCGAACATCGTCATCATGGCAGAAACATCCATCAAGATGGACATCGATGAAGCCATCATCGACGAGGGTTTATATTCTCGACAACTGTCCGTAATTTCCCTCCCCTTCGGTGACATCGCTGATCAGAGCCTGGTATTAGTTACGTCTTGGGACATGAAGGCAAGTCTATCGTCGACGATGTTGTATCGTTGATCGTTGACCTGGTTTGGACTTTCTAGCCATGAAAAAGATGGCAGCTTCCAACGTCCTCATTGTCGGGCTGCAAGGTCTTGGTGTCGAGATAGGTTGCGGCCCAACCCCTCTTAGATTGGATAAAGGGTTGATCATGTCCTGTTATAGCAAAAAATATTGCCCTCGCTGGTGTCAAATCTGTCACAATTTTCGATCCAGAACCTGTTACTGTCCAGGATCTAGGCTCGCAGGTAGAAAGCTTCACTAACAAACTGATTTCGCATTTTGACTATTCGATTGCTAGTTTTTCCTTCGACTAGAAGATATCGGAAAGTCGCGCGCGGAAGCCACACTGCCCAGACTGGCTGAACTGAATGCCTATGTACCAGTACGGAATCTAGGAGGAAGTCCGGGACAGGAATTAAACGTGGATCTGATAAATGGCTTCCAGGTGAGAGTTGTGCTCATACATACTCACTGTCACTGAACAAATTTAGGTCGTCGTATTATGCGGCGTCCCTTGGAGAAAGCAAGTAGAGATCAATAACTGGACGCATCAGAATGGCGTGCATTTTATTGCTGCTGAGACTCGGGGCCTTTTTGGGTTTGTCCTTTCCCCTTCGATCTCCTAGGCGGCGTTAACATGAGCACAGATCCGTCTTTAATGATTTCGGTCCCAGATTCGCGTGCGTTGACCCGACCGGCGAGCAACCGCTGACCGGAATGATCGTGTCTGTTTCAAAGGTGAAAATATTATTTCCCGCTGTAACAAATCTTGACGGAGCCCCCAGGACGATGAAGGCCTCGTGACCTGTATGGATGAAACCAGGCATGGACTTGAAGATGGAGATTTTGTTACATTTACAGAAGTGCAAGGAATGACAGAGCTGAATGGTTGTGAACCGCGCAAAGTCTCTGTTAAGGGACCATATACTTTCACCATTGGCGACATCTCGACTTTCGGGAATTACAGCACTGGTGGAATTTTCACGCAGGTCAAAATGCCCAAGTTAATTGACTTCGTACGTGCACAGGCTCTTTTCTCTTTCATCTTCGCTCAACAATCACATCAGAAAAGTCTCAGTGAATCCTTGCAATCTCCTGAATTTTATATAACCGATTTTGCCAAATTTGACCGCCCCGCTACGCTCCATTCCGGCTTTCAAGCGCTTTCGGAATTCCGTTCGCAACACAATCGCCTACCTCGCCCACGTAATCCAGAAGACGCTGCCCATGTCGTTTCGTTGGCTAAGAAAATACACGATGAAGTTGACGAGGAAGTAGTCACCGAACTGTCTTATCAAGCGTCTGGAGATATTTCACCGATCGCGGCTGTCATTGGTGGTTTCGTTGCCCAAGAGGTCCTCAAAGCCTGCTCAGCTAAATTTCATCCTATGGTCCAGCACATGTACTTCGATTCACTAGAATCTCGCCCTGCACAGCTACCGTCAGAAGAAGACTGCAAACCAATCGGATCACGCTACGACGGCCAGATTGCGGTTTTTGGAAAACAATTTCAAGAAAAGGTTGCAAATCATCGACAATTCCTTGTGGGATCCGGGGCCATTGGTTGCGAAATGCTGAAAAATTGGAGTATGATGGGCCTCGGTTCCGGTCCAAATGGCATCATCCACGTCACCGACCTGGATACTATCGAGAAGAGCAATCTCAACCGGCAGTTCTTGTTTAGGGCAAAGGACTTGGGTAAATTCAAAGCAGAGGTCGCGGCTGCTGCCGTCTCGGAAATGAACCCTGACTTGGAGGGGAAAATACTCGCTAAGCAGGAACCAGTCGGACCTACAACTGAGGGTTCGTCACTGTCTTTTAGACCGTCTCCAGGTTTGCTAATCCTGCGGTAGGCATTTATGATGCCAATTTCTTTGAGCAAATAGACGGTGTCACAAACGCGCTAGATAATGTGAAAGCTCGCATGTCCTCTTCCTTGGGTGCCTTCGATCATTTGTCTAAACTTAAACTCAGGTCTTTACATGGATCAACGATGTGTCTTCTACAAGAAACCTTTATTGGAATCTGGGACCCTCGGAACGAAAGGCAACACGCAAGTGGTTATTCCCGATCTCACTGAATCCTATGGGTCATCACAGGATCCCCCGGAGAAAGAAACACCCTCCTGCACCATCAAAAACTTTCCTAATGCCATCAATCATACAATCGAGGTAATTGTGCTCCTTTCGATTCCGACTTTCCTGACAATTTTGCTGGATAGTGGAGCCGAACACAATTCGACAGCCTTTTCGTCAAACCTGCCCAAGCGGTTAACGCTTACCTTTCGGAACCCAATTATCTGGAGAGTGCCCTTAAATATTCCGGTCAACAGAGGGAACAAATTCAGCAGATTGTCTCCTATCTCGTAACGAACAAGCCTCTTACCTTTGAAGAATGCATTGTTTGGGCTCGCCTTCAATTCGAAAGGGATTACAATAACGATATCCGCCAACTCCTGTTTAGCCTTCCCAAAGATGCTGTCACAAGTTCTGGTCAACCGTTCTGGAGTGGACCTAAACGTTCTCCTGATCCTTTGGTTTTTGACTCGACCAACGTAAGATGATTCTGGCTTCCTATCCATCAATTACACACAATATTTTCTAGTCTGTCCACCTCGATTATATCATTGCAACTGCCAATTTACACGCCTTCAACTATGGTCTCCGAGGAGAAACAGACCCAGCCATATTCCGCAAGATTGCGGACTCCATCATCGTTCCCGAGTTCACACCGAAGAGTGGTGTGAAAATTCAAGTTAACGAGAACGAGCCTGTTCTCCAGCCGGACGGTAGTGATGGTGAGTTATATTCATGTTTAATACTCTTTTATATCATTCGTTTCCGTGATTCTTGTAGGGGATGACGACGGCTTAGCCTCTAAGCTTCCGTCTCCTTCGTCTCTGGCTGGATATCGCCTGACAGCTGTAGAATTCGAAAAGGACGATGATACCAATCATCACATCGACTTCATCACTGCAGCATCCAATCTCCGCGCAATGAACTATAATATCAACATAGCAGACCGCCATACCACGAAGCAAATTGCGGGCAAGATCATCCCTGCTATTGCTACTACTACGTCTCTCGTTACAGGTCTTGTGTGTCTGGAGCTTTACAAGGTCAGAGCATGGCTAGAGAACTCCTATCTCATCTTACACTATAATCACAGATAATCGATGGCAAGAAGACGCTCGAGGAGTTTAAGAATGGATTTGTCAACCTTGCCCTCCCATTCTTCGGGTTTTCGGAACCTATTGCCGCAGCAAAAAACAAGTATGGTGAAACCGAATGGACACTTTGGGATCGATTCGATTTCCCCAACGACCCCACGCTCAACGATATTGTATCTTGGTTCAAGACCAACCACAACTTGGATATGTCCATGGTCAGCCAGGGTGTCAGCATGCTTTGGAGCTCATTCATCGGCAAGAAAAAGGTGATTGTCATTAGGAATATCATTGTTTTTTGTTCTAAGCCAAGTGTTACAAGAGTGACGAGAGGCTGCCTATGAAATTCAGTAAGCTGGTGGAGGTCGTGAGCAAGAAACCTATCCCGCCTCACGTCAAGCATCTTGTGGTGGAGGTCATGGTCACCGATGAGGAAGGAGAAGATGTCGAAGTATGTTTCATTCTTATGCTCGAACAGGTCATTGACTATTTGGTTTAGGTCCCTTTCCTTGTCGTTCATGTCTAGTCGTCCCAGAACGAAAGTCCAAACTTTTGTATCAGTAACTCAATTAAGATAAATTCATTCTTAGATATCGATGTTGTAGCATCAGCACTATATGACCTTGACGATCGTCATACGGCGAGTGGTGTGCTCGAACCCAAGTCGCGGAGTAAGAAGTATCCACAACAGTATGTCGCACCATAGAACAGCTACCAAAACATGATGATGAATTTTGCATAACTACTTACCTACATAGGTGTTGTCAAAGACAACAACATGCCTAAAACTAACTGGTAAAAGGGAAGAGAGGCGCGTGAAAAGGAGTAAGATATGGAGAGCGGGGTGGATGATGGGTTGAAAGAGTTTAGGGAGACCGTGAACGTGGGGTGAAGGATTAGGTTCAGATATGGGAAGATGAAGCTGCAAGCGAAAGTGAAGGGATGTTTTTGTGCTGTTTTTTGTATCAATAGGAGAGTTCCTAAACCATGAATGATAAAGAAATCGGTAAGATCAGTCAACGAGGTCGATGCCAAATGACGGAAGGTGTAGTTGGTCAAGAGACGGGGAGGGGGTGTGGTACACACGTCGGAAAGATCAACAGAGCATGAATGCGAAGACAAAAGGGCGGGGTTGGAACATCGGCCCTCGTCTCGGTCAAGCTCGTGTCTTGTGTGTCCAAGTCTAGGGCGGAAGGGCGGGGACCAGGCCATGTTGGTTTAATGTGGTAACGGAACGAGGGGGAAAAGACCACCAAAGTGGCTTTCGTTTGTCGGACGGGATGAATATGTCGAAGGTATGGCAGAGGCCCAGAATGCCACAACAAAGGATAAGGGATAATCGCAGCAAAGACGGAAGGGATGGAGATATTCACAAGACAGCAGGAGATACATAGGCGGCAGAAAACGGAAATAGACCACGATGCGACACGATGCGAATCGGGTTTGCGAGTCGAGCGTAATGTAGTAACAGAGAACAACAAAGAAATTGGGAGCGTAGGTCTAAGCGCCGACAGCCGATAGATACAGGATATGGTGAGGGCAGATTCAAATTCTGATCCAGGTTGGCTGACAATGGACGTTATGAATGGGGGCAAACACAGGACCATGATAGGGATATTGACTTGGGATCCAAGGCGCATCCCTTTGAAGGCACGGCGCAACTTTATTTGCGATCATATGATTATCGCCAAATCGCGTCTGGGAGTATGTGCGCGTATGGTTTTGCATCCTCGTATTCTCTTGATCATGCGATAGATGCCGGGTATCATTGAGGGCATATACATGCTGGTTGTAGGTCGCGGTGTTGCCAACATCGATAGGGGGTAGGTTGAATTGGTACGCTGGCTGGGACTCGACGGGGACATAAGCCCTACCCATACTCCAGTGGGAATAGTTCAAGTCCATGTACTGATAATAGGGAGGAGGGTAGGCTGCAATGCCGGGGAGCAGGGGAGGCTGGACAGCCACATACTGTCCGCTCACTCGGTTCCTCTCCCGATAGATGGGTTCATCGCCAGCAGGGCTCCACCTAGCCGGAGGAGGCAATGTCCGGTCCATTTCCCGGGTATTGCGACCGTCCCAAGCATGTATATCACGAGGAACGTTAGCGGCGCCGGGCTGCGGGACGATGTGGGCTGTGCGATAAGATCCGCGCAGTTTCGGGAGGTACTCAGCCCGAAGGGGACCATCCTCATCGAGATCTATCTCAAGAACGTCCGCTACCATCGCTTGTTCCCTTTCGATTTTCTCCTTCTTCCTTTCTTCAATCCCTAGAAAGACGGGCTGAGAAGGGGAAGAAATGTCGCAGACAGCCGGCGCCTGAATGATCTCCTCGATAGCTCTCCGTATAATGGAATGTGGGTTTGACGACGGGCGCGAAATGGGCTGGGGATGAGTGGGCGACGCCATGGACATATGATAAGACATGATATGGGCAAGCCATTGGGACCAGTCACCGGATAAAATATTGAGGTCATATGCGAAGATGTCTAGCGCAAGCGACTCCAGCTTGTTCAAGGCTTGAATGGGAACATTCGAGATTGAATGCCTGTGAAGACGTATATAATAAATACGGGCTGACAAAATTGTAATGCGATTGACTCACCAAGTTTTGTTTGAAAAGGTATGATCATCCAACCACTTATTGGCGAGCATACACCCTAGTACAACGAGACGGAATGGGGCACTAGCCTCCATAGCTTCCCGATCGAGGCCTAAGCATAAATCTCCCAGCAAAGCAGCTCTGAAACGCGCCTCTTTGACAAACTCTGGTTCGAGTGGGCTGGCTGCGAAATACACGGGAAGTCGGATAATATACCAAACAGCGAGAAAGACAGCAGACGGCTGGAGTAGAGTGGAAAGTAGAAGAGAATGGACGGAAGACGCCAGATAACTTGGAGGAAAACTCTGATATAACGAAACCGAGTCATTCCTGCAAGATTTGTTTGAGAACACAATTCAAAAGTGGGAAGGGTGAAACGAAACAGAACTTACGAGGACCGGACGTAGGTTGATGGTAAGCTGAGACCCGTTGTACAAACTTTCCATACATAGTTCGAGACCCAGTCGGCTAGTGGTTCCGCCAGCTTCTTGTAACCAGTTGTAGCACTTGGAGTGATTGCTTCAGAAGCAGGAGCAGCCGGGTGGTGCTCTCCGATGGTTGGATACGCGAGCTGGGATGGGCAGCATCGAGGGCCGCACGGATAGTCATCGGCGGCAGCGTCATTGGATGGAACGATCCCCCCGTCATGATGAGGCTGGACGGATGTGACGACGCGATCAACAAATTCGCCAAAGGGAGTGATTGGCTGTGGAGGACTGGAATTCCTTTCTTGGCCACTGTCATCCCCCGGAGATCTATCCTGACCCGTGGGAGAAAAGGTAGGTCGCTCGCCTTGGATATCCGGAAGACTTGTGAATGCTTGGAGGTCGGATCTATGCTCGAGGACACTGCGATTTGGTCCGATATGCAAACTCGCACTCCACTGGCTCTGGCTATCGAGATGGCTATGATCCATGGAGTAGTCTGAATTCATTTCATCGTCCGCATCGTTGTCCGAGCCCGGATTCGGGAGTTGAATGGATGGCTGACGAGTTTGGAGCAGAATATGGAGGGGCGGAATACACGCGTCAGCGTGCGGTCCTTTAATAACAGATGCGTCCGCCGCAGCCGTCAACCCCTGACAAAAAAGCTGCGGATGGTCAGCGATATGAGGGTCGTCCTCCCAGATCCTGCGTGGCTTTGTCCTCCGCCAGGAGGGTAAGGAGTTGATCCACTGGTCGCGAGTACCGTAGGAGGGCGGTGGTCCGGTGGGGGAGAGGGGAAGAGTGCGGGTGAGGTTCTGGAACTGGTTGGAGTGGGTACCAAGACGGCTTGAAAGCTTCACCACTGGATGTGCGACTGGCTTGTCAAGCCGAGGGACTGGAACGGGCATTTGAAGGTGAGAGACAGATGAGAGGAGCACCACACGTCACTAGGAGTGAAGATGGCAGCTATGCTCTGATCTGAGAGGGGACTTTTTCGGAAGGAAAAAGCGGGGGGTAAGGGGTGTCGTGAGGTTTGTGTCGTGAGCGTCGATGTTTGGGACGGGGTCGAAGATGGCAAACGCGCAGCAAAGGCGTGCCTTTTAGGAAAAGGACAGAAGAGAAGGCTTGCAACGAGCTCTTAGGCCAGCTACTGGGAGGTTGCGGTGGGAGGAGGCCGTCTCCAGTCTTCGCCGTCGTCGTCGGGCAGTGGAACAGAGACCGGGCAACTGGAGTCGACGAGGGGGAGAGGTCGATCCACCTGGTGGTGACTCGTCAACGATGAAAACAATTACGTAATATTACCCAAGTCCTCCTCGACTATCATGGCCTTCCCGTTCATGGGCCAACAAGATGGCAGCGTGGCAAGCTCACCACAATCCAGTCTCGATTCCATTACCCTCGGTCAGCTCAAAGCCATGGTAGGCTCCGTCCCAAAGCCCAAGGTATGCCATGACGTCCTTCCTTCAGCCAACTCGCCCACACTCTTTTAGCAATCTTGGTTCGATTTCGTCTATGACGACGAAGACACAGTTATGAATGAAATTGATGAATTCTACTCCTATATCGAGATGCCTCAGGTTGCAGAGAACCTCAAAGCATGGGAAGGTTCCTTCCCCTCAGGTGCCCATTTCGACCTTCGTGCACCATACCTTCACCAGACTGCTGATTCTCCATCTCTCTCAGAATGGACAAAGGCCTCCGTCTCCCAACGAAAAGCACACGTTGACCTCCTGCTAGAGAGTCTTGAACATCGGGATCCCGAAATACGCTTCATAAATGCTCGTAGACTGCTCTACCTTTTGCAAGGTCAGTGTCTTACGCTGAAATACCATCACGATCGATATCTGAGATGCTCGTAATAGGCACCTTCACCGAAACAAGCTCACCTGAACATCAGCTTCATTGGATATTTGAGAACTGCAAACTAGTCCGATCTGCCAATGGCCTAAGCACCATCGTTGAAGCTATGAAAATCGCCAGCTCCAAGCATGATCTGTTGACGTGAGCTCTTACTATCTATGCCAACCATCCTCGTTCACCATGCCCTTCTCAGCAATCTATCTGAGGCAGATGCTGCACAGCTTCACATTTCGGCAGCGGAGAGAGGAGACTTTGTAGAAGAGGTTTTGACAGAGATTTATGTTTACCTCGGCATGTTGTATCATTTGATCGAACTCTTCAAGGGCCACGACGAGTTCGCGGATGAGCTTAGTACGTTCATTGTTTCGTTTCCTGGCGCTACATCTCCGCTGACCACCGGCAAGTGAGCCTGGATCCACCTCTGCCCGTCTATCTATTCAATGTTGTGTCCGGTCTTCGTGATAGAAGTGCTAAAGGCTACCCAATCAAGAAAGTTCGTCATGCCTCTGGCACATTGTCTCTAATTTCTAATCTAGCTAACAGTTACTTTTAGTCTTGTGGAAGTCGCTCTTAACATGTTTTGGCGGCATACGTGATTTTTCGCGCGTCAAGAAACTTGCACGTGAATTGGCTGACTTGTCACCTGCAAAAGATGCTGGTACTGGCCTTTTTCTCGTAATTTTCATGAAGATACTGATGATTTATCGCCGCAGATATCATTAAATCTTCCCCTCTTGATATCGAAGCTTTCCGACAGGAAACGTCCGTCAAGTACCCGACGTTTACTCCTCTACAACAACCGATCCCGACACTCCATTCCCGCCCTGAAGATCAAATCTCGAAACTTAATAATCCGCCATTGCTGCCTTCCCGCCTTTCCCAAGCTTACTCACCTATCCCTGTCCGTCATCATTATCACCACGACGATAACGAAGCGACCAATTCTTCTCTTGCCAATCAATTTCACCATTCTGCAGCGTATCAATCCATCCCGCATCCCGCAACTCCCGCCCCAACCCCACCTCCATCACCCGCTCCAAAGCCGAAAAAACAGCAGTATCAAACGGATCAGAACCGGCCCTTCTTATTTCCCTTTTCGAAAGGCCAATTTGGCGCGGATGCTCAATATGTCCCATTTGCAATCAACGAAGCTGATCGCCTTTATAATAAACATATGTATGTAAGTCTGGCACTAACTCAAATGTGGCGCACGCGGGAGGATTGTATAACTGCTGAGAGCGGTTTGGAACATATGCCCGGAGACGAAGAGTATCCATCCTCAACATATACATCGAATGTGTGTGTCGTGGTGCTTCACTGAATGATTTCCCTTTATCCTCTTCTGGTAGGACTCAGATGTTGCAGAACCGCTGCCAGATGTAGCTCTTCTCAACGCTAAAATTGAGGAAGCTACACAGGAGCTCAGTAAAGCAAAGACCATTGGCGAAAAAAGGAAAGCGAAGGAGAAAAAAGAGGATTTGATGCGACTTAAACGAGTGGAGCAAATTTATGCGAGTGTCACTCCAAGCTGTTCACCTGGACTCCTCTTATCTCTTGCTGCCACAGAGTGCAATACTTCCCTCGATGTCGAACTGGGTACTAGTGCTTCTGAAGCTTCTGCTGGCGATTGTCCAGGCAAGCACCAGCCAGCAGGCTCCTCAATCGTCAACGTCGTCAGCTTTCCCACCTGTCGTTCTATCCCGTATGTATTTATCAAGAATTTCTCAAGCTCCCTCCACAGCTGACGCGATTTAGCACCTGAACAACCGACTTCTGCTCTACCAAGTTTAGATGAACTAGATGTAATCCGTCACCGTGAAATCTTATCGAAAGCCGTATCCGCCATCCTTTTATCGGTTTTGAAGTGGTTCAAAGTATCGCGTGTGTTTTCATTCGTGTCCTCCAGAGATCAAGTCACTCATCAGCTTGGTAGATGTCATGAAGTTTCACCATGTGGGACAACTCCTTCTCGATTCGAATTGTCTCCTCCTACTTCTGAAATTGTTCGGATTGCAAGAGGTTTCTGTTTCTGTCGTATCGAAAGCCGACTCTCCCGATAACAAGTATGTCATCTGCTGATTTTATCTGCTCTCATCTTATGTATCATGGCAGTTTCTTCCGCTATTGCCTTCTCAACTTTGCCAAGAACCCCCAGACTAGCCGACTAGAAGATAACAATGCACCACCACCAAGGCACACCGTCACTAAAATTATCATCTTGCCCAACGGAGAGAAGCACGAGGAACAAGTGGAACAAGTCACCGAGTATTCATGGCGTAATTTTTTTTCGACCATCAATTTTGCTAAGATCATGCAAAAGCTGTCAAAGGACCGGTCCCATCGCATTTGGATGCTTGTTCAATACAAGAGTTCGGTAAACGCCAATTGATTTCATACGAACGAAATATGTCTGAATTCCATTGTAGGCCGTTTTGAAGCGAGTCCTCCGAGTTATGCATCCAATGCTGCAACTTCACATTCTCAAATTGATCAAGAGCCAAGTGCCCTTCTCTGGGCGGAAATGGAGACAATGTGATTGAAACTGAACTTTGAATGGTCTATGTGCTAATTCCTTCTATCGTAGCGAATATGAAGGTTATAACGTCAATATATCTAAATTGCCGACCCGACCTGCGAGATGAATGGCTGACGGCAAGCGAGGGCGATGACGCGTCGGAAGCACAGGTTCGATAACGTAGCTCTCTGGGTGGCACTGAGGACTAATCCAACTTGCCATAGGCTCAAGAGCAAGCCCTCCGACACCTGGTAAAATTTTGTCAGTAACTCATGTCAGGTGCATATCCCCTATATTGAAACTCTGCCCAGATAACAACAAGCGATACGGTCTGTCTGGAAATGCCCACCATGGTCACCTTCACAAAAGATCAGGGAGCATGTCTTACCATCTAGAAGGTTTACACCCTGGCCCCGAGCTTTCCAACCTCATAAGGCCTATGGGGACACCAAATGTCACTGATTCTGACGTCTTTCCACCGGCCCGTTCACAAGCTCCAGATCCGTCCATTTTCTTGCCTTACATTACAGAAGATATTGCTTTTGAAGAAGAATACGAAGAGTATCTATCGGACCTCGGCTGGTCTGATCAGCCATCAGCTGAGGGGAGCTCGTTTGGAGGAACATCCGCCTGGCACCGCCTTCCATTCATGACGGACATTGCCGACAATATCAGCGATAGCGAAAGTATTGTTTCCATTGGTGATCTTGGTGATGATGCACGTCTTGATCTGAATCGTGATGACCGAGAAGAGGTCATTGACGAGAATCTCAACAATTGGGAGGTAATCTATCTTTGACTCGCCTTCTGCCAACTCTGGGCTTACGGCTCGGAACAGCATATGAGTCCCAAGACAATGGCGGCGTTACCGAAATCTCCCGCAGGAGCACGAAGGTCCAGCTCAGGAAGTGGTCTTCGTCCCGTTCTACCATTCGGCCTTGATGATGGAAGTGCGGTTGAAGAGGATGAGACCGAACTTATGGGGCCTGTTCCTCGGGGCGACTCAAGTCCGTTCGCTGCAGGTGCAGGAGTTGACGAAGTCGAGTATGCCTATGGGTAAGGCAGTTTGCGTCTTATGCTGAGGACCTATGCTCATGACTTCTTTAGGGTGTGAAACACTGCATTTTGGGATTTTATCTAGAGGAAACATATAGGAGGACTCCATGATTAGAATAACTTGAAGATCGATATTATATCGTTCCCCCAACGTCAATGAAGCTAACTCACTGGTCCTGTAGTACACCATCGAACATCCACTTTGAGACACGGTACTCCTTACATGAAGACTGTTACTTGTCATGTTTACTTTAGGTGCTCGGAGTGTCTGTGGTCATGACTCACAGGTCTACAAGATAACGCCAGTATACTATGCTGTACACTGGATCTGGTGCGACCTACCAAGGGTGAAATGCTGATTTCTTTCCTCCCTTGCTCCTTATACCTTAGGTAGCACTGCAAATGTCACTTTTATACTCATATGGTGCTCAGTCTCTTTTTTTGTGGCAAGAGATGGATTACTATCATGTGCAATGGGATGCAAAGTGAAGCAGAGTTGCAAACTCGAATTTATGACATCCTTCCTCCACAGATTTTGGGCCTTGGATGCCCGGGATATATAAAGTAGTATCATAGGTATATGTACACATAATAAGCAGCACAATCGGCGGGCTGGATGTCGTTCAATCTATGTTCTTTGCGCTGATTTTTTGCAAATTTGGTGTAATTCGTGCATTATATATTCTAAATGCATAATCACGCTATGCGGGCTTGAGCATAGATTAATTTTGTATCACTTCGAGTTCTACCAACGTCCTAGGGCACCTAGGAGAGCCTGTGTTGCGATATCTGGAATGGATGTCAGAGCGTGACGATTTCTGGCTCTTATCAATCTTCTTTCGACACGGGTGCCGACAGCGGAGAATCAAATCTGATCGTGACAATCTGTGACGAAAAGTTTGCAACTCCTTGTTTTGAGGACTCGCGACTCCGGCTTCCTTCCGACAGGAGCAACGCCGCACCGATTTTCGGACGGGTAGCGGGGGGCATTAGAATATAAGTTGTTCTACTCTATTCTCAAGTTTGAAGGCCCTAGCTGCCAAATTGAGGGAATCCGAGGCGGTTTGCAAAAAAGTTTGCAAGACCCTGAGAATGCTAGTATCTCGCCTTGCTGAGTCGCGGTCTCAAAAAATGCGAGATCAATCTCATCACGTGGCCCCTTAGTCACCCAAAAAGGTGTCAAACCGTTCCACAAATGGCAATTCTGCCAATTGACGCTTCCCTGGGAATTACGAGGCACAATACGAAAGGAAGGCGAACCCAAAAAACAGTGAGGGAAGAGTAATTTTTGACTAATGTTGGTCTGGGTAACCGCTGATGCACTTGAGGCGAGGTTCTGACCTGCCCCAGGTCCCGGCGAGGGTGTATAACTTTTCGCTGAAACCCCCCCCAAAAAATTGGCCCGACCCAAAAAGTCGTGGGAAAAACCTCCGAGGTGTGTTTTCGATGTATTTCCATGTTCTGAGTATGAATCCGATGGCAGAATTAAATTTTAACGAGCGGTCACAGAGCCCCCCTGCCAAGTACTAAATTGTCGACTTTGGTTGTCCCCGACTGTAGGTCGCGCCAGATCCAGTGTACAGCATAGTACTAGGGGTATACTCGGAGCCCTCAAGCGCTCGAATCTCGGAGAGCGCTTCTGCAGGCCGGACAAGTGGTCGGATTGACCAAGGAAGATCAAGCATCAGCAGGCACACCAACCCTGGTCCCGCAATGCTGAGGTCTGACAAGGGTCTTTCGAAACACTTTTGGCAGCATTGCTTGTCTCCAGTTAGTCACGGTGTAGGAAGTGGAATGGGTCTCCAGAAATGCTCATCAGACCTCCAATTGCCAGCGCAAGTCGTAATACTACACTGGGCAGGCTAAGTCCACGATAGGATAAGCAGACTCAGGGAAATTCGCGAAGACCTGATGGCTGAAAATTCATGATGGACGTTGTGCTTATGGAGTTAGAATGAGAGATCCCGAGCAGCAGAGAACTGAGAGGAAAGGCTCGGGAGGATCAAGATCCAAGAATCGATTTAATTTGCTTTTTGTTTGTGTGTACAGACTTTGGACGCTGTTTTTCCACAATTTGGACGCTTGTCGGGGTATGTTGAACCTAGTGGCCGCAGACACACCGACTCCTTCCTCCCTCGTCCGGTGTCGGTAGCTCGCAGGACATGTTCGACAGGCGGCGCACACCTCTCGAGGGCTAGCTAGGCAGCGGGGGTCCGTGCGCAACGTTGGGTAATTCCCACGTCTCTGACATAATCCCTTGGTTCATCCCCCCACTTCCTTGCTCCCAACCATCATCACCCGACCCAAAAGCCTTGAAATGTCGCAACCCCCGCCTCAAGGCATGCAACAGATGATTCAAGAGGGCCAAGACATGTCCGGAAACTCGTACTATCCCCCGGAAAGCGACTTAACAGGAGGTCTTCCCATCAACCTTGACTCATTACGAGACGGACCGCCAGGAAGCAAACCATTTTATCCATATTCGACACTTATTCGGTACGCCTCTGTTTCTGGGTTACTGGGAGCGCTCGGTGTGCCCGAACGAGACACCCGCGCTCGCCGTGATAAGCCCCTTTTAACAAGTCTACAGTTATGCCATCAAAGGATCTCCCAATCAGAAGCTTTTATTGGAAGATATCTACTACGCAATTGAGTCCCGAGTATGTTGGATCACAACTTTGGTTGCCGATCTTTTGTCGTTTACAGTCACTGTAATTTTCAGTTCCCCTACTTCAGAACCGCCCCTAATGGATGGAAAGTAAGTGTACATGTCATCATCAATTTGTATTTGAAAACAACACTTCCACGAATACGCGACAACGCGTTCGCGCTGTTGTTATTTGACTGGCCCTATTTGTTGTGGAAAGTTTACCGGGCTACCTCAAATCTCTTTCATCTAACCGTCGAATGCTGACATCGTCTGCCAGAATTCTGTCCGCCACAATCTTTCCCTGAATCCATGCTTCGAAAAGGTTCCCCGACCTCTGACGGACCGAGGAAAGGGTTCATACTGGACTGTGAACGAAAATGTTGATCCTCGCACTGGTGTGCATCGCATTAGGAAGAAGAAATCCAAGGGTCCTAAGCGAGGTTCTGAAGAAGCTGATGGAGACTACATGCCGGACCCATCGTTCGATGACCCCCATACACAGTTTGTCCAACCTCCCATGCACCCGGATGATGCTGGTCCAAGCAGACAAGTTCCATATCCCCCTCCGTACCCGTATGGCCTTTTCATGTTGCCCTCGGGGAGTCTCTTTAACCTTTTTATCTTGTAGTTTCGATCCCAACTTTCCCATAATGGGTGGAATGCGATTTCCCCCTCCCCCACCGATGCCGATGCCTTTGGAAGAGGGTGTCGAAGTTGATGAACACGGAAACATCAATTGGCGTCTGGCGTGGCTGAAAGAGCTCGGGCACCTTCAGCACTTGACTGCCGAGCAAGAGAAGGCGAATGTGGATCCGGAATGGTATAGGATGATGCTTTTCCGCGTCAGGAGTGCTTTAATGCCTCCGCCGATGAATCCCGAGGCCCTCATGCACGGAATGCCCCCACATATGGCTGCCCCACCCGCGAATACGGCTGATGTCCAGCCCCAGCAGCAGCAACCGTAGTAGTCTGGATTCTTTTTTTTTTGTTTCGTTTCGTTCTTCGGTCCGGTCTGTCGATCTATTCCACCCTCTTCTTACATCTGTTTAGCTTGTTCAATCTATTTTTTTCTCTCGTTTTTCGCTCGTGTCCGAGCCTCAACTGTCTATAACCGATCTTTCCGAAAGATTTAGATCATGCTGCCATACTATCGGGCGTTCGGGCTAAGATATTCAATCTGCCTGACTAAGTCGATTGGGACCGGCGCGAACATTAGCCCCACCTTATGTAATCGTAGATCTTGCCCCCAACAGCGACCATGTCCCCTGCAGCATTAATAACGCCAATCCCTAGAGGATTCACATCATCTCCTGTCACATATAACAAGGGATCTACCTTGGTTGTCGGATCCCTGTCTACTGCGCAGGACGGGAAGTACCAATCGCTCATCGCAGAGCTGGAGCGAAGCAGCAAGGTGGACAGGTTATTATTGGACAGATTGGTGGATGGAGGTACGCCTAGCTATTGGAAGCTTTACTGTCAGTGCCTTATGATACCTGAGGCTTTAGCAACAATACTAGGCCCTGGTTCCTACTCTTCGATCCATATAACGCTCGACCGATCAGATTACGAGACTTTGGCACCCCACCACTCCTCGCTCCTATCCCAATTGTTATCAGGACTGAGTCCGTTGGGCATGCTGCACTTCCTAAATGTTGCAGACACTATTCAGGAAGTGCTTTCAGAGCTCAAATTGACTGGTTTCACTGTCCTATCAAGTTCCTCTGAACAAGGGACGGTACATGCCCAAAAGCCGTCGTATTCGCCAAGTGCCTCGTTTACCCTTGGAAAGAAAGCAACCACGGCTCCAGCGCTGCCACTTTTGTCTCGCAAGAAGACGGATTTGGCGGGGAAGAAAGCTCTGTGGTCTCTCAACACACCTGCGAGCTCAGTCATCGACGCGGAGGCCCTTCTCACCGCCGAGGATAAAGCACGCCCTGTCCCTCTTTGTGAACCAGTCACGTCAGCAACTCCACGACGGAAGAAAGCCTGCAAAGGTTGCACTTGCGGGCTCGCAGAGCTGGAGGAAGAGGAACGGCAGAATGGCAACGTTGTGGTTCTTGATGGTTCCATCAATGGAGAAGCCAGAGAGATGACGCAGGGCGAGAGGGCAAGATTGATCCAAGCGGCGATCGCTGCCCCGAAGGCGACTAGTAGCTGCGGGAGCTGCTTCTTGGGAGATGCATTCCGATGTGCGGATTGCCCATATCGAGGTAAGCGCTTGTTTTCCATCCATATCGTCAGCTTTGTTCAGTATCATTATGCAGGTTTACCTGCATTCAAACCGGGTGAGAAGGTGGAGATAGACTTTGGCATGGATGACATCTAGACGTCGTGTTTATGATTGTGCTACGGTAGTAGCCAAGCTTTTTATTGCTTTTTACTTGGGTACGCAAGTCACGTGCTACCTCCATGCATCCACCGGAAGCCTTTGCGCCTCTCCGCCCGTTATGCTCGGTCTGCAGCCACCGTGCTTCGATCTATACCTGCCCTCGCTGTACGGCGCGCACCTGTTCATTCCACTGCTCTAAGAGCCACAAGTCGGCCAACGAATGCACAGGCGAGCGAGACAAGGCCGCATACATTTCCATGAATCAGTATGGATGGGGCACAATGATGAATGACTATGTCTTTTTGGAGGAAGTTGGGAGGCGTGTAGGGGACTGGGGCAAACAGATCGCGCGGGGCGGGTATGGGACCAATATCAAACGAGGCAGTCATAATGGCAGAGGCAGACCCGGCCGCGGAAGGTATGGAGGCGGTACGAAACGCGATATGCTGAGACTCCAGCTTGAGGCGCGCGATATAGATATGGAACTGCTTCCGACAGGGATGGAACGCCGCAAAATCAACCAGTCCTTTTGGGAACCCAAGTGTGTTCTCAAGTTGACGTGGTTATCGCTCTGATTGACGTTCGCAGAAACCAGACAGCCCTTATGACTGTGGAGTTCAAGTTCCATCCACCTCGAGATCCGCTTATTCCAGCGTCTCAACCACCAGACCCGCCGTTCGTACTTATAACACACAAGAACAATATCAACACACCGCTCCTTGCTCTGGCTCAACGGGCAACAGCACATGCACTGGCCAAAAAAAATGCTCCCCCTGGATGGCTCAAACACTTTGTGACCCCTGACCCAGATGACCCAGAGTCCTTCCGTCCACCCCAATGCGTCATGATAGCTCATCTCGATCCTGGCTTTACAATTTCATTGAATGTCGGGAAAAGAGCAGCATATCACCGATTCGATCCATCGAAGAGCCTTACACTACTTCTACGACACACTCACTTTGTGGAGTTCCCCACCATTGAGTTGTGGGAGGAATTCCATGGTACAGTGGTGGACACCGCCGGTATCGTGACCCAGCAGCCACAAGAGGACGAAAGGCCTTTGAAACGTAGGAAGATCGCGGGGAAGAAGGCAATGAATCGATTTTTGGGTGAATACGGAAGCGATGAGGAAGAAGAGGGGCAACGGGGCAACGTCCTCTCTCTGTTGGGTGAATATGGTGCAAGTGATGACGAAAATCTTGGTCGAGGAGGCCTTGACGGAGTTGACTCGGATGAAGAAGAGGTCGAGAGAGACCCTGCCGTCCTGCTCGAGTTGATGCGGCGAGCGCAAGGCAGCGGAAGATGGGAAGCTGATAACGAAGAGGACGAACAGGTAGATTGGTGTGACTGGGAAGAGGAATGATTCGCTATTGATTCAACCGCTGATGCCTTACGCCTCAAATATCCTGCCTTCGAAGATCGAGGAGGCCCTTCATGAACAGCTGTACTTCCAGTACGGCAGTGACAACTTGACTGAGTGGTGTCTCCTGGGTGTTGCGAATAGGCGATGCATTTTTAACTTCGACTTCCCAAAGCGTATCGCTATGTACAGGTACTGGTTCCTGTGTTTTGGGGTCGACCTCGGTGAAGATTTGAGTACGGATGGGAACGCTTGAATAGGCTATGGGGGTTGCATACCTGTTCCTGTTGAAACATCAATATGACCAGCATTCCTCGTCGAAATGCATAGCCGCGCTTGTAAATTTGAGATCGCCGCCTGCATCCAACCTCTAGCTTGAACAAGAGAGAAGTGGGAAGACATACACGTATCCCAAAGCAGCAGCAAAACTTAGGGCATCTCCTACGACTTGGCAGGTAGACCAAGGTCTAACGGTGGCCTCGGGGTGAACTCGCACCGGTTCAGGTTTCAAGTACGAGTACAGCACCCTGCGGATGTGTCGGTCGTCTGCGATGAGAGAGCACTGAAGCATACCATGGAGAATCTGTTTCAGATAATTCCTTCTTGGCTCTCAGCAAGATGGGATCACTCCCAACCTCTCTTTGGTGCTGTGCGTCGAGAGGCTCGAAAACGATCTCGCGCGTGTGCATGAGTTGACTTGATTCGCTGTGCAGAGTGATGCGGTTGAGGATTGCCTTGAGGTCCCGAGAGAAGAACTCGCCAAAAAGCGCGACTTCATAGAAATGAGATGACATGGCGATCGAGGTGAAGTGGTCGTGAGATCGACGCTGACGTCCTTTCACGGTCACTTCATGTCAGTGATGAAATTTGAAATGCTATGTTGCTCGCTACCGATGATGGTGGGGAGCAAGAACAGGCACGTGGCTGCGCGGACAACTCGACGTTTCGCCAATCCGCCGAACCGCAGATGAGTCCGTCATGAACGTTGTCCCATCTCCGGGCCCATATAAGGCCCTCTCCGAGGCAGGTAAGCCTTTCCCATCTGCAAAATGAAGGCGAAGGAAGCCTTCAATTTCCTCATCGTTTCCCTTGTTGCAGGTGTTCCCAACCCCAAGGCGTCCCATCGACGCTCTCGCACCTCCAAACGGTCAGAGCACTCCAAGCGCGACTCCGGCCATTACTTGACCTACTACCAGTCCTCATTGGCCGATGGTCGCAGTGATACCAGTGACCCAGTTCATCGTATCAAACACCTCTCGGTTGGCTCTACATCGTCCTCTGAATACGACTCCGACTCCGACTCCACCAATTTAAAGATCACTGAAAATATCCCTCCATCTAGAGCGAGGATGCGTTCAGGGATACCTTCAGATGGCGGCTCAGACAGGCGCCGTGTGGCCATAGTTGAGGTTGATGTCGAGAGTAGCGAGTTATCCCAACACCACCGAAGAGGATCCATCCTGGCGCGGCGCGGTCTCCAATCTAGCCTTGCAGGTCTTGCTTTGGTCGCACCGCCTGACGCTGCTCCCAATACATATTCCCATTTAACACCCCCTTCCACAGCACCTCTGTCGGCAGATACAATCGCCGGCGACCAGGGAGAGGCCGACTCGGAGGAACGATCAGCCCAATATTTCTCTGACTCACGTGAGCAGACATTCCGCACTGCTTCACCCTCACGACAACCTCGGATCTTTGTCGGCGACAATACCACTTCACAGCCAACCGCTCTATACCACCCCGTTGCTCGACATCGAAGTTCTCGATCTCCTAATACTGCGTCGGATGGTTCCGATCGATACCTTTTACCGCAGTACGCCAGGACACCGGCAACAAGAGGATCTTCTCAACCATTAATCAAGACGCCTGATATCGGTGAAGAAAAAGATATCAATATTCGAGTGGCGGCCCCGGTCGTGATCAGCTTGGAATCCACTGAAGCGATCCGGAGAGGAAAGTCTTTAACTGGAAAACTGAGCCAAATGGCCTCACATCCCAACACGGCTCTTCCCTCCCCCCCGATTGGCTCGGTACATCAGCCTGGTGCGTTACACATGTCAGTAATATCCTATATTTCACATAACTAAACGCCACCACAGACCAAATACATCAACCACGAGCTGCGTCGAGTCTCGGCCTCAAATCCCCTGCTCCTCCACGTCCCCCTCGCCTTCATTCTCCGATTTCGACACGGACTAGAATTGAAATAGAAGCTGTAAAGCAGGCTTTACAATTACCCCCCTCAGTCACTGCCGCCTTCGCCGTCACTGGCTCGAACACTAGCACAGACAAACTTCCAGAGCCTGAAGCAAAAACTTTCGATTCTTGTATTGAAGACGCCGGGACATTGTACGTATCTGAATCATTATAAGAGATCAGCTCACGGATACAATCTAACCAGCTCAGGACTGAATCATGTCAAGTCGGTCCATCGGCGGGAGGGTGCTTATCAAGTATCGAATTCGACCAGTTCGGACTCTGAAACCTCCGTTCCTTCAACAATACCGATCACTAACGTTGCTGCGTCCGAAGGTGGAGAAACTGCTTTCAACGATGCTGCACGCACCGGTAATCACACGGTGACCGATAGTGAGGATGACGTTCCGGACATAACCGTCGTACGTCCCTTGAGATACAACGGACACCCACGCAGATATGAAAGCGAGTCCGATGGAACATCCTCCGCATTCTATAAGCGGCGGACGCTTGAGGCGATCCCTTCAGAGGATGATACCTGGCCTGAATCACCGAACCTTCCTCCAAAGAGTCCCACGACCGTCTTCGACAGAAATCTAAAGCGCTTCTCGGCGTTGCCTCGACCTCCATCTCCCTCATCCCAGACCCCTTCTCCCTCACCCAGCCCGGTGCCCCTACCTACTGCTCGCCCCAAAATCAAGTCTTTGACTCCTCCTGCTATGTTCTGTTCCGAAATCACCTCTTGTAAGTCTTCTCTTGAACGATGTGTGCTATATGCACAAAAGATCAATGAACTGTACGTGTACGACTCTGGTCTTGGGGATTGGACTATCGAGACGGGACATCGAGGTAGGCGACGGATGTTGTTCTCCATATATGATCTCTTTATTGACATTGTTTGAAAAGCCAACGCAAACCGTCCCACCATAGCGATGTCGGCTCATACCATCATTCCACAGCCTCGGCACACATCAGGTGGGTCGATCGTATCCGAGGCGACTTTTCCTATCCGTCCAGATGCTTCAGTTGCCACGGATCTGTCGATCAGAACACAAGACTTGATTCCAGCGACACCTGTTAATCTGCCTTACCCCTCGCTGGCGAACCAATTCCTATCCCCACCACCATCGTCATTTAGTCGATCTCACGCAGCTGCAAGTCCAGCCACGAAATCCGCCGGATTCTTTTCCTCTCTTGGCAGAAAGGCCAGTCTCTCAAAGAAAGAGAGAGCAACAGCGATGTCGCCAAGTACCTCCTCAAGTGGGGGGAAATTGGTCAAAGGCCCTCCTCCACAGCGAGTCATCAACATGTCCAACACTCCTTCTGTTCCTGGAGGCCCACGGGCTGCGCCCCATCACCGAATGCTTCGTTCGAAGACTATGTTGCCTCCCGCAACCAAAACACTACTTGCCGAACGCGATCGTGCTATAATCCGGCGGCCTTCTTCATCTGATATTTCACATTCACCTCCTCCCCTTGATATCTCTTCGGACCCAACATTTGCACGACAAGTCGATAAGCTTGCAGATCTCTTACCGCACGCGGATCGAAATGTTCTTGCTGGCTACCTGCGACGTGCTGGCCAAGATATCCTAGCCATCGGCCAGTACCTTGAAGATGAAAAGAATGGAACCCTTCGATTATAACATAGAGTAATGGCATAGTCGCTAGCTATCACTGTTTTAGCTTTCCCGCTTTCATTGGTTTACGGCTCATCGTTACACATGCAATTCACGACCTCTTGACAACCGCACATATGTATCTTATGGACTCCTGCAATGACACATCTTCCCTTCTTCAATCCAGCTATCGCCCCATGAGGTTGACCGGCCTGAACTTGCCAGCTGAGCGTCTCGTTGCCGTTGGAGCTGTGAAGACTATATCTGAAAGTTAGTATAACCGAGTTGGCTATTGATGAGCTTCCAATGCCTTGTGGATTGGGCCGATTTGTCGGATGAGGGGCCCAACCCGAGTGGTTAACGGGTGCTCGTTTCACTTGATGATCCATGAGTAGGTCCTCGACCTCGTTCGCACTTTCATCAGCTGTCGAATATTCTGATCGATAGGAAGGTTCGTTGGAGGCAGCGAAAGGTCGAGGCGCTCCGTTTCTAGTCTGGGAAAGCTGGGGTTGCCCATTCCAAGTGCCTTGGGGCATAAAAGCGCTTCGATTAACCATGGGTGTTCTTTGGATCTAAATGCGTCATATGACCATGTCAATGCACGAGTGGAACGAAACGGGAGATGAGCCAACCCCGTTGACCTCCATTCCTGCGCTCACGTTGCCACCGTGACTGAAGTTTGGCAGGGAGTTCCTCTGCTTTGCTCGTTGATCATCGCCGGCGGATACTCCGACGTTAAGGCTACCGTTTTCCTTGCCATTGGGATTTGGTGCGAGGAGGGCTCTGCGCTTTAATTTGTCATGCGAGACCTGGCAGGAGAACAAATCGAAAACGACTCGAGAGAAATGATGCAATAAATGCCTTGAGCTTCTGATATTCTTTATCTCGCTCCCTGGCCTCATCTTGTAGTTCATGGATTTTTCGCCGCTCAAGCTCCAGATCCCGTTCTAGTTCTGATATGGATAGGAAAAAGATCAACAGTAGGGAGAAGCAAGGGAAAGGCACTCGCGAGAAATTTTGCTGTTGAGCAATGCAATTTCGCTATTCGCTGACCACTTTGTGAGACCCTGATTCGTGCCACTCTTTCTCTGAAAGCTTCACCTTCTCGAACAACACTCTCTATTTGTCTTTGAAGTTGCGTATTCTTTTCGTTCAAGTTGCGTACCACTGCTTGTTGAAATGAGCTATAGAGATCTTAGCGTGCAATGAAATTAGGAAGCTCGAAAGAGGGTAAAACTTTTCTTGGTATATCTGATATTGCCAGAAAGACATGGCGCTACAACGTTTGAATGAGGGCGAGGGAAAGAACCAAAAATACGAATGCATAGACCGAGTACAGATTTCCAGGATAATCGACGGGTTCAGGCCCGATAAAACTGACTGTGAAGTGTGCAGGTAATAGAGGAAAATGCGGACATTCAGCGAATCTTACTGTCTTGTAGTCGTTCGTGGGATGGAGGGAGCAGACCTAGTCTTGCATCTCATGAATCAATCCGAACATTGTCCAAGCTTTCGAAGAATCCGCACAACGACATCGTCACTATGACTCCATCAGCGTGCGCAAGGAAGAATAGTCGAACGGCCTTGCGGTTCTCCCAAAGCCGTATCACACGCTTCGATGGTTTAATCTAAAAACCAGATGATAATTGGGACAGCGGACCTGGACAGAGCCTAGCGGCGCTGAAAAGTTCATTTGCGCAATCGACTAGGCTCGATTTAATATTCTCCAAAGTTTCGAAACGTCGTATTTGGGAGATGTACCACAGAATATATGCGAGCCTGTTTGAGGAAAAGAGTCTCGGTGAGGTATTGAGAAGTCAATCGGCGAAATACTCACACGTCGTCTACGTGAAGTATGCAGGAAATGGTCATAATTGTGGCCAAGACGACCAGAGAAAGCGAGGACACACGACAACCGCCTTGTCTGTAAGGGACCGTCGGCAAGTCAGACGATTACACTTGAGCTCTGTGTCCATTATCCTAGAGGGTGTTTTCGAGATTCCAGGTTTGCATGAGAATCAAGAGTAGGATGTGATCCTCGCTACATGATCACAGCATACAATTATTTAAATAACGTGCTCATAGTGAAGTTTAGCCATAAATGCGTACATATGCTAAGTAGAAGGAAAATGCTTTGTCTAACTGTCTATCACGCATACAATGACAAGAATAACCAGGAATCAGGGAAGGATCAAATACAAAACGAGAGACACAAAAAGAAAGAACGAGGTCGTGGTTCAACTCGAAATCATTCCCGGATCTTCTTCGACGACAAAGATCTCATCGAAAATCTGTTTACCATCCGTGGAGAGTGGCGGAAGCTGGCAATGTGTGACCGAAGGATTATCTCGAGATGCCTTGATTCTGCGCACGCGTTCCTTGTTCCAGATCCGTTCCAGGGTCTGCGTCAAGCTCCTCAATCCGGCCAAAAATCCACGATCGGACTGTTCGGGATAGTGCGGCGGAAACCTGGCGAAGATCAGCCCAGTTTCGGGGTCGATGTCTTCTTCATAGCCGGTCGAAGAACCCTCACTGAGGAAGTTGCGGTAGCCGGGATCCGGATGGGGAACCCAATCTTGTCCCGTGGTGGTATGTGCGAAGTCGACGATTCTGACGTTGACTTCGCCACGTTTACGTCGACCGTTCGAGCGCTTGGCCACAGGACCAGAGAGGAGATCTTCGCTGTGGGATCGTCGAAGCGAAGATTTGTCGACAGTGTCTTCTAATCGTCCCAGAGACTCCCCGCGTCTACTCCTCGATGATGGCTGTTCTAGCACTGATGCACGGAACGCCTCCTGTGTTTCACGCTCTCCATCGTAGATGAGCAAAATACTGCATCCATAAAACCTGTAGCCCTTTAGACGATTGATGATGCGCGCCAATGCATACAGTTTCTGTAGCAGAACAGGTATATGGTATGCGAGTAAACGTTCACCATCCGACAGGAAGGATTTGACAACGGAGTCAAAGTCCTCCGGACGAATCTCGCGTCCCTTGTATTTATCTTGTGTCGTATAAGTCTGCGTAACATAATTCCAGACCTCGTGGACATGATATTTCAGCATGCATCAAGCCATCACGACGAAGGAAACACACCTGCATTCCACACACTCTAACTCCCAAGGATTTACTCGTCGTCCTATCACACTTTTTACGCTGACTCTTTTTCTTTGCTGGCGTCGCATCAATGCCATACTGTCGAGTCCCCATTTTCAGGTCCATGACGCATGGGTGTTTGAGTCTCCCTGTCAGGTCTTCCATCAAGATGAAATGGTTTTGACGTGTGGCAGATGTCTTGGTCTCATTCTGCTCGGGAATTGACGATTGTTCAAGGACCATAGGATGAAAGGAGGAAGCTGGGGGCCTCACAGAGTCCATAGACCGTGAACGACTTCGTCGACAAGTTGGAGAAAACGGCCGAAAGCCACCTGGAGAATCAATGTCTAGATCAAACACCCCCGACACGCCAGCGTCCCTGTTGTGATCACAATTAAAAGTGTCGCAACTCTCCTGGGGTGATCGGCTCTGATGGCAACGAACGGGAATGTCGCCATCAGAATGGACATCATGGCGATGTTCGTCTTGATGAAGCAATGCCTGGGTACGTCGAACACGCTTCTTTGGTACTGGATGGTTTTCGCCGCTATCTCCTTCATAACCGCCTTCTGCCGTTTCATCGTCAGGCTTCGAGACACTGGACCAAATCGGTCGTCGGCCTAGCCGACGTAGAACTGTGTTGAAGACATGATCCTTTAAACGCCTATTGACCACTGTAGACCCCGTTCCGCCGAACCACGGGGGAAATGGTCGCGACGACCGGTCGGAGGTGACAGGCTGTCTATGGCATGGAGGCCGAGACTCGGAGTGGGAGGGTGGTGGTGGTGGTGGTGGTAATGGCGCATCCTCACTGTTGACATGTGATACAAGGTAAAAATCGTCATCCAAGCTTGAAGGTGGGCTGCTGGCTAAAGGAAAGGAATGTGTATGCTGGGTCGGGGGATTCATGAGCGTGGGCGCATTCTCCTCCTGAGCCATGAATGGGGGATGACGTCCGAGGGCGCTATGTTTTGGTTGTACGTAACTGGGAGTTGGAGTCCTCGAGCCGAGGTCTGGACTGGAAGCGCTATTGAAGCTCTGGAAACCTCTTCGCAAAGGACGTCGGGCGCTTAGGGGGACATTCGCCGCCGAATGAGAGAAGGAACGGCTGCGACTACCTCGTAGAACCCATTCCGGCACAATGTGACGGTTGCGATCAAGTACAACCTCAGGTAATTCAGCTTCATCCGTATCACTGTCGGCTGGTGGTAAAGATCGAGGGGAACGGGATTTTGCAAAGGGGATGGCGAGTGAAGTCAATGTTTTGTCGGTGGAGGCATGTTGGAAGGATGGGCGAGACGGGGGTGATCGGCTTCTGGGAGAACCTGGTCGATGCGCTCGTGGTCCTTTTGGAACACGCCGATAGCTGACGAGCATAACCCCTAGATACCGGGGAATGAAGCCCAGAAGCGGGGGGGCTTCCCGCTCGACAGACTCGTAAAATAGGTTTTCACGGGATACAAGGGGCTAATGACAAGGGTGTTCTATAAACTTGATGATGTAGAGGAAACGGGAATGTTGCAAACCTTGCATACAGCTTGTTTGGTGAACTTGTAAATGGCACTGTGTCCGCCAACCTGATTACGAAAAGGTCGCAATGGAATATGCGGCAGAGTTTGATGCGCATTGGCAACGAAGTTCTCGTCGAATGGATGATCTTGGTCAGTAGAGTTGACCTTCTGCTTGAAGTGATTTCCCGTGTAGAGTAAAGATAGATTGTGTGAGTCTTCTGCAGGAGGGGTGATATCCAATGGCGAAAAGGCAGATGGGGATGTTGTGGAGGCGGCGGAAGTCGAAGTTGTGGTCGAAGCAGTTTCCCATGCGGAGTCATCATCAGTAGACCACGGTGAGACATAATTGGGCTGCTTTGAAAAGTTATATTCGAAAAAAGCAGGCCGGATGGGAAGCGGGTAGGGAGACGGGTCGCGAGGAGCGTGGGTCTCGTGGGAGGGTGCTGAGCCTCTCGGATCAAAATTCCCTGTATCCTGCTTTATGGGGGATGGAGGTATGCGGCTAGTAGGAGGGCGGGAGGGAGAAGGAGAGGGAGGATAGACGCGTGAAGGGCGGCGGATGAAAGGAGGCGGAGGGACAGGAATGGATGCAGGGCGATCATCGAGACCGCTCGTGTTATTAAGAGATTCATCTAACCGTTCACGCTTTCTCCCCCGCGCTGTATCCTGCCTGCTCCCCAAATCTTTTCTCGGTTCGCTGAGACTGGGGTCGCGTACCAATGAGGTGCGGTCATTGGCATCCTGGGGTCCCTTGCGCTCGAGTGTCGTCGAACTTCTCTCTCGCCTCATTGCAGCTGCCTCGCGGTCCGGCCATTCTGAACGCTTCACAAACTCAAACTGAGCTTCTGCAACATCGGGCGATCGAGAGAATGAATAGGATCCGCGCCGAGCTGATAGATCGGTACGGGAAGAAGATTCGGCTGACATGGTATCCTCGGAGGCGGTCTCTTTGAAAAGCTGAAGGGTGGCAGCGACCTTGCGACCCATTCCGGATGTAGACGGGTGGGATGGCATGTCGGTTGGACTCGATGGGGTGGATGAAGAAGATGAGGATGAAGCCACACTGGGACTTCTTTGGAATCTAAAGGATTTCGTGGGGGACTGAGCGGCGAGGGTTTCGGGCGGCGCTGAGCCGGATTCAACGTTGTGGAGGTGATTCGGGATATTTCTGTGGGTGCGCTTGGAGAGGTGAGATGAAACCTCGGTGTCATGGTCATCAAGATGGGTGGCCGTTCGAGGAGACAAACCGTCGGCTGATTGGCGGTGGATTCTATGAAAGGAGGAACTGCGGGAAAGGAGTTTCTCGACGACGGCGTCGGGCTGTGGAGCAATGGTGAGGAGACGGGGCGACGAAAGGGCCGTTACATTTCCGGAGCTGGGGGGAGAGAGGGGGAAGGGGTACTGGGACTGTTTGGTTCTCGAGCCTCCGTCGAGAGGATCCATGGTTAGCGGTGGGAGGGAGGAGTCGTCGAAATCCAAGTTTTCCGAAAAGTCGTGATATCACAAGAAACGGCGACCACGTGCTTTTACACCAGGTCCAGGAACGTTCAACTTCAATGATTTACGACCTACGCACGTTGCTCTCATACCTCTAGTCAAATGTCGTTTCGCCGCTTTCCGTACCCTCCTGGAGCGACTCTCTCTCTCTCGTCTACACTCGTATGGCAAATACAAGTCCGAGAGACGGCATCACGCCAGGCCGACCACCGGTATAAAACCAACGCCAACAGGTTCCGAATTCTCATCGTTCTTTCGTACACTCGCCGGCGTCTTTAGCTGTTTAGACCTTGTGTGCACCCTTAGTTTCTCACCTATTCACTCTCCTAGCCGTTCGCTCTCTCGTTTTCAAAAGAGGACTGTCCGATGGTACGACACTTTGAAAGTTGTTGACCTTCTCCCTTCCCTACCTCCATTCAACCATCATGACCGTACAATCCGATGGTGCTCCGTACCTTTGCATCGCCTCCCTTAAAGGAACGTTCTCTGACTCAACCTTCATTCTTCCTGTTGCTTTCCGAACGAAAAACTTCCATCTTCGGCCACTTACTAAGGATTTGCAATACTCCATCCCCTGTGACAACCCTGCGGCGTTATCTCTCACCGCGTTCTCTATTCCCTACTGCGGGATAACTTCACGCGGTTGTATTTTTGGCTTCCGTCTTAAGTGTCCTTGCTGATTTGCCCTCGTATCACCGTTCTGTGTTGTCGGAATTTTCCCGACACAATTCCACATGGGACATTCTTGTATCACCGGAGGTGGGGTGACTTGGTGCTCGTGAGACGCTCGTCGCAGATAAAGCCTATCAATCATAATATCTATCTAATCTAATGCTGTGTAGCCGCAGTTGCCATTTTAGAACTGTTAAGCTACAATTTTGTGATGTGTTGTGAACTAAAGTGAATTGCTGACTTTTTTGGCATGAACTTTGCTCATGCCATATGTTAAATGATCTGGAGTTGTAGAGCTTTTCATTGACAAAAGTGGGGGAAATAATTCAAAAAAAGACATGGCAATTGCCATCAATGAATATTGACTGTAACCTTGCAAGTAAGTTAACTATTATATAATTGCTGCAGTAGCACTATTGTTTAAAATTTATAGCAACAATGAAAGATTTTATTGTTATTTGTTGTTATTTGGCAGCACAATGAGTCATTCTTTTCCATCTATTTATAGAATGAATTATAATCAAAGGAACATTCTAGAATATTGCAGGTCTGAACATATATAAAGTGAGCCATCTTCTTTTTTTCTATCTTTCTTTCATCCAACATAATACTTTGATTTTCCCTACTCAAGAGCTGTAACATAGTATGGCACACAATAGCCTCTGCATTCCACCATGCCACTTTGTTCCTAATTGGAACAATCCTTTGCATGGAGAAACAAAACCACAATTTGGGCCATTAAGATCTTTAAATCAAGCTCATTCTCACAAAGGTGCTTCTGACAGTTTTTGACAATACTCACTACCCAATTATGTTCTATTTACAGTAAAGCAAATGACAAAACCATCGAAAACTCATTTGCAATCCAAGACATCAAATTTCAAAGTACATTCTTGGAAAATTTCAAAATCAAGTAGTCCAGATGTTGGAATTTCTCAAGAAGTGTTATCATTGCCCTTGACAATATTATCCTCATCTGTATCTGAACCAAGCACACATTCAAGCTTCCTATCTTCTTCAGGGTTGAACCTGCAGGTAGAGTCTCATGCTCAATTTAAATATTTCATTTAATTATAAGAATAATTCTGATATTTACAGAAAAAGACATCTGCCTCCAACTATTCTTCCAATACTGCAACACCCACTTTGGTGTCCACTCATAAACCCTCTTCAGAGGACATAATTAGAGTCAATCTCCGGCACCATAAGAGAAGCTTTCCTGTAAGTTGAATTGGTTGCTCATCTGTCTGATATTGAAGATTGGTCTCCTAACTGGGCCCCTTTGTGCAGTTTCATGTTTCACCATTTCTACACAAGAAGCAGAGACCAGCTGATTGGAAAAGAGACAATCCTGCAGAGGTATCAGTGCCAGTGCTAGAATCTAGAAAACAGGATTCTTCAAAGCAGATCAAGAATTTGCCTAAGGCAAAAGATCAAAAGACTACACTTCCAGAGAATAGCTGCTCTGGCACTCCCACCACATGGACTTCTGGTTCCAAAGTTGTAACAGGCAACTACCATGATTCCCATTCAGCAGCGAAAAGCCAACGACATCCAAGTCATCCATCCAAACTAGTCACCTCCCTGGCAGGCTCTTCCTGTCTGCACATTCAACAATTGACCAAATTGGTCATCATCAGATGGGCAAATGAGCTCAAATCCCTTGACTACTTGCTTGGATGTGGGAAATTCAGTGGAGAGAGCCAGATAAAGCTCGACAATATTCTTTCCCAGCTCGAGGCCAATCAAGACCATCCGCATTGGACAAAAAAGCTTCTACGCGAAAACGAACTTCATGCGAAGATTCACAAGGTCTGGACATCTCCAGAGTACTGCAAAAAGTCCCGAAAAAGAGCCGGGAAAATCTATAGCTTGTGGTGGAAAAGGCAAATGGTTGACTCGCCGGTCTGACTCGGATGTTCGTTCGAAAAGGGGTTGAATCAACGTCAACGGAGGGTGCCGAAGACCGAACGGGGCTGCACTGGCATGATTCCGTACTCTTGATTGTATTACCACAATATACCCGATAAATTACGGTCGATGCTTAAGCTTCATGAATTATCCATTGCCTCCTATTCAAGAGGTACTTCTACATCTGAAAAGGAGCAAGAATAGCATACATGCTATCATGAGGGAGCATCGTGGAATTTCCTCCGTTTGGCTACTGGGCCTTCGTCACCTGAATCATCCACGATCAAAATCGGAGAGCCAGTATCAGCCTCCCCACCGACGTCGATTGGTCCCGGAGCAAGAGGCCGTACAGTGGGAGGGTAACATCCCCCGCTTGCTGCCGCCGGCTCCATCGCCGTTATTTCAGGTAACCCCACAGTTGGATTCGCATCCTTACTTTCGGCACCCGCTGCAGTGGTCCTCCTCTCAAGCGGAACCTTGGTGAATGGCCCCGCTGTCGGATTGTTTCCTGAGATACCATTCCGCTTCGCGCTTCCTCTGATCCGTTTCCCGCCCCGCCCTCTCCCTTTCGCTCTCCGTTCCTTGAGAGATTTGACCATATGCTCTTTAAGGATCTGCAACGCCGCAATTGTCCCCATTTTTTCCAATCCTGACAACGTGTCTTTCGTTAGACCACTGAACACGTCAGGATCAAGAATGAGCGTCCGTTCGTGCAAGATCATGTAGCCTTCTTTCGCAGAGTTATGGGGATGCGAGGGTGAATAATCCGGGTGCGTTGGGGGAATAGGCCCGAGGATGATAGGAAGGCTGACGTCGGAAACTGGAGGTGCAGGAGGTTGCGGTAGTTGAGGCTGGGAAGGATTGGCTGAAGGTGTGGAATTAAGAGAAGAAGGCGGATTTGCAGTTGTAGGAGCTCTGTTTAGAGTAGACATCGGGTGCAATGTCCAAGCAGCATAAGGGTTTGGGGCGTTCACAGGCTGCGCTGGATGCCCGGGAGGTTGGTGAGTCGTCTTCATTTGGGCATGGTGTGGGTGGCTAGAGTATGCAAAGACACCGGTAGTTGCAGGCGTCGTAGTCGTGACCCCATCTTTGACGCTGGGAGAAGAAATAGTGGTATTCGTAGAAGTCGTCGTCATTGTCGTTGTCGGAGCAGGCAGGGATAATTTCATTGGAAGGGGTGCCGACGTCAATGGTGGTGGTAAGGGAGCACCTTTGGGTTCACCCTTGACACTTCTCTTCAGTGGGGGCTCGAGCATAGAAAGTGACTTGTCCTTCTTTCTCTTTCCCATCCCTTCCACTCCACCCTGTGAGCCTCCAGGACCAGTCTGCCAGTTTTTGGCTTCCTGCTCCTCCAACAGTTGTGAATGTTTCTCGTCCAGTTTCCAGAAGAACCCTTTTCCCCTATCACCCCCACACCTTTCAAGCTTCAAAAAAGCGCGACTCGACGACAGATTGTGGCGAACAGAACTCTGCAAAGATGAATGCTTTCAGGAGGGAATTGCAAAATGAAGGGGAAAGCATACCATCCAAGGAGAATCCGTATATCGGTAATAGTCATATGTGTTCATTATCCAGGAACAAATCTCCTGCAACGTAGCCTTCTCTCCGATGGCTTTGATAGCCCGATAGATTAGCTGCGCATATGTGAACGGCGGTTTAGGAGGCATATCCTCTGGCTTGGGCTTGGGAGGCGCAATCGGTTCCACATCACTCTTCTTCCGCTTCTTCGAGTTGGTCTTATTAGACTTGCCGATCGAATTGGAATTCGGCAGTTGAGGCTGAGATACTGTGATGGATTGTGGCTTCAGCAGTGAAGGCGATGGTAAAAGTTGGGGCTCTGGAAGAGGAGCAGGAAGCTTCCGGTCTGCTGGCGGTGGGGGCGAGTTGGAAGGCTGAGACGAAGGAGGAGAGATGGAAGTGATATCGACTGAAGGGGACCGGGGGCGGTTGGTAGAAGATTGCGAGCTGGGAGACGGTGTATCCTCGGGTGGAGGCGGAGGAGGAAGAACGAAATGGAATGTGCGTGATGCGATTTGGATCTGCGACCTAGGTAAAGTGAGTGAATGATGGCAAACCTCCGGGACAAAGGGCTTACCGTTCGCCTAGGGGCGCTCGCGTACCACTACCACACCAGACACCGTCGACCCACGCACCATTTCGCCCGATAACAGCAAGGACGAAGCGGTCCTCATCCTGGTCATACTCAATCTTCGCATGGAGTCGCGAAACACTTTTGAGAGCACCGAGGTCCACGTCAACTGCGGGCTGCCCAGCGGTGGATGACGTGGCGGTATGTGGGCTGGGAGCACATCGACGACCGATGGTGACCGAAAGAGTTTGTATGTAGAAGGTGAAGTGAGGGAAGACGAGGGAGTAATATGCAGATATCTTGTCTTCGAGTGCTGGCGAGTGTTCCATCTTAACGTCGACTAGCGCTACTGGAGATGTAGAACGAGTCCGAGTATCCATGATGGGAGATAGTCGGCAGGAGAGGCGGCGAGCTCGGTTAGATTGTCGACTTAGTCGTCGGTGTCAGTGACAGCCTGGCAAGGGGCCATACTAGGATCATGGTCACACACGTGCCTCCGCGGATCCCCGCGTCTGCAGCCCATGGAGGCCGTTCAAGACAAAGTCGACAAGCTCGCAGACAAAGACGTCGACAGCACAGAATCAGACGTCAGATATCTTGCCTATGGTGCCCGCTTGAGGACCGCCCTTCGTGCTGGCCAACGTTATATTGCCTACGTATGTTTCTACCACCCCCGTATGCTTGCTTCTTGTTCACGTATCAACAGACCAGCGATGTCGGCGAAGCTTTTCGTCCTGTAGTTCCTCCATGGGCTGTCACTGCTGCTTATGGCGTTTCCTGGGTCTATCTCGCAGGGTGAGCATTTGGCAAGTTTGTTACTCCAAAATGGTATTCACCATAAGCCTTCTTAGAGACGTGGGCTACGAGACGTACAAAGCACATCGTCAGGGTCCGTCTCCTGCTGAGACGCCTCACTTGTCCGAGCCTACACGCCTAGGCCTCGCTGCCGTTCAACGCGCCACTTTCCAATCCGTTGCATCCATGTCGGTCTATCCGTCCACCCGCGAGACTCTGATCTGACTCAAAAACTCTTTCCACAGGGCCCTTCCTGCATTCACAATTCACACCGCCGTCGCCCAAGCAAAGAAAGCTTTTAATAATACCAAGAATGTACGGCTCAGGACCTGGGGTCCAACCGTAACTGGTCTGGCTTTCGTCCCCATTTTGCCATACATATTCGATCACCCTGTTGAATATGTCACTGATCGAGCATTTGACTGGATCAAACGGAAACTGATCGAGCGCAAGGGTACGACGAGCGGAGGGGAAGCCGCTAATACCAGTTCGGAGTCGACACATTAATAGCATGTACGTATCTAGACATGGAGATTCCACTACACCTCCGTATATACACCAGCAATTTGATTCCACGAATAACCCGAATGATATAACTACCATTAATCCCACAAATGATAGCACAGCAGCACCGACATGGTAGAGACTACAGAGTTGTCTTCCCCAGTGCCAGAGGAATCGAGCTAATACTGCTCGGGGGGATTAGACCAACTTCTGTTACAACGGCCGTGATACACGTTGGGGGAGTGAGATCATAGAGCGGATTTAAAATTTCGAGATTCAGCGACGGAGAGAGCGCCTGGGAGTTTTTAGTCGACTTTGAAACCCTGGCCGGTGCTATCCAATAGAGGTTTAACTTGAAAGTATGCACAGAGAGCAGCAAAGAAATTTTACCCAGCTCGTTCTTGCCAAAACCATCGAGCATTACCCCCTCGCTGAATTTATACGTCTCACAACATACCATCACAGGGACTGAATGGCCTTTAGCCAGCATTGCTACCATGGCCGTCCCAGCGCGTGAATATACTGAACCGTTTGCGCTCAGAGAATGGGCACCGAGTAGGACAGTTGTTACTTCGGTTATTAAAGAGGGTAAGGCGGGGAGGAGGGCGTAGGTACAAGGTATTGGCGGTTCGGTATTCACCAACCGCTGGAGGAGTGCTTTGCCTGTAAAACTTTATTGCCACCATGAAAGCCAAAGGGTAGCTCTCGGGGGTACCTTCAAGTAGAGGACGAGCATCAATAACAATGACGGAAAACCTCTTTCCCTCTTCATGTGCATGTATTAGAATTTTCTCGACGACGGAGGACCTAGCGGTGATATAGGAGCAGCGTCAAGGGACAAGAATAAGACTAACCTAGCATAAGTGAGAATGACATCGCCGTCGTTAATTTTCTTCCCGGCGAGTTCTTGGATGACTTCGTCTGCAATAATTATCCTATCCCGTATGTAATTATCGATCTTTTGGCAAAGCGCGTCCTTCGCCTGAACAACAGGATAAGGCACTACCATGACCTATGCACCGAACTCACGTCTTGTTCAATCATATCAATGTCCGAATTGCTGATCTCGAGTTTGAGCTGTCGGATAGCGTTACCCATGGTCACGGACATAGGACGCGCCGACACCAGATGTGTGATCTGGGGGGAGAGGTAGGTCATAAGGTGTCTCGAAAGTGTGTTATGAGGGGGTGTTGTATAGTCTTGGATCACCTATGATCAATAGATATAAGAGAACAGCGAGCCTGTTGGAAATGAACATACTGTCTTGAAGGCTGTTAGCGTAGCAATACACCTTGCATTGGCACCGCATATTCGGAAGTCAGAGAACAGAAGCCTAAGTCTGATGATTGCCGGATGGATATCGCCTTTAATCGCATGTCCAATGGACTTTGATAGTCCAAAGTGAGAAAAGATTCGCAAGCCCCGGGACACATTTCTTCCTCCCATGCCATCGTCAGGACCGGCAGAGGAAGCGATATTTGCATTGGGATCCTTGACCTGGGAAGATTTGATTGCCGTACCACCACCATGAACATCTCCCAAAGGTTTTTTTTGGGATGGTGTGAGGGGAAGTTTTGATTTCGACGGCGTTGCATTGATGGCGCCGGAGGTCGTCGGGGTCTTCTGCGCAATCTTAGCTGCCCGTTGTCTTTCTTGAAGTTCGCGTCGTTCAGCCTTTGTCATTGATTTTTGAGATTTTTGTGCAGGCTGGACAGGAGGTGCTGACGCTGGATCGATGTTGGTAGGGACCGGCATTATGGGCGGACGACAAGCAGAATGGAAGGCTGTATAGATCTTGCTCAAACTCAAAGCTCAAACCGAGTCAGATCTGGCTGTGACATAATACCACGTGATCTCCAAGCTTGTGAGTCGTGACCTTACCGAGTTCCCAAGTGACTACGGAGGCGCAATACCGAGTCGCACGACCCGCACCTCCATTACGACCAGGAAGGGGAATTCTTGAGCCCGTCGACTTCACGAATCCCAGCTTGCTACAATCATGGTACGGCATCTGCTGAATAACCGTCATTTATTTCACTGACGCCGTCCAACAGGGAGTTCCTGCGCTTTTCCGCTGGCTCAGCAAGAAGTACCCAAAGACAAGTGAGTATTTCTCTCTTATTTCATTCATTCGAGCGTTTACATCTGTCCCAGTCTACCGGGTTGAAGAGGAGGACGAAGAGGCGGTTCCCGATGAAGAGGGACAAAACATCACTATTCCAATTAACATGTCACATCCTAACCCCAATGGCCTCGAGTTCGATAATCTCTACTTGGATATGAATGGGATTGTTCGTGGTTTTGGTTCTTCCACAACTCATTTTGCTGACGAACCTTAGGTTCACCCTTGTACGCATCCTGAGGGCAAGGTTCGTGCTGCCTCTCTGTATATCTGAAACTGTTTTCATAGTCATCTCAAACCCAGCCCGCCCCGGAGACCGAAGAAGAGATGATGGTGGAGGTTTTCAAATACACGGAACGAGTTGTCAATATGATTCGGCCGCGAAGGTTATTGTTCCTTGCTATCGGTGTGTCTCTTCCTCCCTTCAGTTTATTTCTCCATCAATAAGTGCCTCTCAGACGGTGTCGCACCTCGAGCCAAAATGAATCAGCAGCGGTCCCGTCGATTCCGTTCTGCTCAAGAGGCCAAAGAAAAGGAAAATGCCCGGAAGGAGTCTGTAGCGCTTTGGGAAGGTGCGCTACGCATCGAACCTTATACTCATATTCTCATACTACGAACAGCTATGGGCAAGACGGTCAGCGAAGCCGAAAAGAACAAGGAATCATGGGATTCCAATGCTATTACTCCCGGTACACCTTTTATGAGCTTGCTTGCTTCGTCTCTTCGCTACTGGATTGTCCAAAAGATCAACAATGACCCAGGTTGGAAGAATGTGAGGTGATGCCTTCCGTGACCTTGGCTTGTATTCACCTCCTTACAGATTCAAGTCATAATTTCCGATGCAAGTGTTCCAGGAGAAGGCGAACATAAAATCATGGACTTCATCAGACGTCAACGCAGTAATCTTGGACATGACCCGAACACTCGGCACGTAATCTATGGTTTGGTGAGCCTGTCACCCCTCCCCTCCTTTCCTGGTGTTTATCTGCATATAGGACGCCGATTTAATCATGCTTGCGCTTGCCACACATGAACCCCATTTTAGGGTGCTCCGGGAGGACGTGTTTGCCAACGACACCAGTCCTTCTGCGTGTCGAATGTGCGGCCAAGAAGGTCACTATGCCGCTCAATGCACAGGTGGTCCAGCGGTGGTTCCGAAGACGCCCCCAGAGAAGAAACCTTTCATATTCCTCGACGTTGCCGTTTTACGCGAGTATCTCGAAGTCGAGCTCAATGTGCCCCAGGCACCTTTCCCTTTCTCGTTAGAACAAGCGATTGATGACTGGGTGCTTCTGATTTTCTTCGTTGGGAACGATTTCCTTCCCCATCTTCCGTCGCTGGAGATTCGGGAAGGCGCAATTGATACGCTGTTGAAGATTTGGCGTCAAGAACTTCCCAGGATGGGAGGATACCTGACTTCCCATGGCCGACTTGAGCTATCGAGGGCACAGATTATTCTTGAGGGTCTTGCCCAAAGGGAAGATGAGATATTTAGAAGGAGGCGTGAAGGTCTGTGTTACACCTGTCACCATCCTCATTATCCTAGGATCAACCCTTTCTATCTTTTGATACGAGAGAATTATGCATTGACATATTTACCTTCTGTTAATAGCTGAAGAGCGCCAAGATCAGAACGCCAAACGTCGTAAGTTGGACAGTTCCAAGCAGGGCGCTGTGGGTCCCTCCCCGACGCTTGCTTTGACTGCCGGTCCCATTCCTCCCTCCACGGCCCATTCCGCTCCCCCAGCTCATCCATCACTTCCTCCACGTCCATCCTATGACTTTGCTGCAAAAGCAGATTCTATCGGTCTGGGAGCTTCCCCTACTGCTCAGTCAATCCAACATCTTCCTGCTGCAGCACAAGCTCTTGCTGGTTCTAATCGTGATATCGTCGCCAACCGACGCGCGATTCGCATGGCGAACATGAGCGCAGCCGAGGTGCTCAGGGCTGAAATATCCGGTGCTAATCCTGTGAGCCTTGTTCGATCGCTTCCTTCAAAACCCATGTCTGCACCGCCGCCTGATCTTGTCCCAAACGTAACACTTGAAGCTTCTCCAATGAGCACCACACCACCTGTTCGGACATTCAAGTCATTCGATGATTCTGACGATGTTCCTGGTCTGAGGGACCATCGGGCTCCTGCTTCAACGGAATCCGCTCTCCCAGAGGACGATGTCGATGCCGATGGAGAAGTTGACTCTGACTCTCTTTCGATCAACGGCAGTGTTCCAGATGCTGGAGAACCCCTATCGCACGGCATTAAGCGGAAGTTTGAAGAAGGGCCAGCTGTACCGGATGATGTCGACGACGTCGTTGCTATCGAGGAGGAGGAGGAAGCCCCACCTGATGCACCATTGTCTTTGAAGGTCAATACTGATGGTACAGTCGAACAAGAGGACACTGTCAAGTTTGTAACCCATTTTTTCCTACTTCAAGAAGACTAATCCATGTTGCAGACTATGGGAACCCGGATATAAGGAAAGATATTATCGGCAGAAGTTCGCCGTTGAACTAAACGACCTGGAATTTCGAAAACAGTCCGTTAGGCCCACCTACTCTCTACATTATGTTGCTTAGCCATACCGTCTTATTCTTCTCTTTCTGTCACAGAATTACGAAGCATTACGTCGAAGGACTATCGTGGGTTCTCCAGTACTACTACCAGGGGGTAAGACAATGCTATGACCGCTCTCGTGTGGCACTAACTAAAATCGCAATTTTTCCAGACTCCTTCCTGGCAGTGGTTCTACCCTTATCACTTCGCCCCATTTGCCGCCGACTTTGAAGAAATTGACAAAATGGACATCCAATTTGTGCTCGGGCAGCCATTCAAGGCGTTTGAGCAGCTGATGGGTGTATTTCCGGCAGCCAGGTATGTGTCGAGGATATCTCGCTCACAGTTGCGGTTTCATTGACGTGTTTTAGTCGGAAGCACATTCCCGCTGTGTTCCATTCACTGATGACAGACGAGGCTTCACCTATTATTGACTTTTATCCATCTACGTTTGAGATTGATATGAATGGCAAAAAAATGGCATGGCAAGGGGTTGCACTTCTGCCATTTATAGATCAAACCCGATTACTAGGCGCCATGGCACCACTATACGCTGGTTTGACAGAGGAAGAAGTCGAGCGGAATCGGTGGGGTAGCAACGTCATTTTCGCTTCCGATCAGCATCCAATGTATCCTTTCTACGAATCGTTGTACGGCAAACGCCAGCAGCAAGAGGTATGTTCTTTTTTCCCCCTCTCGTGTTTCAGTAACGGACCTTTATTCCCTAGCCGATACCAATTGACAACAGAATGAGCTCCGGTATCAGTGGAAGCGTCCTACGGAACTCAGACTGCCTCCCAGGCTCTACATATTACTGTCCGTTGATCGAGCAGGGTTTACCCGACATTAAAAACGATCGCTCCCTGTCCACTCTGTACTTCTTCCCCAAACAGCTCACACCGCATCGATCCGTCATACTTCGAGGAGCGAGGAAGGAACCCCGCGTCCTGACCCAAAATGACCTTGAGATCAGCAGAAATGGTGGCCGAGGTCGTGGTCGGGGCGGGTGGGATCGTGGTGGCGCCTCTGGTAGAGGTGGTAATTGGGCAAATGGAGGTGCCGATCGTGGCGGGAGAGGTGATCCCTTCCACTCCCGTCCCACGAATTATGGTCACAACCCAGGCTCCTATGGAGGTGGAAGAGGAGATGGTGGTGGGGGTCGAGGTTATGGGGGCCGGAATGGTGATCATCAGCAGCCACCCAAGCCACCTTATCCGTCTCATCCTCTGCCGCCTCCTTCGCAGTATGGGGGTTATGGTGGGCGGTATCCTCCCAGTAGTCGGCCCCCACAAAACTATGGCGCGTATGGGTCAACGATGATTCCCTCTCCGAGAAGTGCGCCTGCCGATTACGGTGGTTACGGGATTGGAAGGGGTGGCGGCCAGAGCGGCCCAGGTGGATATGGAGACTATGGGGGGTATGGCCCAGGTGGGTACGGTTCTGGTTCGAATAGTTATAACGATGCCTTGGCATATCAAGGCGGCAACAGGGGACGGGCACCGTATCATCCTCCGGCGAGAGGCAGGGGAGGCCGAGGCTGGTGATTGATTGAACTGAGTGAGGTATTATACATCGGACATGAGCACAGAATTTGCATATTTGCCTATCTTATAATTAAGCTGGCTCGGATGATTATTTAAAAGTCATAAGGGCTAACGTTAACGTTGGTGGGACAAAATGTACTGGAGGGCTGGAGCACAGTTACATAAAACACAAGTATCTCTGAAATGGATCATTAGTATCCTCCTGGGGTATAACCGCTTGCCATCCCCCCTCGCATCCCATAAGCAGGTCCGGCCGCTGGGTATGACATTCCAGGGTTTGGCATTCCAGGGTTCATATGATTGGCCTGGCTGCCGATCGACCCACTTGAAAGGCAAGTCAAATAGAGCGAATACTTGCGCTGTCGGCGTTTCTCGCGGCGCCGACGATGCCTTTCACGGCGCTTCTTCTTTCTCTCAGCCTTGGCAGCAAGTTTTGCTTCCTTCCGGAGACGCCCTGCTTCGAACACGCTTGCAAGAGGCTGCTGGGGGTTGGTTTGACCATAGACATTGTGGTATCTCCCCACTCCATAGTCTGAACCGGAATCATCAGTTAAGTCTGACTCTGAGGAAGACGAGGATATGTAATCGTCGCGTTCGTCAAGGTAAGGGAGGTCCTTGTCAACCCTGCCAGCCTGTGAACCAGTCTGCCTCTCCCTCCCTTTGTACAGCACGAGCTCAACTCCCCGGACATGGAAAAAGGCCGTGTTCCATAACTCAAGTAATTCTTTGATGAGGCCTGAGCGCTTCGGCTGTTGACCACTGGGGGAAAATTCGAGAACAGGCAGTTTACCCGCCCACGCGAGTGCGATGTCCTAATGGAATGCACCATCAGAGGTGCTCGAAATGGAGATAGCGCGCCTCACGAACCTGCATAAGCCGACCCCAGTCTGCTTCGAACACATCATGAGGCTTTAGAACGGGCGGCATTCGGGGCACATCGTGCCAGAATTTGTCCATATCCTGCACTTTGATGATATCAAATGGCGGGAAAGCATTTGCTCCATTGACCGGGCGCGAGAAACCCTCAGGCGCGGCTAATTGTTGGCGTTCTCCAGGCATCGGGCCTGGGACAGGCATGTTTGGGGAAACTTGTGGGAAGCCAACTGGACCTGGGAGATATGACCCAGCGGATGCTCCTGGTACTACCGGGGCAGGCATAGGAGACGATGGCCTTGACCGAGCGTATGCGCCGGGAGGTCCGCCGCCGCCGAAGGGGGTCGTTGAACGCCCGATGCCACTGGGTGGGCGAGGCATAGGAGAGGACGTATAATTGGAGCCTGGATATCCGGCACCGGGCATATTTGGGGGTACATATGGCACATCTCCGCCGCGCAAATTCGGAGATGCTCCTGGATTAGGAGAAGGTTGTCGAGGTCCTGGTCCAGTGGAGTATGATCTCATGGAATCGCCGTATGGTCCGGAGGGGCCGTAAGATGTTTCGTAGGCGTCGGGTCGAGGACCAATAGCTCCACCGGCCTCGCTAGTAGTATATTTACTTGGACGGCTCAGTTTTCTCTCCCTCTCACCAGGATAGTCTCGGTCTCTATTTCTGTCTTTGTCTCGACGGTCAAGATCCAAATCATTGAACTGACGATCCAGGGCAGAGTAGCTGGATTTGTGGTCATGAGAATATGACCCTCCCCCAGAACTCGCGGTATACGATGTTCCACCTCCTGGGATGGAAGATCCATAGCTGGGAGGATACCCACCGGCGGGGGGGAAGCCGTAACCGACACCTGAGAGGTTGGGTGTAAAACTTTTCCGTCGTTCTCGAGCGATATTGGCCTGTGCATCACGCTCCCGGGCACTGCGAAGCTCAGCGTCGCGTTTTGCTTCTTCTTTTTTCCTTCGCTTTTCTTCGTCGCGTCCCCTGAATTGGGTGGATAACCGTTAGTTGCGATGGACTCGGACGGTTTACTGCCGGATAAGGAGGGAGCAGAACCGATGAGCATCCCAAAGGGATGCAACTTACCAATCATTGAGCACTCTCCCGTCGTCCATCCCCAATTGACCACGGCTCCAGGAAGCTGCAAACTCCTGTAGATGGTGCCATATGAGTATCAATACGGTGATCGCAGAGATCAGATCCTGACCGCAGTGGCCGGCTGGGCACCAGATGGGAGGATTTTAGTTGCTTCTGCAGGTACCCATTGAATACCACTGACTACTCCTCCGGGTGTCTGATAACTGCCATGATGGAGGAGGATCAGATGCTGCTGCATCCGACAAGTTCAGAGCTACCCACCTTGCGGCAACGGCTCTGGCGGGGAAGGATCGGCGAATGATCGGCAATATAGAAGTGTTGGGAACCTACTTGAAAGGGTGATATATGGTTCTTCCATCGGATCCAATTGAGGTGGTGTATGTTACGGAACCGGGCACAATTTGTGCAGCGGGGGCTGGAGAATATGGGTGAGAGTAATAGTTGTCATGGGGAGGGGGTTGATATGGAGAAGTTGCCCTTTGATATGGAGAAGTCGCTCTGTACATTGCAAAGATGGGTCAAGGGGGGAGACAAAGGGTGTTGGGCGTCTAATTTAGGTTGTGAGAAGACATGACAATTGGGATCAACAGTGAAAATCCGTTCAGAAACTACATGAGTGAATAATATTATCCAAAACGCCAATACAGAAAGATAATTGTGAGCAAGGCTACACCCCCTAGTGGAGCATATTGCCGGAGCATGGCATTGAAGTTGAGGTTCTTTGCAGATTTGCGATACCTTTCTGATTCGGAGCGCAGTGACGTGGAGAGATGCGACATGCCTGGGACGAAATCAACGACGAGACGAGGGGTGGACAGACAAAGACCTACGGTCAAGGGAGTCCCCTCGCCACAAGAGCTCCTCCATGTTTTTGGTCATGATCCTCGTAACGTCTTGGAGGTCGTCATTCAGTCGGTCGAGGGACGACGATGCATTTGCCGTCCGAGTATCACGGTAGAGTCGAGCGGTCTTGGACATGAACGTATCTGTTTCGGTGTGACAGCAAGAAAGGTGTGGAGGCACGGAGAGACGTACCGAAACCGACAAAGGCGTATGGTTTGCGTACGGTCTCGACTCTGGGGCCATAAGTGGTGGCAAATTCTTTGGACAATTCATCCAAGTAGGAAAAAGCCAGTTTCCGAGGATACGACTTGTCGCTGATTGTTAGAAATACGACATTGTCTGCTATGAGGTAACTGCGTCAGGAGGACGGGTGAGCGGACGCCGAAGAGATAGGAGAGGTGACACCGCGAACTGTAGTGTATATTGACTGCTCTCAATCGAGCACCGAGGCTCGGCATTGGGTGTAATGCGTCGGAAGATGAGTTTAGCTTGCTGCTTGTGTTCTTGCAGAGCTTGTTCTGTCTGCAAGGTCGTTGGGCAGAGGTGGGAGGGGTGAAGAAGTGGGAGGCTTACCTGCTCGTCGTCGACGCTGGCGGCCAAGGGAAGGGCGTCTGAGGCTCGAACAATGATCGTCGAACGGACCATGTGAAGGGAGTGGTCGGGAGGCGCACGTGCCAGAATGGAGTGAATTTCCGGATTAGGGTTGTCACTCATGTCTACATTGACCCTGATCTCTATAAATGACCACCCGGCTTGACTACCAACACCGACCATGGCCCTCTTCGATGTCGACTCCCAGGTATGTCCCCCCCTCCCTCCCCTCCACACCCCTCAAACCCTCCTCACAGCTGACATTCTACGGTGCCTACCATTCCAATCGCATTAACATCCTCGTACACATCGTCTGCGTCCCGATCTTGCTTTGGTCATTCCATCCAACCCCTCTCATCCCCAATGCTGATCCTTCCCCAGGACATTCCAGGTCCTCGCCGCGGATCTCCCCGTCCCCGACTTCATCCCCTCAATCCATCATGTTTTTAATGATTACTTTTGCTTTGACCTCAACTGGTCCACCATACATGCCGCCCTCTATCTCTCCTATTACTTTATCCTGGAACCAGTTGCTGCGGTGCGTAAATTACCCCATATCCCTCACACGCTCTCATCTTTTTCCAGTTACTTTACGCACCACAACTGATTCTCTCGCTTCTGACCGCGACCGCCTATTCCCGTGGCTCAGGCCACTTGTTCTGGGCTACTGGGCTTCACGTTGCTTCCTGGATCGCTCAAATCATGAGCCACGTCCTTGCAGAAAAGCGCGCACCCGCGCTTCTTGACAATCTAATCGGCGGTATGCTCACTACGTCAATCCACCACGATCGCTCCATAACCTTCCTTTATTTTCATCTCAGCCGCCGTCCTTGCTCCGTTCTTTGTCCATCTAGAAATTCTCTTCGCGCTTGGATATCGACCTGCGATGCACAAGCGCATCAATAACGAAATCGGCAAAGAAATTACGAGGATTCGCAGGGCCCAGGGCGATATGATCCGTCACAAAGAAAAGTCATCTTAAACTCTCTTAAACTCCCTGCTACATTCGTCGTGACATCGTTAAGGTGGCCGTCTTATGACGTCCTGTCGTGTAATTCAACTATGTGCTTCGGAACTCGAGATTAAGGAACTGCATTACCCCTTTCATTTCAGAGTCATTAATACAATTTTAAGATAACTCGGCAGTCGCCATGAACATTTGAACATATGTATCATGCTCAGGTGACAAAGTATGTAGTCTCTGAAAGTCCACTCGCGAAGTCTACATCCAAATCACCATGCAATTACTCGACAAGGCTGCTCGGAGGAGGAAGCTTCGGCTCGCCTAAAGGTGTAACGTAGGCCGCAGTGAGTCCACCATCAACCTTAAAGTCGGTTCCCTGCGTCGACCAATCAGTGAAATGATATCACAGCGCTGTAGAATGGGCCCTACCGTCATAAATGAGCTCTCGTCACTGGCGACTGTTGATTTTAACCAGTGAGTCCCCTGTCCGATAGAGGTGCGGCAAACATACGGAACAAGGCGGCTTTAGCAATCTCTACAGCTTCACCGAATCTGCCCATTGGGACATGAGTCAAACGCCGCTCGCGTTTCTCCTCCGTATTTAAGAAATCCATGAGAAGTGCTAAAAACGTTATATGTATGCATGGAAATGTTAGGCCCAGAATCTTACGAGTTTTCAGAGGGCCACTGGAGAAAAATAAAAAATATTTCAACCCTTCCACTGTCCATTGAGGACATATACTCACGGACAGATTGAATTGACGCGGATGCCTTCCCTTGCATGTACAATGGCAAGTTCTCGGGTCATGGCAAGCACTCCTCCCTGTTGCAAAATCATGCATCAAAATTAGTGACACAAATGATCGTCCTAACCTTGGACGCAGTGTCTTTTGAGACCGATAAACATCAGCCGACATCCCTTGTCTGATGAGCTGGGAGAACGAACATGCAAGCTGAGGTGTAGCGGCTCCAAGTATCGCCACAAAACTTGCAGTATTGATAATACTTCCTCCGGTATGAAGACCCTTGGATTCTTCTGTCGGGTTCTCCCGCATTGCCAGGATAGCGTACTTGCAGCCCCACCACACACCCTTCAAGTTGATCTGCATGGTGAGATCCCAAATATGTTCCTCGGTGTTCAAAGCGTTATCATCTTGCGGATGCATAATACCTGCACAAAAGGTTTAACCGATCAACCCACAAGCGGATGACCTGTGAATTCGACCGACCAGCATTATTGAACTGCGGCTCGTTCAGTTCAACAGTTCGGGATCGCAGGAGCAATCTTGCATACCATAACGTCCAGTCTCCCAAATTCTTTTACAGCTTTATCAACAGCGGCTTTTACATCGGCTTCCTTGCTAACATCAGCCTTGATCGCGATGGCCGTGATATTGGGAAATCGCTTGGTGATCGATGCAGCACCCTTTTGGGCGGACTCGAGGTTAATATCGACAAGAAGGACGTTCGCTCCTTCTTGCGCAAATAGAATAGACGACTCCAGTCCAATGCCGCTGGATGGAGAGCGTCTTTTCAGTTTTCAAAACAAAACAAATCGCAAGGTAGTACTCACGATCCAGCTCCTGTGATGAGCGCAGCCTAGATCGCAAATAAAGGACAATCAATGAACATCAATGCGGAACGTAGGTTGAGTGCGTGCCTTGTGCCGAAGTCGTCCTGCCATTAAGTATTAGTGAATGGTGGACGAGTAATCTCAAGCTTGCAACGCGCCGTTTATCGCAATTTACGTAAAGATTCATAAAAAATCACGGTCACGTGGATCTCTTGTCACACCGCGTCGCCTCCAGGGTGGTATTAGTAAAAAATATTTTGCTCATTTCGCACGAAGGGTCGATCTACTTCCTGCCTCAACGCAGTGAATACGGAAAGTCGTCCGGATAACTCCCGTCACCCTCGCCAAACATATCCAGAAAGTCCGTCAGGACGTTCGGCAAAGAGTTCTCGTCGCCCACGGACCAGTGTGGGATTTGTGACTGTCTAGATGAATCATCGACCGATGGGGCCTCTCCATCTCCCTTAGCTAATATACTGTCGGGTACTTCATCGTCGGACTCGTCCTCCGTTTCAGAATCGTCCAGGCTTTGTTGACACGGAAGGGCTTCAATGCGGGGCTTGACTCCGGATTCCTCAACAGCTACTGGGTCGTCACATACGTGAATACCTGGGAAAGGTGGCAATGAGGTGGATGGCCCAGCAGCCAAGGTTCTAAACATATTGATCACCTCAATGACGATAAAATTCGTCTACTAAATCATTTCGACTCACTGAGTTGCATATATGCGATTAGCTTTCCACTCGACGCCTGATGGAGTCGCCAAGAACTGTTCAAGGTCAAATTCTTGGCTCTGTGAACTTGGAATAATCTCCGTGCCAGAATAACTGGTAGAGAGCGAGGAAACAGAGTTCCGGCGGCCACGGTCCCGAGGAAGGGAAGGGTAAGGAAGTAAGGGTTGACTCTGCGATGATTCGACAATCAAAAGGTCGTCCGGTAGGTTAGAGTGTGCGATATCACCCTTGCTGGAGGACAGGAAAGGCATTATAGGGAGTGAGGGTTGCCTGGGGTTTAAAGAGCCAGACTCTGAGGGCACCGAATCATTAAAAAGGGACTCGTAGCCGATATCTTGACTCTGAGAAGAGGGGATGGTGAGACTGGGACAGATCAAAGACCCTCCTGGGCCCAACAATTCAAGCGGGAGATAGGATGTGAAACTGGTCAACGGTGTGATGCGCTCGTTTGTTATCGAAAGTTTCGGGTAGGGTGAGTGATGAGAAGACTGATGCGGTGTGGGAACCACCGGCCGAGACGTACTATCCGCAACGGCGGGTTCATCGCGGGAGGAATCCTCAATCTGTGTGAATGAAAGACTTGGACCCGGGGAAGGGGTCGACCGTATTCGTCCTATGGGAGAACTTGGGGCAAAATTCGACATCCGAGGGCCGGACCCATTGAGTTCTGCATTGCAGAGAGGTTGTTTTTCCTGACCCCGTTTCTTCTTGGTAGCACTTCCGTTTAGTTCCTCCCTAGCGACGGATAAACATTTCCGTTTATGAGCGTGAAGGGACGCGTTTTCTCGACGCTTTGCAGTAGAACTGATACGAGGGAAAAAACTTGTAATCGGTGGTTCACCCGCGTATGGCATAAACACCCCCACGAGTGCTCAATCGCGAAAGGAGCAGAGAGACACGACAAGGGCCAAAGAGGCCGTGTTGTGAACAGTGTCATGGATATTTGAATCCCCGAGCGAGCGGAGTTGACACGTCCCTTGACTTCATTCAAGTTTCAACTTCCGACGCCAGCGACGCGTCGCATCTCTTCCATCCTCCATGGCCGAGACACCACAAGTAAAGAAGAGAAGAATGTCTTCATCTGGGACTGACGCGTCGCCAGTGCCCCCTAACCTTCTGATTAAGCGACTTTCAGAAAAAGCGAAATTGCCAACACGAGGCTCTGCGCTGGCAGCAGGATATGACTTATACAGGTACGAACTTATTTTCCCGCCAACGAACAAATCACTCACAAGGTGTAATTCAACAGCGCGGAGAGGAAGCTCATTCCGGCGCATGGAAAGGCTCTTGTTGACACGCAGATCTCAATTGCTGTGCCACCAGGAACTTACGGCCGCGTTGCGCCACGGAGCGGACTTGGTACGCGTTTTCTCACTTGTTTCGTTTTGGTCTGACTGGTCTATATCCTCCCAGCGTCCAAGTTCATGATTGACACCGGAGCAGGTGTGGTTGACGCAGACTACCGCGGGATCGTTTACGTTCTCCTGTTCAATCATTCTGATCAAGATTTCCAAGGTATCGTTTTGGCATTCCATACATAACTCGTGCTAAGATTTTTCTTAACAGTCGAAGAAGGTGATCGAGTGGCTCAACTCATTATTGAGAGGATCTATACTCCTGAAGTCATCGAAGTTCAGGTGAGTTTTGGCGAATTACGACGGGGTGCGTCTAACAGATTGTTAGGACCTTGGCGAGACCTTGCGTGGGACGAGCGGCTGGGGCTCTACAGGTGGTCATAGTTTGCTGGTTTCCCCTCCACCATAGATTGGGTCCTATGTTACTTCCCATATAGTGGCTCTGCATGTAACGCGCGTCATACCCTTTGGAGATCTGCCCTATCATCATGTTTGTTAACACCATCCACCCGTCCGTGCGAGTACAACTTCGCGACCTATCGCATCTTGTCGGAGTCCACCACATAGAAACCGTCTTGTTCATGTGTAGCATGCTTTAGCAATTGAGTGCCATTTACTTCACATTCTCCCATCTGAGGAAGCTTGTGGTGAGTCTGTTCGTCGATACGTCCATGGGACATTGCTGGTTGGATGCCCCGCGTGTCAACCAGCTTCACCGCCTCTACTAATCTGACAAATTCCTCCAATTCCTTCTTGAGAGTTCGATGTTCGGTTGTCCCCTCGGCAGGGGGTATGAGAGCAGAGAGTTGGTGTAGTCGTAGGAGAGTTGCAGAAGACAATGTCGGGCTGGGGTATGATGAAAGTAATTCATCGACGGACCATGTAGGCTTATTTGGAATACCACAATCGTCGTGGCGGGTATGCACGAGTCTATATCGAGCAGTGCTGAGTCTTCGAGAGCATTGTCGTGTGCATAACATCGGGGCTGAAGGACAGATTTGCGGAGTTGTAATTTATTCAGTTCACTACCATGTGGTGGACACCCGCCCGACATTCTGCCGAAAGTGCTATCCAAAAGCTTCTACCCAGAAAACTACCACCTTCGCTGTCTGGGAACCCTGGAAACCTATACGAAGTCATTTCACGAGCACCGGGTGGGGGGGTCGGGAGCAAAGTGCACCAGCTGCGCTGGAGTGACAAACAAATCGGGAATTCGTACTGGCTCGTCACTCGGTCAAAATTTAAATGCGAAGGAAGACATGGAAAGGCCTGGGGTCTCCTGTATTGGAAAGGCAAGTCCTACCAGTCCATAGGTTGCTCATCAGAGTTGATTTCATCTACCCATCAGACAAGCTTGTTAGCCCGAGGGAGGAGAGAATACGGGGTGCTCTCAAGTACAGGTGGAATGAAGGCTCCTCCCTAGCCAATTCTAAAGCCCCTAGTGAAACTGTCTGTACCGGTACCCATATATCATTTCCTGATCCCTCTCTCACAAGACGTCCGTCCAGTAACTCGATCAGCGACACTCCGACACCGTCATTACTGGGTCACTACTTCCGAATATTTAAGATAGAACCATATGCATCCACCTCATATCACGGAAGTTAACTCTACTCAGACCCTAGCGGGGACCAATTCGTTTGGAGCGGACAATATCTGGTTCTGTTAGAACACTCTTTTCGTCTCCTGAGCGGGGGGATTTGAGTTATGGTGCATGCTGCCACCGACGTCGCTGAAACTGGCTTTCGACAGCCCAGTCCAATGAGAGACATGAGTCCATTTTATTTGTTGCGTAGCAGCGCTCAGAACGCAGCCGTCAGATACATGCCGAACTCTGTAGTTTCTTTGAATGATGAATCTGGAAGGTTGTTCACAACAACGCGCAAGTCAACCGGCTCTCGCGGACTATATAAACACGTGGTATCCGGGTGTCCCACGCCTGCTCTAAACTTCGGCATTCGTAGACTGCACTTCTCTGTCTGGAAGACTATCATTGCAGCTTCATGGCGGACGCGGGCCAGGAGGCATCCCTCCTCGCGACTCCGGACGAGTGAGTGGACCTTGATTATAAGAATATTTCCTCTGTTACCCATATCCTCTAGACTAAGCAGTGGAGCTCTGTCTTTGGGCCAGCAACGTGTGGAGGTGGCAGGAAACCTCGAAGGCCTTACAACTCAAGCAGATGACGAGGACGAAGATTTCGTTTATCCTGCTGCTGAGCCCGAACATCCCAAAGAGGTGCCACGACAGCGTCATCCACCATCTCCGGCACAACTCGAATCCCTTTTCGCTGCCGCGTCGTCGGGCGATTTACCTCTTCTCAAAAGACTTTTCAAGAACGCCCTCGAAATTGGAAATGTGGAATCTTTCGGTCTTGCGAATGATGCTTCTTCTCGCACGGGAACCACAGCCTTGCATGCCGCTGCTAGTAGGGGATACCTCGATATAGTCGTCTGGCGTAAGCGCATCATCAATCTCTGTTAGATAGAATTTTGACACTCCCTAGTGGTGGAGGACTGTGGGGCAATGCCTGACCTCGAAGACAGAGAAGGCGAAGTCCGTCGCCCATCTAGATCGTTTGACAGTGGACTTGACATATCTGATTTAGACAGCACTGCACAAAGCAGCTCTGAACGGTCACTTGCCCATTATAAAATATCTTCTTCCAGATAAGGCAGATGTGCACGCTCGAGATGCCGATGGTTGGACTACGCTTCATAACGCCTGCTCCAAGGTACACACTCTCTTAAGTATTAATAAACGCTTCTAACCCATGTCCCAAAGGGCTATCTTGATATTGTCCGTTGGCTTTGCGAGAGCGGAGGCGCTGCTCTTGAATCAAATGGCGTCAGAGGAGTAGATGCCGGCAGCAAAGATGGCTGGACACCACTAAGTAATCAATTGTCCTAGTCCTTTGACCCTACCTGACGATGTCCACATAGTGAATGCATCTTCAAAGGGTCATTTGCCAGTGGTAAATTATCTACTATCGAAGCAGTCAGTGAACCCGCTTATCCGGAACAATTGGGGGGAAACCGCTTATGATGCCGCGGCGGCCGTATTTGAGGTTTGGATATGCGAGGTCAATTTGAGTTCTCTTTCAGACGGCTTTTATCTGAAATCATATCAGGTTTTACAACAAGCAGAGGCCGAATGTTGGCGTGGAACCTCGATCCAATATAATCCCTTCGCAGTTCACACAACAGTGCCACTCGTTCTGTATGAAAATCAAAAGCTCGATACCCGGTTGAAGACCGTCGCTGTGACCGCAGGTCGACCAAAATTCTCCGCATTCGGACTGGGCAGACATGGTCGTCGCGCACCCTACGAGTTAAGACTGCCCGTGGCTGACGCAGAAACTGGTGTCAAAGAAGTGCTAGCTTGGCGCAGCAGTGTTCAACTACCTCTTCGCGTTACGCCCTGGGTTTTACCTAAGCCGGAAGCACAAGCTAGACCCCATGACGCTCTTGAAAGGAGCCATTTCTGGTTGTGCGTGGGACTCTGCAACATAAGACAAGTAAACTTACCACTATTGTAGATCGGATTGGACCCTGGATGTCACACATCCGAACGTCGACGTTGAAGAGGGATGGCAGTATGCGCACTCTTTTGGAGACCCAGATGATCAATGGGCGGCTGAAAAGCCCCCACACCTGGAACGACTCCTGACGGGCTCGAGTGTGACGATGGGTCTCAATGATCCTGGTTCAACTTCTGGAAATAGTTTAACTTCAGGGTCGGGCTCATCTCGTCCTCAGACTTGGGTGAGACGCAGACGCTGGGTGCGGATCATGCGTCGCAGACTGGACATTCCCCCTCTTCCCTTCCTAGAGCCAGATGGGTCCATGTACCACTTGGATGCTTATGGAACTCTTATTCCATATACAGAAGAGACGAACAGCCCCAGGACCGATGAGGATGGTCAAGAACTAGGAGCAATGCCACCAACGTTCCTTTCATCTGCCAAGGACTATGTGGCGCGTGCCAGGTACCTTGTAGGCACACAGTCACAATCTGACATGCATGGAACACCTTCAACAGCTATTGAAGCTCGCCGTGCCATCGCAAAGTTAGAACGTGCCACCATGGAGTTGAGGCAAGGTATTTTAGGTCAGTATTCCGTCATCTATCGCCCTTTAAATGGATAGAAAAAGAAAAATCTTAGTTGATGAAGATAACGAACGCCGAACTCAAGCAGAGGTCCTATTGAATGCTTATAGCAGAGAATTAGAACGCCAGCGTCTTGCTGCTGGGGCTCAAGGTTTATTATTGTCCGGAGATTGTAAGCTTTCTTTCCTAATGAAATACTTTCACTCACTGAACCGGATAATCAGCTGAACCGGAGGAAGAAGATGATGATGACGATGACGACGAATTCCTCTACCCCGGCTCCGTCCGGACAGAAACGCCCCGTCCAGCTTCGAGGGGTTCCGGTTCCACTGACTATTTTAGCCGTTCTCGAACGTCGCGAGCACCTATGGATCTCACACCTCAGTTATCCCAGGCACCCGAATTTCGTGTCCCAACTCACGAGGCTCCCCAGAAGGTCCTTACCCCTCGCTGGACATCTCCCACACCACATCAGCTTCACCCTCAATGGGAAAGGGACGAAAATGTTCTGAATTGTCGGGACTGCCAACGCCGCTTCAACTTTCTGCTTCGTAGAGTAAGTGCTTCTCCAGTCTCGAGAGTCTTGGGTATTGAATCGGACATAGCATGTAGGTCCATATCCTTGGTTGGGGACTTTGTCTAAACGGTTAAATTAGCATTGCCGCAAATGTGGCCGCATCTTTTGTGACCGTTGTTCCTCCCAAAGGGTATTGTTGGATCCTTCGGACATCGTTCATGATCCCGCAGGATCAGAACTTCAAAGTCCTGCCAGTTCCCACCGCGTATGCAACTCTTGTTACGATCAGGCTAATGCTGGTGGTCCTGGCCGAATCTTCGCTTCTCGGCCCCTGTCCTTGGAACGGATCATCGTTGATCAAGCCCGGCTGACTATCCCTGGCAGTCTTTCTAGGAGACAATCTAGCTCACAATTAAGTGATCTCGCAGAGTAAGCAAAACCATGATAGAGATATAATTTACTGAATCAGCCTTTCATTTTAGGTGTCCTGTCTGTAATCGCAACCTTGACGAGTTTTACTCTGACGAAGATCGGGAAGTTCACGTCAGAACATGCCTGGAGGGTGGCACTGGCCATACATCGCAGGCAGCGAAGTATCTTGTTTATCGTCTTCCGTCAGAGAGCGCTTTGTTGGGTGTGGAATGTACGTCCATGGTTTTTGTTTTATTCACAACCTAAAAGCCTTCGTAGGTGTGATATGTCTGGAAGAGTTTACCAAAGGTTGTTCAGGGTATTCGTTCACTCGTTGTCCCATGACTTACCTACATTCCGCAGGATCCACTGTCGCTCGGCTCAGCTGTTTCTGCAGTTTCCATAACGGTTCGACATCTTCTCTACTCTGTCGTTCTTGCTGATGTCCATATAATAGCATGCCTCTCATCGTGGCTTCAACGTGGCAAAAGCTGTCCGGTCCATGCTCGCTGATCTACCGATACCTACCTTCTCGGAGTGCGCACTTAATCGCGTTCATGAAATATATACATTGCTATTTGGAAAGGATATCTGGCGCTAGTCGCCGTCGTGGCGGGGTTCATAGAACGTGGTGTAGTGAATGCGGCTTCCGTCGATTCGAATGATATCTGACAAGTCCTCCGCATCTGGTTCCACAATATCCTGCCCTTTCCGGCCGTCGTCTTGGTCATCCTCAAACCACGACGCAGGGTCATCGTCGCTGTCGTCGTCATCATCAACGTCTTCTAGATCAGATTCTGTCGGCTTCTGGTTCCTGTAAGCGGGATCATAGCATCTGACCAATGTCCTATGGTCCAGTTGTTGAGTGCTCACATAAATGCCCAAATGCGTGCTTCTCGCTCTTGTCTGCTTAACACCTCTCCCTTGACTGGCATGCCAAGTCTTCGTTTCCTCTCGGTAATGCGCTCGAGCCTATCCTTCTCCCGCATGTGTGCTTCGCGTTCCAGGTTTATTGCCTCTTGTAGATTGAGAGCCCCCCGACCGGTCCCGTTTGATAGAGCCTATGAAAGTATGAGAAGGGTGTCCAACGGTTTGTTGTCAAAACGTACAAATTTGGATAACGCCTTCTGTTTTGCGGCGATCGCTCGACTAACTGGCGGCTCTGGCGGTACATCAACTTTCATATCTTCTTCACTCTTGATTGTCGCGTTCCTTAAGCCAGAGCTGATGACCTCCACTCCAACGAGCTCCACTAGCCGTGATTCGACGGCTGCCTGCTCACCCAAGACCCGATCTACATAGGTGGAAGTAGATGCTCCCCTAGAATGCATAGGAGTAGATGTAGTGTTAGTTCAGCAAATATGGCTTTGGAGTTCAGGGGCACCCACGGCGTAGATAAGATCTTCACGTTGAGAGAGTGAAGATCTCGAAGCTCACGAACAGTCATTTCAGCAATAGGGCGTTGCTTCGGGCGAGGTGCTGCTCGGAAACCAGCTGGAATTGCAGATTTCCGGCGCGACGTCATGGGAGATGTCGGAGACGGTGGGGATATGCGACCAACTGGTACGCTTGGCATGATGGATGGATACGGGCTGGGTTGAATAGTTCTGGTTTGACGACGGTCTCGAACTACTTACAAGCATCACCCAGTTGCCTTTTATAGGTAATTTGGAGGTCATATGATACAAGTGCACAAGGTACATACTACACTACCAAGTACTACTACTTAGCAGGAATATACAAGGTACAACTACACGAACTACTACTACTACTACAGAAGGCTTACCCCTTACTCACCTACATGAACATGTGGTTCTTGTTGAACAAAGTATCAGTGTGGTGACCAACTCAGGCAGATTCATTGACATACCATTCCAGGGGGCATGAACTCATCATTATCTGGCTCTCCGGAGCGACGCCCTGGTCCAAAAGGACCACCCCCTCTTATCCCACCTCTGCCAGGCAATGGTCCGGGCCCCACAGGATCAAATCTTGCACCAGGAGGTGCACCCATCGGTGGAAGGAAGCCATCGCCACCCCAGGGTCCACGAGTGTCTCCAAACGGACCACGCCCTATTCCTCCACCGAAGATAGGATGATCGGGCCCAACGAACATACCATCAGGAGACCTGGGAAACAAAGAAGGCGGGCTGAATGGGTTGAATGGGATAGGGTCAAGGTCGCTGCGACCTATCTCAAGAGGGTTTTGCGGAGGGATGTGGGAAAATGGTTGTCCGCCGATATCAGGGGCGTTGGGAGGAATATAGGGCCGGGGACGCGCGAGGGGAGGATTCGATGACAAAGGAGGACGGGAACCACTGGAATTGGTGGATGTGTCGACTTCTTCCTCCGTGTATCCTTCTTTTCGTAGTCCAGGGATCAGTTTCTGGACAATCTTTAGTTTGATTTGAGATGTAAGGTCTGCAACACGGTTGGACGATATGAAGCCGTGCACGAGAGGCTGTCCTCCTTGATCAATGGTATGAGGAAAAAATGAGGGAGAGATAAAGTCATCTGTAGCTATATCTAAAGATGCGACCTTGTCACTCTGTATTTCCATAATAAGCAATCTGGCAATATTGAACGTGAACGCATACCTCATTGGCGATGGCGTTGATTAGTGTGCGCCTGCCCAGTTTGGATACATTGAGTACAAATTCAAGACTGCTTTGATCATGTCTGTAGCGGAATGTGTAATGACTGGGACCGGCCGTGTTCCACTCCTCTGGCAGGATGTTCGTCGAGTTGTTGGTGGCAATGGAGGTGTCATCGACCCCGATCAAGCGAAACGCGAGTGAGCTGAATATGGTGTGCAAAATGGCAGCTATTGCATCCTGAGGGGAGGTGAGATGCTTGCGAGAGGGTGGCAATAACGTCGGGAGCAGCGAGAGAAGGGCTGCTGGGTCGAGGATGTCGTTCGTCATTGGAAGACGGGATTGATGACTCATCTGCATCAGGGCCAAAGTCTTGAGAAACAAACACGTCCACACAGCAGGACCTTCAAGTTGTCCGTATACTCCTTGCAACATGGCCCGCAGGGATAGGTCGTATTCCCCAGATGCTTCCAATAAACGGGTAAGACCATCTCATCGCTCACCCCGGTCCCCCTCGCCGACGAGGCGCAGCACCCAAAGACCCAGCAATAGAACAAGGCATGATGATAGAGAAAGGGACAGACCGCGGGATAGAGGAGACCGTCACCACGATGATAAGTATCGCGACGATAGAAGGCGGGACTCTCACCGAGATTCAGGTCGTGATGAAAGAGACCGGGACCGCAGGGATGACCGTCGCCGCTCTCGTTCCCGGGAGCGTAGGGCCCCTACACCTCCCCGATCTCACCCTCCAGATGCCCCTCCACTCTCAGCTCAAGAGGATGAAAAGTTGAAAGGGAAGAGGGCAAAGCTGGAAGCATGGAAAAAAGAACGCGAGGCTAAAAAAGCTCTCGATGAAGCCAAGGCAAAAGCGATGGCTTTAGCTGGCAAGTCTGTCCCAGGTAAGTTGACACATCTCTCTTTTCCAAGTGAATATGATGTCCCAATGCTTGGTCGCTCCTTATACAGTCCCAGCTCCACCCGCGACAAAACAGACTGGTCAACTCAACCGCGTCGCTCTCGGAGGTCTTGGCCTCAAAGGTTTACCGATTAAACCCGAGTTCGCTGCCCCAGCCAAGGGTAACTTGGCCGCTTCTTTGGATGACGCCGTCGAAACAAAGCGAAAACTCGAGACTCTCGGGGAAATGCCCGCAGTGGACATGACTATGGCTGAGGGAGAGGCTGGCGTCGGTGATTTGGAGGTCGATGACGACGACGAAGAGGCCAATAGGATGGACCAGGCTCTGAAAACCAAGGGGAAGGATGTCATGGATGTCGACGAAGACGAAGAAGTTGATCCATTGGACGCATTCATGACCGGCGTCAAAGAAGAGGTAAAGAAAGTAAACCTGGAAGACATGAAGAAGATGGTCGGTACGGGTGCCCGTTCTCGCATACGACTTGACGAGCGTATGGCAGAGGAAGGGATAGAGGATGTCATCGAGGACGTTGTGCCCGATGAGTTGGACGTTACTGACCTTAATCCCGAGGATATCCTGGCCCTGGCGGCAAAGAAGGCCAAAAAGAAAGAAATGGCTACTGTGGATCACAGTCGCATCAAGTATGAACCTTTCCGCAAAGAGTTCTACGTCCCACCTCCTGATGTGGCCGCGATGACGGACGAAGAGGCTGACCTGCTTCGACTTGAATTGGATAGCATCAAAATCCGGGGAGTTGATTGCCCACGTCCAGTTACGAAGTGGAGTCATTATGGTCTTCCTGCAGTCTGGTACGTTCCCGCTTTCCATACTTCCCAGCCCCGGATACTCACCAAAAAGCAAGTCTCGATGTTATCAAACGCCTTAACTACACTGCGCCAACCTCTATCCAAGCCCAAGCCATTCCTGCAATTATGTCGGGTCGTGATGTGATCGGCGTAGCCAAAACTGGCTCCGGGAAGACGATCGCATTTTTATTGCCCCTTTTCCGCCATATCAAAGATCAACGCCCTCTCGAGCAAATGGAGGGACCTATCGTCCTGGTCATGACCCCGACTCGCGAGTTGGCCGTACAAATCCACAGGGAGTGTAAGCCTTTCTTGAAGGTTCTCGGTCTCCGTGTGCGTCTGACCAAGTTTCTGTGTTCATCTTGATTTTCTGAAATAAATCCAGGCCGTCTGCGCTTATGGGGGTTCCCCAATAAAAGACCAAATTGCTGAATTGAAAAAAGGAGCGGAAATCATTGTCTGTACACCGGGCAGGATGATCGACCTTTTGACGGCCAATTCGGGTCGTGTTACTAACCTCAAGCGTGTTACCTATGTGGTCCTTGACGAAGCCGATCGTATGTTTGATATGGGTTTCGAACCTCAAGTAATGAAAATCATCAATAATATTCGGCCTGATCGACAAACGGTTCTCTTTTCTGCTACCTTCCCCAAACAAATGGACTCCCTCGCTCGAAAAATTTTGCGAAAGCCATTGGAAATCACTGTTGGTGGTCGGTCCGTGGTGGCCGCAGAGATTGAACAAATCGTTGAAGTGCGTGCAGAAGATACCAAGTTCAACCGCCTCCTCGAGATTCTCGGTCAGATGTACAATGAAGATTCAGAATGTCGCACTCTGGTCTTCGTTGACAGACAGGAAGCTGCAGACAACCTTCTTCGTGAACTCATGCGTAAAGGGTATTTGTGCATGTCGTTGCATGGGGGAAAGGATCAAGTAGATCGGGATTCCACCATAGCGGATTTCAAGTCTGGTGTGGTTCCCATCGTCATCGCCACATCTGTTGCTGCTCGCGGATTGGACGTAAAGCAGCTGAAGCTAGTCGTCAACTATGATGTGCCTAATCACATGGAAGATTATGTGCACCGTGCAGGGCGAACTGGACGCGCCGGAAATAAGGGAACGTGTGTCACCTTCATCACTCCTGAGCAAGAAAGGTATTCCGTCGACATATATCGAGCGGTCAAAGCGAGCAACGCAGCCGTTTCGAGCGACCTCGAGAATCTTGCAAATGGTATGTTCCTTGATAATCAAAGTGGTTATCGATTTTACATTACTGCAACAGCTTTCCTGGACAAACTCAAGACTGGTAAAGCTCAAGCCGCAGGCTCTGGCTTTGGCGGCAAAGGGCTTGACAGGCTGGACAAGGAGAGAGATGCGAAAGAGAGAGCGGAACGCAAGGCATATGGCGAACCTGGCGCTGGAGATGAAGAGAAGGCATCGACGAGTGAAGAACTCACTGCGAAGGCTACCGCATCCAGCACTGACGACATGACTTTCGGAAATTTCAAGGTGGAAATCAAGCGTGGTCCTGCGCCCGATTCATCCAAAGGACTCCTCGGTGTTGGTGGTGCTGTAGCTGCAGCTCGACGTTTAGCCTTCGCTAAAGAGGAAGAGAAGATCCAGGCTCAAATGCGGGCTGCGGAAGAAGCTGCAGCTCGTGCTGGCAAGGACACAGCTGCCCATAAACAAGCGCTGAGCGTGGTTGCAAAGCTGAATGCACAGATGAGAGCTTCCAAACTTGTTCTCCAGTCCCAATTACAGGCAGCGGAAACGGAGTCATCTGGAAGAAAGGTCAACCCGGACTCGACAGACTTCCACGCGATCATCCCAATCAACGATTATCCTCAAAAGGCTCGCTGGCGTGTCACTAACAAGGAGACTATGGTACAGGTATGTCATCGTGTTATCAGCCGAAATCATGTTATGACACTTTTCGTGGCTAGCTCATTGACATGACCGGCGCGTCAGTTACCAACAAAGGCGAGCTATCTGACTCAACCCTGTATTCTGGCTCACTGAGACTGTTTCCGTTACAGGTATTTATTACGAGCACGGGAAGGAGCCCCCCTTGGAAGGGCCCCCGAAACTGCACCTACTTGTTGAGTCCAATGAAGAGTACAGGGTATGAACATGTTATTCGCTCCCGAGTTCTTTTTTCTGACGCTTCTCGATTTGTAGGTTGAACAAGCCGTACGTGAGATCAAACGCCTGTTGATTGAAGCTTCTGCTGCCGCTCTGCAAGCTGAAATGCGAAATCCAACTGCCCCATCTGGAAGATATAGTGTTCTCTAGCCCATGTCCCTTCCATCCCTTGTTCATGTTCTCTTTTCCTGCCATTGTGATACCGCTGCATTGTCTTGGTATCGACATGCAGTGGACGCATGTATTATTGTCGTAGCATCTACACTCTTATCATACATATCCATGCGAAAATAATGGACGGGCAGTAGCAATCATCGATTCAGACCAAAAACTCTGCTTTTCGATAGTGCGAAATTGTTCTGTCCTGGTTCTTTTATTCTTCTTTCCACGTCTGAAATCTTCGTTTCCACCTCGCGAGCCGCAACGTCTATCCATTGTAAACTCTCCAAATGAGTGCTCAAGATCTGGGATATCTGCGCCATTGGGCCATCCGCGGAACCAGAATCCGTCGAAGGAAGTGAAAGAGCATTCACTGCGTCTATCATTTGGGCCAAAGAGCCAGAGAGATCGTCGAGCTGTGTGTGTAAATCCGTGGCCAGCATATAGCTTATGACTTGGGGTTAATGGTAAAGGTTCCGAGGTTGATGGCTCGCTCACTTCTTATCACGTTCTGTGTCGGCGGGACTGGTGTCGAATCCTCGAAGGCCCCCTTGCCCGCCAAGTATCTCCTGCGTGACCTTTTCATAAACATCCAATGTGGCGGAAAGCTCTTTTTGTTGTTGTTCGATATTGCCCAAGGATTGGTCGATATCGTGTTGCTCACGCTCCGCAGTTAAGACGTGACTATAGAGTGCAGACAGCTAATTGGGTCCGGGTTGTTGAGTTAACATGCAGGTATCGTCGAGAGAGATCGGACCTACATTGTTGCCGTTCTCTATGAGAGCACGGTCCCATACAGCGACCTCCCCCGCGAACTTGTTAAACTCTCGTACGTGAGTTTCGATGTCTGCTGACCATCCATTGACAATTTCCTCGATCGTTTTGCCCTTGAGCATTGATGGCGGCGCCACCGTGACGACGGGGGTTGTCGAAGCAAGCTTCGCATCCGAAGAAAGTGAAGTCGAACCTAGGGACATGGTGAAACGATTGGCGAAGTTTGTTACGGTTTGGATGGAACTAACGCTCATGGAGTCCAAAGCCCCGAGATACTTGTACAAGCTCGTTCCTTCCTCAAAACCAGAGTTGCTTCCTCTGCCCCTCCCGGAAGAGCTTCCCTTGAGTGAACTAGATTCCCACTCGGGATTTATCCATCTATCCACCTCATCTCAGCTACCGAGCACTGTCGAACGCTTCTTCGGCGACGAGACAGTGGTCCATGTCCTAAGGATTGAGTACGAGGTCATCAAGATAAATATCCGCTGGGAAACCCCCGAGGGAGATGGTAAGTACATAGATATGGGCTCTGACCGTTTGAAGCTCATCCCGTTCTCTATCGTAGCGCCCGGGGATATTGGAGCTGATGGGATTTTTCCACATCTTCACAATACCGGGAAATTGGGAAACCAAGAAGTAGAAAAGATTTTCATATTGGAGAGGAAGATCGATGACGCTTGGGATGCACAGAAATTGAAAGATCATACTTGGCTAATTTATTGACATATCGAGAACTACAAGCTAGAGTTGAGATATACATGCACATCTTGATAGTTTCGACACGGCAACGTCTATGAAACAACAAGAATCGATGCGCCTCCGTCTTTCGTGACCCTTCTCCTTGTTTTCATGATCATGTATCGGCGCCCGAATTGGGCAAGAATCTTCTGGGACACAGAGCTGGAGCTGCCATTATCAGGGTTGGTGAACATACCCAACGCCGATGGTGCGAGAACCATTGCTTGTCCGGTCTGACGAACTAGCTCAGCAGGAGAAGAAAGAACATCAGAAAGCACAAGTACCGGAAGTCGGACAACTTTATCGAACGCATCGTTTGCTGTGAAGTCTGCCGGGACATGCTTGATGATATGTTCCCACCATGTAGGGGAGGAGAAACGATGAAGAATCACGATTGAGCAGAGATCCAAAAGCACCGGCGGAACGACAGTGGGTTCTAAGGCGCAGGTTTGAGTCGAGATCACGACCAGTTTTGGATCCTTACCTTGAGTACTTATGATGACTCTCATCGCCAGATGACGCTGTTGGCGAGTCAAAGCCAGTAGTGTATCCGTCAGTCCGGAAGACTTCGTGCGTGGCAAGTACTATGAAAAGTTGAGACGTCAAAACGTAGAAAGCGAAGCTAGCATGCTTAAATGAATTTACTTTATGGGCCTCGTCGACGACCAATATCTTGCCTGTCTGAACGTCTGCGCGAACGAAAAGACGGGAGACAATCTCAAAAAGACCACAAGCCGATGAAGGATCAATAAAAGGATCCGAAAGATCTATGATAGTCAATTGCCCTGCAGCAAATCGCTTTTTGGACGATTTCGATTTTGAACTCTTCTCGATAAATGAATTGAGGATCGAAAGACGCTGTTCCAAACCTGACAATTGGGCAGGATTGAATTTCCTCTTCTGGAGTTCCAGTTCTTGGATGAATGCTTGGTATGTATATTTCTCCCCAAGGGTGCGAAGGATTGTCTGCCTTTCATGAATGAAGGTACACGGAAACAAAAACATAGAGGCTCACTAGAATAATTTGCACATATAACGGTGCTGAATCGGATGAACCAACAGCCATCATGGAGAGAAACGCCTGTGCGTCAAGTTCTGCTTCTGTGAAGAGCAATGGTTCCACTACAACGTGGCTTCCCAGGGAGGAATAAACAGCCCGCATCGTATTCAAGGATGAACGAGAAACATAAACCCGGACTTTTGGTGTCTGAAGGCCTGGGGACCGCGGGACCCCCAGCCAAGCAGCTTCGCTGGGCAAAGAACTCGGTCCTCCCTCGCCAAAATGAATCACAAGCCCCGAAAGGGGTGTGGTCAGAGAGCCCGTGGAGGCGCAACCTGGTATTAACATGCTCTCGAGCATGACAGACACTGTATGTGATTTTCCGGAGCCTAGGATTTCGGTCACATAAAACGTGTCGGTACCATGCCAGAGAAATCACCTTGCACTCCACAAACCAGCGCCGAAAATGGAGCATTCTGCCGCCAGGTGGCAGATGAACGTATGGCCTAAGAACACAGGTTTTAGGCTTACAGTATTTAGATACAATCGTGGATCGATTGGGGTATCAGTCAGTGCTTTATAGCTATCTGAAGGTTAGCTAGCTGTGATCCAGGCTTTGAGAACAGGACAGACTGGGTAGATATGGCGCGCCCAAGTACGCCATATTGACTCTTGTCGGATGCATAGCCGACGAAATCATACGCATCCCTCGTTATGAGAGGGGCGGTGGAGAGGTCATGCCTCTCCATCCCTGTGGCTTCCAGGTCTTCGATATGGAGATCGAGAAGATCCAGTTCCTCCTGGGTCCCGGCGCTAAAAGATCAGCAAGTATACGTTCAGGTGACAATGCTCACGGGAACTGGAGGAGCATTGCCTTCACGGCGGGGATCGAGAGCATTTGAGGTATCAGATTTCATGTAGTCGAGACGGGATAGAGAAGGACGCGTGTCTTCTGCCTTGGGCTATTTAACGCACGGAATTGAAGGCCACGGGTGGCTGAGAAGTAAGCAACATGTGTCTACGCATGCCCTTGTCGTGCATTCGATCGCGATGTTTCGGCCGTGACACATATCCACTATTGCGATGAGGCTTCCGCGTTCTTGTGGCGTTGTGATAACTTGAAGTTTGGTGAATTACATAACACTCATGCCTCTCTTCGACGTACCAGGTTGGACTGTACCCTCCCCCTTGGTTGGCGATGCGTCACCACGAGTATCCAAGAAACGCAAACGCCCGGCAAGTCATCCGAGTAAATTTCAATCCGCAGAAGTGAATCTCGATAAGCTGGTCAAGCGCTTGACCGGAAATTCATATGCAGAACGTGGACCCACTTCCAGTTCAAAGCAAGCAAAGAAATCAGGCTTTTTGGGCGGTAGCAAAATTTCCGACAAGAAGCGACTGAAAAAGTCGAGTCCGACAGCTGATAACCTCGACGAACAGAAGAAGACTATCTCTCGACCAAAGCCGTTAAAACGTGCAATGATCGAGAGAGATTCCATCGAGATCCTGCAACCTGTGAAACGAGTAAAGACAAAACATAAGGACCCAGTGGCCGGAACTGTCCAAAAGTCTCCAAATAACTCTACCACAGGTCTAACAGCCCTTCAACTCGACATGAAACAAAGTTTAGATGGGGCGCGCTTCAGGTGAGCCGATGTTCTTTAAGTCACAATATCTCCAGGGGTTTACGATTCTTAGAATGATCAACGAAAGCCTTTACAAGACGGACAGTCACCAAGCACATCAGATGATGAAAGTCGATCCTCATGTCTTTCAAGATGTGAATTTTCCCAAAATTCAGCTGTCCGCATGATTGAACCACCATCCCATAGTATCATGCGGGCTTTCGTCACCAAGTTGAAATGTGGCCGACCAATCCAGTACAACACTATATCTCAGCTTTATCAAATTACCCACCAAAAACGGTCATCGTTGATCTGGGGTGTGGGGATGCCGCTCTCGCTCGCACGATGATTCCTCAAGGAATGATTGTTCTGTCCTTCGACCTTGTTTCCGACGGAGTCTTCGTCACCGAGGCCGATATATGTGATAAAATTCCTCTGCCAGGTTCCGATGGGGATCCGGATGAAAAGTCAAGTGGCGAGGGCCAGGTAGCTGACGTCGTGATCTGTGCATTGAGTTTAATGGGCACAAATTGGCCAAATTGTCTTCGAGAGGCTTGGAGGGTACTGAAAGCAAAGTGTGCTTCTCTGTGTTTACCTAGTCCCGGTCCTGACGTTACCTTGTTCAAAAAGCGGAGAGCTGAAAGTTGCAGAAGTCGCTAGTCGAATCTCTGACGTCCAGGACTTTCAGAATCTTTTGCGACGCCTTGGATTCAAGCTAATATCGAAAGTAAGTGTCATGTATAGTAAGTATCGTTTGGACTGACTTTTCATTTCATTTTATTTTCGTTTTGCGTCTAGGACGACAGTAATTCTCACTTTACGCTATTTGAGTTTCAGAAGATGCCTCAAAGAAGGAAGAGTGAAAAGGAGTGGACCAACGTATTGTCTTCTGCTGCTATCCTCAAACCCTGCGAGTACAAGCGGCGATGACGGTAGTTCTTGTCTTAGTCGTATCATACATAGTAGTCACATTGCACGATCCTCGTCATGATCCCATGCGATCCACCCATCTGCACGCCTCCTCTCTCTCCACTGAATGGTTCATTGTCAGCATGAGATTAAGGCCACAGTACAGCACTTTTGGAGTACTGTACTATTTTATTCAATTCGACGTCACGCATCACGGGGCTCTCTAAAACTCCGACATGTCACGGCAATTTTGGGAGGGTGCCGTTTCGTTTTGCCTGTCACATGTCACGGGGGGTGTCGGATTGATTGAAATAGTACAGTAGCAGCAGTGTGTACGAAACGTCAGATCAGGGGATAATCTGACTCAGGTACATTTAACTGAGGTGCATGTGTCAGATACAAATTCAAGCTTTAGTAAAGTGCCGCTGATGATGCATAACATTCAGCCCACTCCGTACCAGCCTTAGAATTCGTGAAATTTACTGAAGCAGAGGCTGCAAGAGAAATTGTAAGAAGATGATGAGAATGACATAGTACTTGCTTGATTTCTGGGGGCGTCCACAGAAGGCGTTGGGAATCAGGGAGCGAAATGATCCAGTTATCTGGAGTTGACACCCAATGTCGGCCATGATACATCATGTCCCAGACGCGCACAGACTTGTCCGATGAACCAGAGACAATGCGTGTGCCATCCTTCGAAAACGCGACGGAAAGAACAGCCTCAGTGTGGCTGTTCAGGGTCTTGAGCTCTGTGCCCGTCGAGGCATCCCACACCCGCACAGACTTGTCCTCTGAACCAGAGACGATGCTTGTACCATCACTCGAAAACGCGACGGACAAAACAGCCCCAGTGTGGCCATTCAGGGTCTTGAGTTTCGAGCCCGTCGAGGCATCCCACACTCGCACAGACTTGTCCCATGAACCAGAGACAATGCGTGTGCCATCACAAGAAAACTCGACGGACATAACAGGCCTAGTGTGGCCATGCAGGGTCTTGAGCTCCGTGCCCGTTGAGGCATCCCACACCCGCACAGACTTGTCCTCTGAACCAGAGACAATGCGTATGCCATCACTCGAAAACGCGACGGATGAAACAACATTAGTGTGGCCCTTCAGGGTCTTGAGCTCCGCACCCGTCGAAGCATCCCACACCCGCACAGACCTGTCCCTCGAACCAGAGACAATGCGTTTGCCATCACCCGAAATCGCTACGGAAAAAACATCATAAGTGTGGCCGTTCAGGGTCTTGAGCTCCGCACCCGTCGAGGCATCCCACACCCGCACAGACCCGTCCCCCGAACCAGAGACAATGCGTGTGCCATCACTCGAAAACGCGACGGATATAACAACCCCATTGTGGCCGTTCAGGGTCTTGAGCTCGGTGCCCGTCGAGGCGTCCCACACCCGCACAGATCTGTCCACCGAACAAGAGACAATGCGCATGCCATCACTCGAAAACGCGACGGACCGAACAGCCTCAGTGTGGCCGTTCAGGGTCTTGAGCTCCGCGCCCGTCGAGACATCCCACACCCGCACAGACTTGTCCCATGAACCAGAGACGATGCATGTGCCATCACTCGAAAACGCGATGGACAAAACCATACCAATGTGGCCGTTCAGGGTCATGAGCTCCGTGCCCGTCGAGGCGTCCCACACCCGCACAGACTTGTCCCTCGAACCAGAGACGATGCGCGTACCATCACTCGAAAATGTGACGGACGACACAACATAAGTGTGGCCGTTCAGGGTCTTGAGCTCCGCACCTGTTGAGGCATCCCACACCCGCACAGACTTGTCCGACGAACCAGAGACAATGCGCGTGCCATCACTCGAATACGCGACAGACCAAACAGGCTCAGTGTGGCCGTTCAGGGCCTTGAGCTCCGCGCCCGTTGAGGCATCCCATATCCGCACAGACTTGTCCCATGAACTAGAGACAATGCGTGTGCCATCACTCAAAAATGCGACGGACAAAACATCATCAGTGTGGCCATTCAGGGTCTTGAGCTCCGCGCCCGTCGAGGCATCCCACACCCGCACAGACCTGTCCCTCGAACCAGAGACAATGCGTTTGCCATCACCCGAAATCGCTACGGAAAAAACATCATAAGTGTGGCCGTTCAGGGTCTTGAGCTCCGCACCCGTCGAGGCATCCCACACCCGCACAGACCCGTCCCCCGAACCAGAGACAATGCGCGTACCATCACCCGAAAAAGAAGCAGAATAGACCCTACTCTGGCTTTGTATGGTCACTAGTGGGACATCAAGGCCATGTTTGCCAGCGGATTGATTGAAGGAGGGAATACGAGGGAATTGGCTCTTCCATATCTGGGACCAACCAGAATCTGGTGACCATGTCGCTAGTGATGAGATGTACAGGTGTGCTGTTGACAGCGATGCTGGGCTTGCCGTGAAGTATGTGGCGAAGTTGGCAGCCTCGGAAAGGTCTCGAGAAAGGTCTGAAGGGCATCCAGCATCAGCCTAGTTCATGGGTGTTGTTGGTTCGAATTGATTAGGCGACATCAGAACCCACCTTCAAGACCCACTCACGGGCTCGTTGAAGCATCGGCGTGCATCGGGCCTTTGACCCCAGCAGGTTCATGGTCTCGATCCAGAATAGAACCCGGGCACGAAGAAAATTACAGACCTGGGACCGTCGAGCCTCATGGTCGGAAGAATCAGCTCGATACAAATGCTGAACCCAGTATCTAGAGCTGTACTCCACGGCACTACTGATGTTCTCTCGGACACGACGACCGAGGCCGTGCACCTCAGCATCAAGAAGAAACGACGATGGGATATCGCATATGTTGAATCGAAGGTCGGAATTCATGATGCGGAAACAAGAGTGGGTAAGAAAAGCGTGGTGAGCAGCCGCGTTACAGGACGTGTCCACCTCACGTTTGCCTGTGCCCGAAGGGTCAGGGACCTTGAACTTCGATCGCTCCTTATCAAATATAAAATCAGGAAAAGACGCGTGGTACCAAAAGACTCGATCCCCTTTGAAGTAGAGAACTGCATGAAGATCATCGACGACCACCTTGGCCACCTTGGCCAGCTCTTCCGTACAGGCAAAGTCAGAAGTGAGTCTTCCAGCAACCGATGTAGATACACGTTCCTCCGTACAAAGGAGGGTATGGAGGATCTTCAAGCGGTCGCGAAACGTGACCTCGTCTAGTTCACAAAAAGCCGCCCAAAGGATTTGCTCGTACAATGCGTCAATCAGTGATGGGGCAAAAGCTTTCTGCAACGTGGGTGGTGTATGATCCTCTAGCATCTTGCCCATCAGGCGGAGCTGTTCGAGCTTCGCCATCCTACGACGTGGGTTAAGATATCTCACTACCGTTGCTGCATAGATGAAGAGACCGTCCGCCTTCCGGACAAGTGTGGCCAGCTGAGGCTCATGCCGAAGCTCTGGGAGCTTGGTTCTGAAGTACAGATCAATGTCAGCCTCGACATCGGCTGTAGGGACCTCGTAGAGACGGCAGATGGCATAGGACTCAAACGACGAGCAGAGTGCAGCGAGCTCCGGGTCTGGTCGGCTAGTGACCAGGAACTTGAGGCCTCGCAAATGACCTTCCTCGATCGTCTCCAGTAGGTCTCGCAGAAATCCCGACCCTCCACCGTCGTCGATCTCATCCAGCGCATCGACAACGACGAGGTACGGCGGCAGTTTGGAAGGCGATGATTCATTGGCGGACTGCTGCCATGGGTCAACGAGGAGATCCTTCAACTGCTCGGAAAGGACGTCTGCTGAGTCGAACTTGTTTGTCCGACTCAACACACTAGCATACGAACTGAAGTTATGTGCGAGCTGGTATACAATCGTGGGGATGATGTAATTCTGCCGTCTCGTGTCTTCAAATTGTCGCGAGCAGAAAGAGTTCGCGCCCAAGATGGTTTGCAGGTCCGAGTTGGTGCCTTTGTCGAAGTGGCCAGCAACGGTGCATGCGATGGTTGACTTGCCGGAGCCGGCTTGGCCCGTCAACCAGAAGACGGATGGACCGTCCGGCGAGGAATTAATAGCCCACTGGTATATACGCTCTAGTATGTCCACACGCGTTCCCTTGGTGCACTGTTCACGAGTTAACACTGTCGTCCCTCCAAGATAAGCGTTGTAAGCCGCCTTTCTGGAACGAGGCCAGTTATCGCGGTCTAGTTTCTGGCGCTGATGGTCGACATGGGCCTCACTTGAGAGCCGGAGATACGTACCGAAAATAATTCTCGTATGTCAGAATCGCGACCTGGAGCAGAATCAGATTGATTGTGGTATGATTATACAAGTACGTACCAGTTTCCGTGTAGTTAAGCACCTGCATGTTTCCTTCAACGACGGTAAAGGTGCTACCCGATATATGGACATTGGGTAGTTGGTTTGGCAGGACGGACGGGTCTGTTAACTGATTATTCGCCCGCGCAGGATCAGATAATGGCGCCAAAGAGAGCGATGGCACGGGGGATTGCGCAGACGGAGTTGAAGACCGTGATGGAATCTGGGAGGTTTGGCTATTAGGTACCGTTCTGATCCCATTTCTAGGCTCACGGGATTAACTGCGAGTTGAGAGAGTTGGACAGTGTCAAGTGCCACCGAATCCCCGACGTTCGATGTTGGAGGTGGCGATGAAGGCCGACTCCTAGACGGGAGGTATTGCATAGCACTCTTTTTGACGGTGGGAGTGGGACTCCGGAGTGACAAGTGATGTATATATCTCGTCTCATTCCACGATCATGTCAACCGCAAGAATCAACATCCTCTCTCATCCTATCGTCAACGCAGAATTGTCGAAACTCAGGCAAACGTCCACTACTCCCAAAGAGTTTCGGGAGGTATCTAGCAGTACGTCTCGATCGATGCGTGTCGCTGAGTTCCAGTTAGGGCATACACCATATCAGTTTGATTCTGGGAATAGAGGCTACGCGGACTCTGGAAGAATCTACCTTCCAAGGGGTGCGTCATAGCTGGAATGACGAGTCCTGTATCCTCACCTTTTGCAAACAGCAAACCCCTGTCGGGCCATTCACGGGTACTGTAATCAAACCCAAGATTGGCTTGACGCCCATCCTTCGAGCTGGCTTGGGGATGACAGATGCATTGGTAACTCACGATCCCTGGCATCTCTCCGCTGGCACAACTTCACGATCCTTGAACTAGTTGACTCTCTTCCCGTAAGCGTCACAGTCGCAGTGGGTTCCGCGCTCTCTTCATTCAACTGCGTCAGAGCAGCACCTGTCTACCATCTCGGGTTGTTCAGGGAGAAGGTCACATTGCAGCCCGTGGAATGTTCGGTCGTTAAGTTGCATCTGTGTTCGATCTACTGATATTGTCTTGTTAGATTATTCCAAGCTCCCGCCTTCGCCTCCGGTGGATCAGGTTTTCATTCTCGACCCATTGGTCGCGACGGGTGGTACTGCATGTGCTGCGCTGGCGATGGTCATCGATTGGGGTGTCCCTGGTATGTTTTTCACGGTTCGGATGGTTGATTTACCAGCTTACAACTAGAGAGTGAGGAATATCAAACTTCTCTGTGTGCTTGCCTCTAGAGAAGGCTTAGCCCACGTCAAAGCCGAGTATCCTGACCTCGAGGTGAGCCATGATAACCATCCGAAGATGGAATGACACATAGGGTACAGATATGGGCTGGAGCCGTCGATGAATCTTTGACGACGGAGGGGATCATTAGCCCAGGGCTAGGAGATACGGTATGTTTGAAACATGCTCCATCTCTTGCCTGACTATTCACTCCTGTGGAGGGCGATCGCCTCTTCAGTACCATTCGGGTGTAGGCACTGTAGGGGTATTTACGTGGCACGTGATAGATACACGTGACCCGATTTGTATTCAAATGAGAACTAAAGACGCGATCCTTGCGCAACGAACGGAATGGCCTCAGGTCGGGTCAGTGAAACCGCGATCGCGTCCGCTTCCGCGGACCTACTTTCTCCTCCTGTCACGACCACCATTCACCCATGCATCTGTACGACGTATCGACGCCCCAGTCGCCTACAGAGGTCTCCGAAACCTCGCCTCCCTTGAAAGCCTCAATCAGCACCCTTGACCAAGATGTATACTATAACCCCCACATACCCGCATCTGCTATCGTGGAATTCACGGCCTCTCGCCTGAAAACAACTTCAGCGGTGTACTTATACGACCTTGCGGAGCAAGTGGGCCTGGGAACCTTGACCAAAGAATGGGCAGCATCTCGATCTGACACAGCTGCTGTGGTCGAGCTGCAGACGAGAGCAGGTGCAGGTTTGAGCCTGGTCGGAAGGTTGTCCGAAGGGACTAGCCATGACACGGTCAAAGGTGCTATTTTGACCGCTTACACCACTCCAACAGGGTTGTCCACGATGGCTCCTTCTCTCGTCCATCTGCCCGCAGCGTCGCCTTCCAGTAGGTTAGTTATACAGGTCCCGACGGTCACCCCAGTAGGGGAGACTTTTTCCCTTTCGCCTTCTCTCGCGCCGCTCGCATCGGCATGGTCGATTTTGCCCAATAACATCGTCATCCTACTTTCCTCTACTCCTCAGCAGGCGTCCGACTTTGCTGCATTATCCTACAAACTCATTCAGTCCCATGTCATCCATTTGTTCGATCACTTCAGCAGTGCAAGAGAATTCGGCCATTCGTTGACACCTTTGGCTGCCGAAGTTGGCGACAAAGACAGCAATGTCGCACAAATCATCAGCGCTGCGGGTTATACCTTTTTCGACTTTTTTGGAGACGCTCAGGCGCACACTGTTGTCGTTCTGCTGAACGGTCCTTTAGCACGCACTGCTGCAGCATTAGTCAGCCAAACCCATGGCCTCGCTCTGGTAGTCGTGAACGTCCTCCGCCCTTGGGATGAAACGGATTTTACCAACGTTCTACCCAGCCTAGCCCAAAATATACACGTTATTGACGAAGTTCCCCATACGACTATACAAGGGCGATTGTATATTGACGTTTTTGGGACATTGCTTGGTAGCCGGGCCGACACTTCAGTTCAAGGCCACAGGTTCACTCCTGCAAGGACTCAGGATTTCTTGCAGAGGGACGGATATTTCTCCCGCTTTCTTCGCGATATCGCTCCCACTGTACAACTCAGCCCCCGACTTCTCCAGTCTAATGTTAAGAAGATCCTAGTTCTCAGCAACCCCCAGTCTCCGCTTTCTGCATCATCCCGCATCATGGAAGACCTATTCTTCTCGAGAAAAGGGTTTTCCGCGCGTTCTCTCACTGATTACGACGCATTATCGAGACCCGGGGGTACCAGTGCCTTTCAACTATTTCTCTCATCCAAAGCTGGACTTGACGATTCCTGTCCACTTCCTCTAATGTCGCCGCTGGATCGGGACTCAAAGGGGGAATCTGATTTTCTCGCTATTTTGGATCAAAACCTTCTTACGTCGCACGCAGTCTTCCAATATGCGAAGCGGAGCTCCATCGTGCTTGTTATCACAGATTGGGCCCAGGAAGAGTTAAAATCACATCTTTCCCATGAAACGAATTCTCTTATTCTTGAAAGGGATATTCGTGTCTTTTCAATTAACGTGAAGGATATAGCTTCCAATGTTACACCTGCTGGATCTCTGCGAGACCTCATCCAGAATGTTCTTGTGCATATGACGTTTGCCAGATTATGTCTTGGGGTTGCAGCCACTAAATCCAAAGTTCACAATGTGGTCCAATCGTCCTTAGGCGATTTTGTTGGGGGGATTTCGCTTGAAAACATCAATGCAAGTGCTTGGGATGGGTTGCAGGAGATTGGCTTTACTCCAGATATGTCGACCAGCGCCGAGCATACCCTGAAGGCATTTGAATTCAACGCGATCGCTGTTGAAACCGAAAACGGAGAAACGGTCGTCAACGGTGCACGCTTAGCATCTTGGCATGATGCTGCCAAGCACCTCCTTTTCCCAGCTGTCTTCGTTCCCGAATTTGAACCGACTCCGGAAGAACATCCTCGGAATCCAGCTCTGCGCCCCGAAATTCCTGAGCGCACATACCTGGTTACGTGTACCGTCAATCGTCGCCTTACTCCTTTAGAGTATGACAGGAACGTCTTCCATGTCGAGTTTGACACCACCGGCACAGGACTTCGATATGCCGTCGGTGAAGCGCTTGGCGTGCACGGATGGAATGACGAAAAAGAAGTTTTGGAGTTCTGTGCTTGGTATGGCGTCGATCCTGATCGGCTTGTCACCATCCCCCTTCCAGGAAGTGAAGGCAAAGTGCACACCCGGACAGTCCTTCAGGCTCTTCAGCAGCAAATTGACCTATTCGGGCATCCGCCCAAGTCTTTCTATACCGACCTGGCTCCCTATGCAACATTCTCTGTTGACCAGTATTCGTTGCTCTTTATCGGCTCGCCAGAAGGTTCTGCGACGTACAAGAAACTTTCCGAGAAAGATACTGTTACCTTTACCGATGTTCTCATGGCATACCCGAGCGCCAAACCTGGGATTGAAAAACTTTGCGAACTCATTGGCGATATTAAACCAAGGCATTACAGTATTGCCAGTGCCCAAAGCGTTGTCGGCGACAGAGTTGACCTCCTAGTCGTTACTGTAGACTGGACAACCCCTAACGGTAGGCCAAAATTCTACTTTTGTCACCCTATCTCAGGTGTTGACCCACTTCCAGGTTCTCGTCGATACGGACAATGCACGAGATACCTTGATGGTTTGCGGATAGGCCAGAAAGTGACAGTATCAATCAAACCCAGTGTTATGAAGGTTCGGGCCAACGTTTTTGCATTGTCTCACCCTAACCACTGCCAACATAGTTACCGCCCAATCTCAAACGCCCTATCATCCTAGCAGGCCTGGGGACAGGAGCAGCTCCTTTCCGTGCATTTTTTCAACATCTTGCCTGGCTGGCATCCCGAGGGCAGGAAATCGGACCAGTCTATTATTACTTTGGCTCTAGGCATCAAGCTTCGGAATACCTGTACGGAGAAGAAATCGAATCCTATGTTCTTGATGGGATTATCACCCGTGCCGGTCTGGCATTTTCCAGAGACAGTGCTAAAAAGGTTTACATTCAGCACAAGATGTTGGAGGATTGCGAAGCACTTGCAAAGATGCTTTACGACGATAAAGGCGCCTTCTACCTGTGTGGCCCGACATGGCCCGTCCCAGATGTCTATGAAGCGTTGGTAAACGCATTGGTGAAGTACAAAGGAGTCGGTTCTGTCGAGGCCGGTGAATATCTTGAAAACCTGAAGGAGGAAGAACGATATGTTCTCGAGGTCTGTCTCTCTCTGTCGCCTAAAGAATTGTCCACTGATCGTGATTATGCCAGGTTTATTAAATTTACAGAAATGCGAAGGTCCTTTGAGAGGATCGGATCGGATGATTATGATATCAGTCACTAAATAATACCCATGTTTACAGTCCATAGATGAGAGGATTATCATGTTTCAAATGGAAGTCTGTTGGTATATACATATGTATCGTGAAAAGGGCCTTACTCATGTCTTGACAGCCGTCGCTGCAAAAAACAGAGTCCAAACATACCATGCCAACAAGGCAAAGATAACAAGACCAACAGCGGAAACAACGACAGCAATGGCGATAGTTCCACCCCTGCTGAGGGAAGCCTTGCACGCCTGTGGAAAAGCTGCATCACAAGGTTGGCCTTTGGGTTGGACCTTGCTGTATGCTCCCACTTCCAAGGAAGTGTAAAATGGGTCGACCGTATTGTTGAAGATATACATGGCGGCCAAGGTCAACATGGGTGCGTTATAGTCAAGGGCAACCTATCCTTCAGGTCAGCATAAACCACCAAATTTGAAGTAGCTATCACCTCTGTTTCAGGCCAATCGCTGCGGATATCGTAATATTGGTCGAACTTGTCAGGACCGCCGATTACGGCACCATACAGGACATGCGCCTCCTTTTCTGGCGAAGTGTCGATTCTACTGATGTCATTTCCCCCACTTGCCATTGCTGAATGAGGGTTTGAAGGGGCATTCGGGTGACATCCTACAATGTACGGCACTAAATATCTCGTCAGCCGTCCGGCATAATCGTCCAGGTCAGTGGATTAGTACCTGACATAGGATTCTTTCCGAGAACGTAATCTACTTGACCTTTTGCGAAACTCTGTTAAAACTTGAGGGCAAGGTAGGAATATAAATAGTGATTGTGGATACCAGGTAGGCAGCCTTCCTCTTATCCGTTGATGCTATTTGGCCATACCTCGTCATTAACATAGCAGCGTTGAGCGCCGGATTAAGGCTTGCATCATCAGAGTCTCCCGGGTAGTACAGAAGGCCACCTATGGCAGAACTTTTAAAATCCTATCTCATGGCAATTTTAGGAAACACACTTTTGGTCAAGTACCCACGACTTTTAGATTTGACAATATTGTCGAAGTAGCGCTCCGCTTCCGCCCGCCAGTTTTCAAGCTTTCCACCGAGGCCAGAGGACGATTGAGCTATTTGAGCAAATAGGACAGCAAGGCCAGGGGTTTTGGAATCCCAGTTGAATACGCCATCTTGTCCTCCAAGCTTGTACTGCTCATAGTAATTCTCAGCCGTCTGATATAACGAGGTCGAGTTGGTCACCCAAGACAGAAAAAGGGCAGCCAGTGTAACTTCATCTGTATACCCAGAGGATTCGTAGCTAGGAGCGACTGCTGGAACGGATGTTTGGTAGGTAGTCTGTCCCCCGGTCGCATTGATAGCAAAGGCATATAGCTGCTCGGCATGTCTTGCCAATAAATCAGCGTACGAGGAGTTCTGAAGCGATGCTGGAGCTGAAAAGGGTCCTCCAAAGCTGCGACCGGAATAAAGGGCAGAGCATGCAGCAAAGGCGGCAGACGTTCCTGCAGCAGCATCTGTGCCCGGGTGAGTGTCGTTGATTTGATAAGAGGGGCGGAATGTTGGGATATTCTGATCCCCGCCCCAATAAGCGTCGTCGACATTCGCTTGGTTTTCTCATAAGTCACGAACATAGGACAAACGGCCGACTTACTGTCACCAACAAGGATATACAACGTGTTGCTTTGAGAATGAGCCTGATTTACAGGTCAAAAGCTGACCCTTGTATCAACAGATATGTTCCCACTCACCTTCATGAGCCAATCAAGACTCCATCTTAGCATGTCGTCGAGATACGCAGTCTGATTGGCGAGGTCATAACCTTTTCGGATTAGAACTCTGTAGGACACACGTAGGCGGGAAGCTTTTACCTATTCCATTGTCTAATGCTCCCCAACAAATAGATGTAAGTGAAGCGCTCTGAGGAAAATAAACTTTATTGTCGAGCCCGTGGAGTGCTGTGAACTGACCAGTGGGAATGTTGCCTTGATGAAGTCTACGAATCAATTGTCAATATCTTTCCGATCTCAACAATGCGAGGCCAACCCCCTGCGTCAAAGTATCCACCTCGAAGTGGAATTGGATGAGAACACAAATTTTGGAATGCCATGACGCATACCGCTCAGATCGAGTTCAACATCTCCTCCATCGTTCAGAGTACTGGAGTTGCGCCAAGAAACACGGTTCGAGGATGGTAGCTTTCCACTACGCTGGGCTTCATAGAAATACAAGAGACTTCCAAGCAATGTTGACCACTGAGGGTTCGGGGAAGCCGCTGTTGAAGCTGAAGTAGGACGTGTGCCGTACGAGGCATCCGGAGGCAAAAATGGAGGATTCGGGAGGGACAGTTCACCGGCAACGTATGCTGGGCTGAGCACAGTGAGCAGCGCCAAGCCCCGAACCAGTAGAGAGAGCATAGCAGACGACTGATCACGTGCCCGGCTTCCTCCCTATGTCGTTCAACGATGCCGCCTTATCTGGTCCTTCGTCCGCCGTTTTTCGACGTTCAGACCCCATCTCAGAATCTGCTGTCTCCGTTCAAGGCCCAGACTTCGACACTCCCATGACCTTGCCAGAGTTTTTGCACAGTTATGAACGGATCGGTTTCCAGGCAAATAGCTTCGGCAAAGCGATAAATATCGTAAACAAAATGGCAGGTCCCTCCACCCCCCTTCCTTAAGCATCCGCGTGAACGGATAGCTCGATTATTTTTCGCCTTCAGCGTAAATGGCGTTTGTCCGACGATCCCGTAGCAGAAGACGAATCCGAGTATTACGCTTCACCAGAAGTCCGTGCAAACACCAAATGCAACATTTTCCTAGGATATACTTCGAATCTCATCTCATCCGGTTTACGGGAAGTTATTCTGCATTTAGTTAAGCACAAACATATCGCGGTCCTTGTCACGACAGCAGGCGGCATCGAAGAAGATTTCATCAAATGCCTCGGAAAGACCTACCTGGCAGATTTCCATCTCGATGGCGCTGAACTGCGGAAGCGTGGTATGAACCGTATTGGAAACCTCATCGTTCCAAACGATAATTACTGTAAATTCGAGGATTGGCTCACACCCATCCTGGATGCTATGCTGGCTGAACAAAAGGAAACCGGAATTCTTTGGACACCGAGCTCGTTCATTCGGAGACTCGGAAAAGAAATAAACAACGAGGAATCCGTGTATTATTGGGCATATAAAGTATTGCGTCCTGCCGTCTACTTCCAGCCTCGCTTTTGACCCTTCGGCCACCAGAACGATATTCCTGTCTTTTGCCCTGCGCTGACCGATGGCTCCATCGGCGATATGATCTATTTCCATTCATTCCGCTCTCCGGGTCTCGTGCTAGATATCGTCCAAGATATCCGCATCTTAAATGATTTCGCACGGACTTCCAGAAAAGCTGGCATGATCATCTTGGGTGGCGGTGTGTGCAAACATCAGATTGCGAATGCCATGCTTATTGTACGAACTTGCCGCCCGCGAAACTTTGCTCGACACTAAATATCTTCACAGCGGAACGGTGCCGATTTTTCCGTCTACATCGTATGTAACTATACCTCTTTCCTCAATCAGCTATTCAATCGACAGCAGAATACTGGGCAAGAATTCGATGGTTCAGATTCTGGTGCTCGACCTGATGAAGCTGTATCTTGGGGGAAAATTCGGGGAGGTGCGGAATCCGTCAAGGTTTGGTTTATCATTTTATGTTGGCATAAAAATTTCTGAACACTTCTCAAGGTCTACGCTGATGCAACATTGGTATTCCCGATGTTAGTTGCGGCAACCTTTGCTCAAGACAAACCCAATGCCTCGACACTAATATTGTCGGAGGCGTCTCGATAGAGGTGCGTCGTAAAGATGGCCTGTATGACAGACCACAAAATCCATTACTCCTCGTCTATATAAGATTCGAGTCATTACTCGCGATATGTTTAAAGTAAGAAACGAACCTTTCAGCTCTTCCGACCATAATAACAAGTCATCCATCAAGAGGTGCAGTATAGCCATGGAATCTCGTACGTTCTGGTCAAATTTTGCATTCGACGTATCGACAGATAGGACGGCATCATCGAAGGCATTTTTGGCGAGATGGCAGGCGCGTTCAGGGCTTTTGCGGACATCTGCAAAGGTCCATAGTGTTTACAGATTCGATATAAATCATACATGCGGATCGACCGACCATGATAGAAGACAGAGAAATTCAGAGCTAAGCCCAATCTTGTGGGATGGAGGGGATGGAGGGTTATCAGTGCGTGGCTGAAAGCCTGTTTATATGCATTGAGGGAAAGCTCCGCAAAACGATCTCGATCCCCCTTGCAACCAACTTCGGCGAGATACCTGCAATAGTCGCCTTTCCTGCTAGAAAGCTAAACTCTGCTCCAGAAGGGTGACTAGAATGAAGGCCTTACATTTTGTAATAAAACACTCCTTCCTCTCCTTTTTCGGCAGCTGGGATCAATTTGTGGTCCAACAAAGCTACGATGTCTTTGCAGACGTCATTCAATTCCTGCTCTATAATGCTGCACTGACGCCGTATCAAACCCAGTTGATTCGTACGACGTTCGAGAGAGCGTTCCGATTGCCACTTTAACAAGGTGTTGACCACCCGCAAGCTATTTCGAAGTGTATCCGTGATATTCTTGCACGCAATTGAGAAGAGGTTCCGCTCTTCAATCATGAGTCGAGGCCCATGATGTTCGATAATCAGCTTGATCTGCTTCACTACATCTACATTCATGAGAAAGAATGGTCCACGGCCAATCATGGGACCGAATTCGAACCTTCATGACGATTGGATTCCCCAGCGAGGTCGGCAATATAGAGTAACGCATCCCTTGGTGGCGTTACTTCTGCCTAGAACCATCAGCTACACTCAGCAACAGTACTGAATTTTAATCATGGAATATCTGGAGGGCTCACGCGCGCCATGGAATTTGGTGAAGCAGGACAGTGTTCAGATCGGCCACAAGTGCGCTTGTGCAGTAGTTGGGCAACGGGGGATATACATTTTATAGTGCCTTATCAGCCTCCGAAAACGTGTATTGCGAGATTGGCGCTGAGCGATGTGTTAATTAATAATGGTATGCACTGTCCATCGTGTATTAGATCGATTACCGATCCCTCAATGAGGCAAACCATGAGGCAAGCCCACGGGCCAACCATCAATTCACGGTCTCCAAGATTGCTCCAAAATATGACAATTGCTTCGCGGCAGAAGCAAAGCAGATTGTCCTGTGACGTCGAGAGATCCCAATTTGTGACTGACTTCATGGGTCGATGCAAGCTTAAGGTTATTATTGCCTGAGTGAGAAGACTGTGGATGACACCATTCAAGGCACTTGCGAGGAATGAAAGCAGTTCTCAAGGAGTCAAAGCGAAGGTCGATTGGTTGAAGGAGCGACAGTAAAGATTTAGTAGATAAATTCCGGTCAGGCGTCATGGATCTCTACGATGCAAGCCCGTGACTCCCCTTCAGCCCGTGAAGCCATACTTCGCTCGCTCGTTACGTCGCTTGTTGCAAGGATGGCGAACAGTATCACACAAGAAGGCAGAAGACCGTCTGCGTGCAACGTAACATTCAGAGTGCTGAGAATGGAAAAAAGACAATTTACCTTAAGAGAAAATGCTCCTCACCCTAACAAGAAGCGCGATGGACGCGAGCGTCCGAAGTTCGCCTGAACGTCAGAAGGTCCGCAGAGTTGGAGCTACTAGGAGTCCTGTCAGACAAAGAGCGTACAGCATCAAGGAGCATACCTCAGCAACGAGGAGACAGTGAAAACAAGCCCAGATCACAACCTTGGGTGACAAGAAACCCTTTTATGTGGATTCGGTTGCTCCATGGGTCATATCTCTCGCCATCGATGGGCGATAACGGCTGTCCGCGATTCGGAGCAGCGCGAAGATCACGACGCATTGCGCCTTCAACTTAAGGCACTATAATGGCATCATCTTTAGGGCAGGTCCCGAGTGTCTGCAAAAATTCGCCAGAGCACAGCTTTCTTTTGTCCTCGGCAACAACCATTACATCTCACCGTAACCCCTTTTTTACGGAGGGAGGTAGAGAGTTAGTGGCTAGCTGGCAGAGGGAGAAGAGAGGTTGGTTTTCTACGCCGTTGTGCAAGTCTCAGTATCCAAACGTTCCTCACCTAGTTTGAGAATGGCGTTTCAATTTTCGAGGAAGGGGTGTTTCAAGTGTGGCAACCGTGCGTTATCGTTTAACTTTTCAACTTTTACAGTCCAAATAGGTTGTTACTACAGTTGGTCATATTGCCGAGACCTGCACATCTGATCAGAGACTGTGCTACAATTGCCGTCAACCCGGGCACGAGTCTTCCGCATGCCCGTCTCCCCGGACCGTTGCCGCAAAGCAGTGTTATACTTGCGGTGGGGTAGGCCATATCCAGGGTATGTAGTTCTCCATTCTCCACCTCCTAAAGGCTGATAGATTCCCAGCTGAATGCCCTAATCTGAGGGTCCAGCAACAAGGTGGTAATCAGAAATGCTACGTAGGATCACATTATACCGTCTGTGGTTCTGCTCTCATGTTTCGATAGAACTGCAGCCGTTTTGGTCATCTCGCTCGTGCTTGCCCAAATGGTCAATTTGCTTCCCGCGCACCTCCTCCAGGCCGTGGACTCAACACCTCGACGTTGCCTCCCGTGAAATGCTACCGTTGCGGTGGTCCGAACCATATGGCAAAGTACAAGACTGCTGCGTCTTCCGATGTACTTTTTTTGCTCAATTCATTCTCAGAGATTGCCTCGCTGCTTCTGGGACAATCGCTGACAGCAACAATCGAAACAAGACTTGTTACAAGTGCTCTCAGGAAGGTCATGTGAGTCTATCTTGCGATTTTGCACCCCAAATTTGTAACTTGGACATTTTTAGATTGCCAGGGACTGCCCCGAAAATACGGAGTTTGTCGCTTGACCGTGTAGACTGGGTACCCGCGGTAGGTGAACCGCCGAACTCCTGGAGAGTGCTTTAATGATATGACGACAGTACTGAGAGTTTGCTGCCTGAATATTCCATTTTCGTCGGTTTGAAATGTGTACTTACTAGTTTATGTCAATGGCACGCACCTGGTTTCACCTTCACCCTGGAAGATTCATAAGTACTGTGCACGCCACATTCCTTTCAATAAATTATAAGATAATAGCAGTCGACAAATATGCAGCTCGGCTAACTGTTGACAGTAAACATAGGACAATTGAAATAGACAAGTTACTCGGATGTGGGCCATACTCAACTCGGTCGCTCGATGGACCCCCACGTCCTCCTGCCATAGAACGTTTCTAACACTCCCTAAGCTCCCAGACTTTGGTCAGGAAACTCGAACCCACCACGAAAGCAAAATTTTACCGTAAACCAGGTCGTTTGTTGATTTAGGCAAGACACTGACACTTTCAAGGTATCGACAGGAAGAGCTTTACGATATCGTCGCAGATGTTACATCTTATAATCGCTTCATTCCATTTTGCACTGGGTCCCGCATTGTGCGGGAGCTGCCTACGGCCGGAGCCGCTGCACGACATGTCAGCATGGACGCTGAATTGACTGTCGGTTTTCTCGCGTTCAAAGAAAGCTATGTGAGCCGAGTAACATGTATTCCGTATACATCTGTCGAGGTAAGGTTGTCCTCCCTAGAAATCCTCATTCATTTCATTTCCCCCCAGGCAGTGGCGTCCTCCTCAACTCCCTTATTTAGAACGCTCTCGACCACTTGGCGGTTTCAACCAGCATCTTTACACTTTCCCAGGTCGTCGCCCCATTCGTTCGGAGAGGGTGGGAAGGGGCAGTATCAACCAACATTGGTGACATTGGACCTTGCATATGCGTTCGCCAGTCCTTTACACGCATCCGTATCCTCCGCATTCTTTGGCCAAGTATCCAAATTGATGGTCAAGGCCTTCGAAGATCGGTGTCTGGATGTTTACGGGGCCAGATAACTTCATTGCTCTCCACCCCGCACATTCATAATGAGGATGACGCATAGGGTTATACTTTGGGACGTCGGATAGTTAGTCTCCCGTAGGATGAAGACGATCGATCACTGCGGATAGTATAACAATCGGAAAATGATAGTAGCCGAACCCCGCCTCATCATTCAAGAAAGGTGCGAAGTGGGCACATGCAGCTTTTGGAACTTCCGTCGACTCTCGAAGAGACCCCAATTGGAATTGTAATGACTTCGATTGTAACTTAGCTTGGTTGCGATGATAGGATACCCGTGGCGGTCCCGAGCAGTCAACTTGTGGGAAAATAATAATTTGCGTACATCGCCTCGTTGCAAAAATATAATTACAAAAGCAGCGGGCGTTGACGGTGATCCCAACCTCTTCCTTCACGACCTCAACTTTCCACGCCATCTTGTCCAATGGCCGACAACCGTCCTCCCCTTCCTTCGTCTGCCTCCTACTCTAATGAGTCTTACGGGGATCCTTTCGTGGACCATCCTCGTCAAACTCGTTTCCAGGAACCTGAAGGCTCGCCGTACGGGGCCACAGGACCGTTGCCACGACCATACCAAAGCACTACATCGCTGTCTGTAGGCGATAATTTTGATGACGATGAGTCCATAGAAAAGCAGCCATTGACCGTTGGTCAGAACTTTTCTGGTGGCTTTTATCCTCCCAGGTGTGTTCAGTCGAGCCAGACTATCCCTGCTTTCTCAGACCTTCTGTGCAGCGTCCATGACCCCAATACATTTGGTGATCCTTATGCCCATGGAGGTCGTCCAGGGTCCATTGTTTCTTCGACTGGTGGTGTGGAGTCAGCATGGAGGCGCCGCCAGACCATTAAACGTGGTGTCACTCGCAAAGTCAAACTTACTCAGGGAAACTTCATCACTGAGTATCCCGTGCCGACTCCAGTACATACTGCCATCGAGCCCAAATGGTCTTCAACAAAGACGAATGAGTTTTCGTGAGTCCACTTAGTTGGCGAGGCACGCCGCAGTTGACTAAGTCTATAATTAGGCATATGCGGTATACTGCGGCCACTTGTGACCCTGACGAGTTCACTGAGGCCAACGGTTACTCACTCCGCACCAAGATGTATAACCGCGACACGGAGATTTTGATCGCCGTCACCTCCTACAACGAGGACAAGACGCTTTATGCCCGTACACTGCATGGTGTCATGCTCAACATCCGTGACATTTGCAAGACCAAACAATCCAAATATTGGCGAAGAACAGCGGAGGAAGGGAATCCGGCTTGGCAGAAGATTACCGTTGCTCTGATTGTCGATGGACTCGAGCCTATGGACAAGAGTGTCCTGGACGTACTCGCCACAGTCGGTGTATACCAGGATGGTATCATGAAGAAACAAGTTGATGGAAAAGACACGATTGCTCACATTTTTGAGGTATGTGTACGCGTCTCTCACGACGATGAGCGGTCACGAAGAGTTAATTATCATTACCAGTACACAACTCAATTATCAGTGGATGCCACGCCGCAGCTTGTTCTTCCCCAGCCCAATGATCCTCTGAATCTTGTTCCAGTCCAGATTATCTTCGTCTTGAAGGCCAAAAATCAGAAAAAGATTAATTCCCATCGGTGGCTTTTCAATGCCATTGGGAAGATGCTTAATGTTTGTTTCCCATCGCTCCATCTGGAATATCATCTCATCCTGCTATAGCCAGAGATCTGTGTTCTCATTGATGCTGGTACCAAGCCGGGGCACAAGTCCATCTATTATCTGTGGGAGGCCTTTTACAATGATCCTCATTTGGGAGGTTGCTGTGGTCAGCAATTTTTTTATTTGCACTTGAAATTGGTCTCAATCGATTTTCAGGCGAAATCCATGCCATGATCAAGGGTGGCAGAAAATTATTGAACCCCCTGGTCGCCGCTCAAAATTTCGAGTACAAGATGTCCAACATTTTGGGTATGAGTACACATGTGGATAGAACGGCGAGGCACTGACTTGTTGCTGCAGACAAGCCTCTGGAAAGCAGTTTTGGATACGTATCTGTCTTGCCTGGAGCATTCTCTGCCTATCGATTCCGTGCGATTCTTGGACGTCCATTAGACCAGTATTTCCATGGTGACCACTCCTTGGCTGATCGACTCGGCCCAAAAGGTATACATGGGATGAACATCTTCACGAAAAACATGTTCTTGGGTATGGCTTGTTTTGCAGTAACACGTCTATCTACTCAACTTTTGGTTATTCCAGCTGAGGATCGCATCTTGTGCTTCGAGCTGGTAGCCAAAGAAAATGACCGATGGACCCTAACCTATGTCAAGCCTAGCAAAGCTGAGACCGATGTACCAGAGTCCGCTCCTGAGTTGATTGGTCAGCGTCGGCGATGGTTAAACGGTTCTTTCGCTGCTTCAGTCGTGAGTTATTATGGCTCCATACCTCCTGATCGCATTAACTTATCCACCGATATCAGTATGCCATCGTCAATTTCCCCAGATTTTATCGTTCAGGCCATGGAATCATCCGCATGTTCTTCTTACATATTCAAGCTCTTGTTCGTACCGCAAAAATCTTGGGTAAATTTATATTGACGTGTCATTAGTACACTATTGCCTCGCTCGTCTTTTCTTGGTTTGCTCTTGCCAACATCTGGCTTACGTTCAGTATCATCATCGACCTCCTCCCGAGCCAAGGTGTTACAATCTTTGGCACAGCCGCGATAGTGAGCTTTCATTCTGTCCTGAGGCTGTTTACCTGCTCAAGCTGGTCGCATCAGACCCATTGGATTAATCTTGCTTTCAAATGGATTTATCTGTCTTTCTTAGCGCTACAATTCATCCTCGCACTGGGTAATCGACCGAAGGGTGAACGATTGGCTTACACGATCACACTTTGGTATGGGATGAATCATCGCACCGATCAGGTTTTCACTATTCTTCAGGGTTTACGCTTTCCTCGCGGTCTATCTTCTCATTTGCTCCTTCTGGCTTACGGCACTCGCATTTAAGGTATGTTAGAATCTGCATATGTATGCTTACCAATCCTCAATGATGTTGACTTCTTATAGTCGATTCCTGCTCAACTCAAAAATAAAACGGTGGGGCAAGTCATACTGACATTCTTTGTGCCTCCTGTTGGTGCTCTTATCGCTGCCATGGTTTCTACTTTCGGTTTGTTGTTTGCTAATTTTCACCTTCGAAAAGGCTGACGCTCTGCTGCAAGGCATCTATTTTTTCGCGTCATTCCTCTATGTGAGTACACTCGCTGCCTTGCCAATTGAAGTCAAGTATTCATGCTTCGGTCATCCTTAGCGTGACCCGTGGCATATGTTCTCCAGCTTCTTTCAATACCTTTGCCTCGCGCCCAGCTTCACTAATGTTCTCAACGTATACGCTTTCTGCAACTTACATGACGTACGGGAACACTTCAATACAGTTATCATACTCTAACCTGAGTTTTAGGTGTCTTGGGGTACAAAAGGAAGTGACAAAGAAGAAGCTCTACCGTCGGTCAAATCATCCAAGGGCAAAGATGCGGACGCTCCCGTCGTCGTGGACACGACAAGGGTTCAAGAGGACGTCGATGCTGCCTTCAAAGAGACCGTAACGCGCGCTGTGACGAAAGTCCAGGTTGTTGAGACACCGGAGAAGCCTACTCCGGATGACCAGAATAAAACGTTTCGAACTCGTCTTGTTGCGATGTGGATGCTTTCAAATGCGTCGTTGGCCGTCGCCATCGAGAACATCAACGGTTTACAGTCCACAAACCCAGCATCGACCGCTATTCAACAAGCTCAACAAGCGGCAAAACAGAACACGTATTTTGGAGTCATCCTCTACGCTACCTTTGTCCTGGCATCGATACGATTCATAGGCGTAGGTACCTCGCTACTGGTGCTAAGCATCGCTAATTTATTTTGCAGTGTCTGTATTACTTCTTTAAGAGGAATCTTTTTAGGTTCTGTCGCAAGAATTAATAGTCTCTTTAATTTTCTGTTTCGTCACGCATCTCACAATCATGACTCAGATACTCATCTTGGAATCACATCTTGGAACTCAGGAGTCCACATTTGTGTCATCTTTAAATCGTTGCATACGCTCCTTTATTATACGTCATCTCATATTACGCGACTGCGATCGTTGAAGGACTAGTACATAGTGGACTGAGATATGCGAGCATTTTATACACATTTCAAACTGAAATAACTCAGGAATACATCCCAGAGTAATTGCTTGCAACATTTTCATCTTCATGTTGAGTTTGTGCATGATTGTCACGCGTCCTCGGTATGTCCGATGGACTGTCGTCAGATTCAAATTCAACAGCTAGTGAGCTGAAGTGGCCCGCGATATCTCTGGTAATTTGTTGGACAGCAGGCCAAAAGTCGTCTGCGCCTGGAGAAGGAAAACTTGGCAATGATAGTGTATCCTCGCTCCTGTTTGCGGTGGCCGATGTCTCTACGAGGAGACGTCGACACATTGGACACGAGTCGTGCTTGAGGATAGCTTGTCAGCCCGTCCGCTTTTTAGTTGCTATTAGCTTACTGCATCCAAGATCCATTTCGAGATGCTTCGAGCTGTCAGATTATAGTTGGGGAGGATAACTGAGGACTCAACTCTCTGCGACAAAAGGTGTGACCACACTGCCATGGCTTTGACAACGTCGTTACGCCGAGATCGTGGATGGGATGCGCTGGCGAGTCCATGGCTATGGCGACTTCCTCTTCTGAGAGGATGGCAAGGAAGGAGTTGAGGCAGATGGGGCACGAAGAGTCTCAAACGATGGAAGGCCTTTCATCTCAATGTGCATGTCGGTTTTGCGTTCAAAGAACACACCTTGAAGTCCGAGTTGGATGACGTCCTGCTCGGTCAGACGAGGAAGACCGTCGATGAGGACTTGCATTTCGCTATGTAGATGGTGTGAACGAGATATCTAGAGTCTGGGCGAGGAGAGTCGACTTACCTGAGGGTAACAGTAGCAGCTCGCCTTGAGAGTTGGGCGATGCGCTCTCTGAGGTCGGCGAGGGAGCGAGTCATGGATTGCAGGTCGTCTGGAATGCTGTCAAGAGCAGACTGCAACTGGTCGATATCGTGATTGGCGTCGTCGGACATGGAGGGACAAGTGAAGTCGTTGAGAACGCGCGTCGACTATGTGCGATCACATGCTAGCGATCAGGAGAGATGTTCATACATTGACAAGTTACAACACTGTAGTAAAAACGTGTAAAAAATATCATAAAAGCTACCTCATCTAGAGGTGCGCGCCATGGGCATAGAGAAAAGAAGCCAGAGATATAAGTAGCAAAGAAAGGGGTCGAGGTACAGAGGGACTCTTAGAAGGGGTTTTCGTCGTCTACTTGCGGGATCTCTTTCGGATTCGTCGCCGGCTGGACCTCATCTGCTTCGTCGTCGTCGCTACTGCCGTCGGGTTGAGCAAAGAGCTGCGTGGGCTTTGCGGCACCCCTTTTCAAGATTGAGAGGAACGCAACGTGGTGATTCAGGGCCACAACGTACCTGACGAAGTTCTTCTTCCGTGCAGCATTGAGTTTCTGGGTGACTGGAGTCATCAGATTGTCCGTGGGTGAGATAAAAGCGGGGTTGCTGGTCGAAACCTCTGTCAGCCACAACCAGAGATCAGGGGCGACGGGGGGACTAACTGGGACTTTGCCATCTTCTTGGCCAAAAATGCCTTTGTACCCATTCCTGGTGGCTGGTTTTTCTGGGTGTGTGCAGCCTGAGAGGGATTGTGAAGAGGCTGGATCGAGATAGGAGAGTCGTTGGGCGTCGACATCGGAGGAATTGTAAACTCGGAGTTACTCGAACGCGTCTTTGGTTCAACATCACGTGGTCCTTCCTCCCATACCCCTTCATGCCTGTCCTCAAGAAGCGCAAAATCGCCGTCCTAGGCTCTCGTTCCGTCGGTGAACAGATTTCTTTATTGTTTGCATTCTGGCGCTCAAACTTCACCAGGAAAATCCTCCATGATTCGCCAATTCGTGGAGAACCAGTTCGCCGAATCATACTATCCGACGATAGAGAGCACCTTCGTTCAGACAATCACCTACAACGCCACCCCATACGACTGTGAACTCATTGATACTGCAGGACAGGTCCGTAAGCCATCGTCAGCGCCCTCCACTCCTGCCTAATCGCTGGGCTAAGTAGGACGAGTATTCCATTCTTGGATCCAAACATACAATAGGCATACATGGATATGTCCTCGTTTACTCTGTCGCCTCGCGGAAATCATTCGACATGATTCAAATAGTCTACGACAAGATAATAGAATATTGCGGCGTTGCGGATATTCCCTGTGTCATCGTCGCGTCCAAGGCAGATCTTGAAAAGTGGCGCGTCAATTTTAACCTTTTCTATAAGCCCTTGCCTGAAACTTCAGCCACCCACAGTCGACAGGTTCCTTCCTCGGAGGGAGAGAATCTAGCGCGGGCAAACAAGGCCGTCTGGATCGAGACAAGCGCCAAGAATAATGTCAATATCGGTCTGTACAGGTACCCTTGTCATCAAACTCTCATTCACCCCTTTTACAGGGAAAGCATTTGAGCTCTGTCTTGCAGAGATTGAGAGACATGCGCGAGGCAGCCAACCTGAACCTCCACCCAAGAGTAGCAGCTGTTGCGTCATGTGACAATAACAGATATACCCCATCCCCGCAGTTTTCCTCTTTTTTTCTAGGTTCTTGTGTTTGGGTCCTTGGGTTGGGCAAGTGGCCCACTACAATACATTCCCTCATAATAACTATTCCAGCAACCCTTCGTACCACGTCGATATCCTATTGTGGTATAATGTACATCATGAAGTTCGCTCTAATTTATTATTGACACCGCTTTGTATATTTTCGTCCATGTGTACCATCCACTATGAAAGACCTTCAAGCTGTTCTGTCCCCCAGATAACGGAGTTTCACTTCTCTGCCGTTCAACCCCGTAGCCTTGACCGTCTGATCATCACCGGGCACGAGATCTATCGCTTGGTCACTCCATTTAACGTCGTACCCTTCCACATCCAAAACGAGTCCCTTGACAGGTTTCCTGGTACTCAGAATCACCGAGTCCCCGTCAGGATCAATGGTCGCCTTCAAGCCCACGTCGTCAACGACGGGGAAGTGAATAAATTTGAATGGTTCCGGCCTAGGACCTCAATCAATATTTCTTCTCATGCTTGACATTTTTTGCGCACCAATTGGAATGTCGGCCAATCACTACGCCATTCTCGCCGAGTAGCCGGGCAGAGACGACAATCATTTTAGGCACCTCGCTTTTCTTGGTCCGGATGGGTTGCCCCGGCACATTGCCCTGCCAGAATTCAGTGCTCGAGTTTTGAGCAAGCACAACCTCTTGAGACCAGGTATCCTTCCAAGCTGAGTCCAGATCAAAAGAAGTGACTTCAAGAGTCGCTTTCAGATCAACAAGGGTGCTATTTGTTCCCCAGATCTCAAGGCTCGTTTCAATGGTGAATTTCGCGGCTGATCGGTCATCGGGAAAACATTGACGTTCCTTTCGAACCATACCCACCGTGTGAGGGCGGAGTTCTCGGGAAATGGTGAAAAACGCCGGTTTCGGCCGTAGGAAGTAGTCGGCGATGGCCCAAGAAGTGACTGGCCAACAGTCGTTTAGCTGTAGAAGTCTTTATCGCGCGACTGCTCATGATATGGGCAGGTAATGGACGTGCCTGCCAGACCAACGCGCCCGCAGTGTACTCCTTGCCGCGCCCCCGCCAATTCCGCCGCCAAAGCCGGTAGGCAGATGCAAGAGTTTCGGCCTGCATCACTTGTGTGTAATATACATAGCTGATCAAACTCAGTCGATCTAAACAAGAGTTTCCAAGAAACAGTCATTACCTTTCCATCTCAAATGAATGCTTGAAATTTTCGACAAGGTAAAGCTGTCAACAAACTCGAGTCTTTCTCTGGAAGACCTGATACTAGGCACAGATTACCTCTAAGCGGCGCTCAAAGCCAGCGGCCTTGTTATGATTGTTGTTGATCCTGTAGAACGCCTCATGAATATTAGTAGTCGATTATGATACCTCAGTTGAAGTCGACTCGCCTTGACTGGGGAAATTTCTCTGCAGTATTCCCTCCGATCCAATAATCCACGGTACGAATATTGGGGTATCCCTGCCTACACGTAACTCGAACGGTGAGCATCAAAGGGCGTACAACTCTTGTTACTCACATGCCAAATTCGGAGACAAATCGACCAGCTAAGACATCCCAGTTGTGCCATGGCTCTTGAGATCCATGCCAAACATTCCCTGGTCGCAAGATATTAGACGTAGTTCAATTCCTAAGCGAGAAGGTCACATTGATGAATGTCCCCCAGAGTCCTGTCGGTGGTCGGCTTCCCTTGTCCACTGTAGGGAGAACCGCGATGATAATAGACGTCACAGAATTTTTCAACAATCGCTGGCAGTGTGCGCTCGTATATGTAGCGAGCGGGGAAATTGGTTTTCCGAAAATCCGATGTCTCGTCACTGTAATCCAATTCTAGTTTGAGAGATTCTGCAATCTGGTAGTCTGGAAAGAACGAGTGTCGATTAGATGTGAAAGAGGGGGCTGATTTCCGTGTAAACCTTCGTTATTCCCGGCTACGAATGTGGTAAATAAAACTCAAGAAAACCGTATGATGACTACGACTCACCAAAAATAACAACGGAAGGATGATGACGCAATCTTTTCACATTTTGTTCAGCTTCTAATTCGATGGACTTCAGGAAAGATTCGTAGGCTGGATACTGAATGAGGTGAAATACATGAAGATTGAGAGTCACGCAGGACGAAATCTGACACACCTGGCCACACCCGAACATGAAATCCTGCCAGACGAGGACTGCACAGATGATATAGATGACGGTCAATTCAGTACAAGAACTTCTCACCTCCAAGTTCTGAAGGAAATAATCGATTAGAAATGGACCCAAGACCGGATTAAAGACAATTTACCATCACAAAGGTCGTAGAAAACATCACATTCATAAATGCCCCCTCCCCATACGCGGATCATATTTTGATTTCCATCCACCATCAGTTGCAACCATGCCCTATATCTTTCAGGCGTTATGCTGGATAAATTTAGCTGAATGATCAAGTCACACATAGTATGAAGACCTACGTGGTCAGAAAAGAATCGGCAGGTATCCAGTTGGATCCTGCAACCTAGACCCTCAATGGCTGCACACCTGAAGAAAAAGTGAAATAGCAAACCGCCACAGAATATCCTGATATTGTTGACCTCGAACAAAAAGGTCAAGCCTTCCTGATCGACTAGTTTATCCTGCACTATACGCGCGCGGCGGAAAGCAACCCTGAGGCTCTTCACATCCAGGATTTGTCCGTTCTGTCAACGCATATAGCACATCAGGAAGCCCCAAGTGGCAGTAGGCCTCCCGCACCTCGTCCATTAATTCAACCTCCACTGTATACAAAGGTTGTGCACCATATCCGACAGGATACCAAAGTGCGAGTGCTCCTGGTGGCCATTCAAAAGCGACTTGACAGAGGCCTTCATCAGTGAGTGTCTTCTTGGTTGACGCAACGGCAGACCCATCAGGCGCTTTCAACATGAAGGACAAAAATCCAGGTATCTTCTCATCACAAGTAAACTCGGCTGTTAACTTGACGTCCAAAGTTTCTGAGACTTGGCTTCTGACATCCATATTGTGGATGCGATTTCCATACATCTGTAAAGAGATTGGCTTCCAAGGCCCAACAGTCATCAAGGTCGGACCTGCGAGTGTTCTTGTCAGCTTAGTATATGCAACAACAACTGGACAACCCACCCCAATCCCAGCCATAACTGTCGGACGACGTGAGCTCGTAGTTGCATGGAATAATAGAAACGGTGACCAAACTTGTATTGTGCCTTTCGGACATGGAGACGACTGGAATCTCCGTTCCAGAGAGCGAGCTTCCCGTGTTGCTTCTCGATATCCCTTCCCTGGCATTCAAGTTGTGACGGTCGTCCCATGCGACTACAATCGAGGAAGTTGGAACAGTATCTGGACATACCTTACAAAACGCGCTCTCAAAATACAGAAGCAGGTCATTTACACCAATCTTCAGTTTATCCTTGACCGAAATTCGGTATGATACGAATTGGTTGTTTGCCCTGGGTGTAAGACAGCTTCATCGAGTTTCCTCTTACCCGGCTATGAAACGTACTCGAGAATGGGTTGGCCACTCTATAAAACTGTTACCGCCCTCTTCTGGAAGGCTGTTGGTAAGAGGAACAGACCAAATCAACTCTTGCGAATGTATCGAGTCCTTCGAAAACGAGGTCAACGTTTCGATGACGCAGTTCTTGTTCTGTGAGTGTGAAGCTGGTTTTGAAGGACCAGTCGCTCTCTCCTATCCCTGGAGAGACGAAGCGAAAGGGACTCCATCACTTGGTAAAGCCTGAGGATAAATACGGTGCGACGGACATTGGACATCCCACTCCTGGAGCCCGATAAACTCCATGATCGTCATCGCTTGAGCCCCATTGCATACAAGATCTGGGGAAGAGAACCTACAGGATCAGGGATTCTGTGCAACTTCAGAAGCTCGACATGCACGGTCGTCGGAAATTCCGACACTGGCAACCACTCCCCCTTTTTAGTCCCTTCGCCTCCGTCGACCTGGGTAAATGACCAATCTCGTAGCAGGCGCTTATCCATGGCGGAAGGGGAATCAGATCAAGAGTGGTTTTCCCACTTGTCGAATTTAGATCACAGTCGTACTTCATCTGGAAGAATTTTCCAAATGCTCACATCCGAATCTATACAAACAGACTATCCTTCACCACGCTCCGAGTCCTGGGCCTCTTCCTTCAAAATACCGGTTTAACTTTAATCTCTGGAGATATTACCTGAACAACCTGCACATGATTGCTAAGCCCGAGGTGGAAGTGCATGATGTCCCCTCTAGCCTGGATGTCCCCTACCTTGAGACATCGACGGAACCTCAAGCCCCTTCTCGTTCCCCTCACAAACCGCATTCATTATCAACCTGGAGCGTTGAGCCCCAATATGACGATTTCTGCGTTGGCATACAAGCTCGCGTCTTCCTATTTGGGACAGCAAGCCCCTAACTTAGTCTGTTATTGTCGCTCCCACCGCTGAACCTTGGTCCTTCAAACATTGAAACAGGACTATGTGTACGAGGCTACCGAAGAACCGTCTGGCCGACAGGTGGCCGTCAAGAAATCGCGTGCCTCGACGACCTTGAAGCGATCCACTCTCCAGCACGAGACCCGTGTCCTGCAACTTCTGAAAGGCCAAGCCGCTATTCCCACTGTACATGGATACGGTCACCTCGAAAATTTCGAGTATATGTCCATGGAGCTTCTGGGACCAAGCATAGCAGAGCAGCAGGAGAAGGGTGGCGCCGATGTGATGCTTGAGACCGTCATTCGAGTCGTGGGTCAAACGGTGCGTACTGCTCATTATCCAGGCTTCATACCGTACTGGAACACGCCCATAAGCTCGCAGGATTACAGCACATCCACTCGCTTGGCATCGTGCATCGCGACATCAAGCCTGAGAACATTCTTTGCGCACTTGACGAACCAACCATCAAAATCATTGACTTCGGCAGCTCCAAACCCTTTTCCTACATTGAAGAAGCGTCGAGGGTTTTTTGGGTCTCTTTACTGGACGAGCCTCAATTCTCACAACGGTATAGGTCAGTGCATATCATACCTCCCAGCGTCCTTCTTTTTATCCAAACACGTAGATCTTGGTCCGCGCGATGACATCGAGTCCTTGGCCCTCATTGCCCTATTCCTTCTCCGTGGAAAACTGCCTTGGAACCCTCGTCCACACTATGAGTTGGAGCTCCTTTCGCAAGAAATCGTCCGACTTATGAAATCGGTTTGCTCAGGCCCGATTTTATCTACCGGTCTTCCAGTTGAATTCGGCGATCTACTCACTTATAGTCGCCTCCTGGACTTTGGCCGGCTTCCATCCTACGGGGTCCTCATACATTCATTCAAAAATCTGATTGAGAGGATGGGGTACCTCCCTGGCGGCGGACCACTCGACTGGACGCCATGCACTCACGAATTCAGCAACGTGATTGTCAATGAGCCCGAAGTCTCGATTTGTGACGAGGACAAGGTTGAAGGCCATACTGTTTACCACCTCGGGGAGGACAGCTACTGTGGGATGGACATTGACGCATGGGAACGCCAGGGGGAGCGAGACAAGGACGTGACCTTGCCCATAAAGCAGGAGGTGTTCGATAGCATCGTTTCGCTGATGGTAGAGGTACACACCACACCCAGGAGACCACGCACATAACCAGTATAGTCAAGTCGCTTTTCGGTAGTGGCAAGGGCATAAGTGAATACACGGCGGTGTATTCTTGTACTGCGAAGCGATGAATGATCGATGGCGAACAGAAAGTATCATATTTGGAACCTTCGAAATGCAGATCAGCTTCAAAACCTTAAGCTTTGCCTTGACGCTGCAGCACTACTTATTGCGATCGACCTGGAGAGCCCGTTCAAGAGAATACGAGATGCAAAATGAACGACTTGGAAGCGCGCGGTCAAGGATGATGAGAATTCAAGTTGATTTTCGAGTTGTGGAATCCCCAGTTTCAGAAGCCTGGCCCAATCAGTACTGCGCTCTGCATCTGGATCTTCCGCCTCTACAGCGTCTTGCCAAAGGTTTTCGACTTCCGAGCGCACAGTGGACGGCATGAGGGAAAGAATACGCCATGGCCATTTTTCAGTACATTTCAATGCAGGGCTAGTAGGATTCACAGAATATACCGAATTCCTTTCCGACCCTTCTCAGTCTCATCCAATCGTCGGTTCAAACTCTGGAGATATTGCCTAAATAACAAGCACATGACAATTGCCAGGCCAGAGCTGGAGATGCAAATGGCATAGGAATTCGTGTACGAGGGGCCCCATGGCTTAGGCCACACGTAGCTGCAGAGGGATTGCGATCAGCGTCGTTGCAACCCAGGGTATCTCCCGCTCAACTTACGATCCAGCAATGTTGCCGAGTTGTGAGAAAGCATTGATGAGAGCAAGAGCCACAGCGCGTTTCGAGGGGGGGCGAGGGAAGGTGTTGCTTATCCACGCATAAAAAACTACGAATCCCGCATAGGATTGGGCCATGAGAAACCTGTTGACATGGGTTATTTGAACGATATCCCGGTGTCGAACACGTACAAAGAAATATAACGGGCGGCGATCCGGCTTGTGCTGATGGAGATGATGAAGCCAACGATGCCCAAACCGAAAGACGCAATGGCATGGAAGCACCGTTCTTGGGTTTTGTCAGAGTGGCTGGATGACGGAATATTTGAAGAGTTCTAGCCCAAAAATCGGAAGGGTACTCACTGAGAAAGAAACGCGGCCACGATAACAGTGAAGAGGAAGGGTGGTGCGCACAGTACCAATGATATTGTAGGATTATAACCCAATGTGGCGCTCAATGTCGGAAAGTAAGCATTGAATGACAATGCCACGACCTGAGAGGTCAACGCCAATGCAAGCCACCATACTTTCGGGTCTGTGATAGCCAGCCAAAAACCACTGGTAGAAGTTTCAGTTTCTTCTCCATCTCCAACACCGACGTCTTCCTCCATGCGTCGCACGGCAAGTGCACGCTCTTGAGGGGTCAACCCGCGGGTGTTGTGGGGAAAGTCGGGCAGAATGAAGATAGCAACAACAGCGACAGCCATCGTAAGCCCGCCTTCAATGTAGAAAAGCCATCTACGGGAAGAAACGTCAGAATGACTTTACAAATGGAAGCCATGCGACACACCTCCAGGCAGCATGACCTAGTTTACCGTCCGTGCCAGCGAGAATTCCAGACGCTAGCAAGGCACCGAACGCATTGCTAATGATATTTCCGCAATATAGAATAGCAGTGCGTAAACCCAGTTCGCTTCGGGTATACCATTTGGAGAGAAGGAACTGATAAATATCAGTTCAATGGCTTATTATAGAAGGAACATCTTTTTCCCCCTCACCAATGATCCCGGGAAGAATGCAGCCTCCACAAAGCCAAGGAAGAAGCGAGTAAGGAGAGCACCAACGAAACTGGAGGTTGCAGCGAGTGAACAAAAAACTCATTCACAAGAGGATGGGCCAACTTCTTTGTAATTCCTAGATGATGGCAGAAACATCAGGATTTGGCGTTATTAAGTGGTAGCTGAGCAAACCTGTCAACACGGAAATCATTCCCCAGATAATCATCGAGAAGGGCAGATAGAGCGACGGTTTTCCAAACCAGTTCAAGAACATATTCCTACGTTGTATGAGTATTGAATTGGTGAGCAAGAAACGCATACGAGGGGATCTGCATGATGATATATCCAACGTAGAGGATAGACAACAGAGTTGCGAACTCTTGCCCTGCGGAAAGGTTGGAGATACAAATGACACGAGCGGGAACAGATAACGAACCTTTGAGGTGCAGACCGGCTTCGAAGCCCTTCAGTCTGGCAGCTCCAGCATTATTGCGGTCAATCTGAAGGTGTGAGGGTGAATTGGAGACACAAGGAGGAATGGCGCACATAATTGAGGATGTAGATGACCACGAGTATACTCATCCTCAAATCAATCTTCCACAGGAGCCTACGCTCCAAGGCGCGGCGTCCCTCTATCCCGCCGAACTCTGCGTCGGGATCGTCCGCGTTTGCGGTATCCTGACGAGAGTCTTCAAGGTCCTTTCTGGTGGAGTTGGTAGGGGAAGCCATGAGGGAAGCGGGGAGTGGGTGTAGATCGCATGGTCACTGGTCAGAGTCCCCACGGGGTTACCCTCGGAGGTTTTGATCGAGGTTCATCCACGTGACCGTCTATGCCTCCTGACGACATCCACTCTCGCATTCAGTCCACCATCAACGGCCTCCCAAAACTCTCTGCTCACGACATACCAGACTCTGAAGAATCCTGTCCTATATGTCTCACTCCATTCTCCTCCATATTCTCCAACACAGGCCCTGACGCAGGCGTCACCAGGCTCATCAACTGCAATCACATATTTTGCCGGAAGGAGTGCGTTGGTCTCCCTATTCTGAAACACCACTAAGATCCGAATCATCCTTAGCCTTACACAATGGATCCAGAGTCGGGTGGGTCTTCTCTCATCTGGCAGTTCACAGAAAGGCAATTTGCATTATCCAGCACGGAAATTGTCCAACATGTCGCCATGACTTCCTGGATATAAGGCCCCTTTCTGAGTCAGACGACGAGTCGTCGGATGGTGGCGAATACGTTCCCTACGAGCATGACGACGACGACATGGATAACTCTGATGACGACGACGACGACGGCTTTCTTGGCACAGACGGGTTCAGTGACGCCCCTGGGTATGACATGGACGATATAACAGACCTTCATGAATGGTGGGAGGAAGGTGGAACCGATGCAGATGAGTTTATGGGGGAAGAAGATGTCTCTGAATGGATCTTGGCACAAGAGGAGTTCTCCATGGAAGATAATGGAGGTGTGATGGGTATGTCTTCAGGACGCGGTCCCTACTCGAGGCAAGCTTGACATTGTTTCTCATCCTACCCCTGACCAGGGGACGAGAATAATGTTTCGGTGGATGGGTAGTTCTTTCCGATACCGAAAGCCATCCAAGTATCATACAACGTTAAGCGGATGTCTTGACATATATGCTGATAACTCTATGAATCCTGTGCCTCTATCTAAGTATGTACAGGTATCTTCCATCATGATTTAGAGAGAAGCCCTTCCACTACAGCACTTTCGACTGTCTCCTTCCATGTCCCGATAAATTTCCCGCTCCATTTAGTTCCTTTCCCTCCTCCTTTCACGCCGAGTTTGCTCCTGAGGGCGTCACCCATCTCTTTGATTTTCTTCTCATCTGAGCCAAAAAGAAGAACTACAGTCGTGCTGGATGACGTTTGTGGAAGAGGAGAAGATGTCAAGAGGATGAGATAAGATTGACCATCAGACGATAATGCGGTCAGAAACGCAGAAGAGATCGTCGATAAGAAGCTCAGGGCATTTGTAGAGTCGTCTATGCGATGCAGATGTTTCTTGAACACGACGGGGGTGTCGCGCACACCTTCTTTCGCCTCTGTAACCAGATCCTTGGCAATAGCGCTCGCGAGCTCGACCTCCACAGAGTCCAGGCGCTTTTCCGCTCTCTTTCTCTCCTCTATGACCTGGGCTGCGCGCTCAGAAACGAGAGGAATGCCGCAGCTCAGGATGGCGGCAGTGCTTGTCAAGAACTGGTGAGTAGACGTAAGGTAGGTGATGAGGCGGGGGCCACAAAGAAAATAAAGTCGGGCCGAAGTATTGGACCGAGAGAGAGCATCCGTGTGAGGTAGGAGGAAAAGTTGAAGGTTGTGAAGACTGGGAAGATGGGTGCCGCAACAGCTAGACCACCTGCATCAGGACCAAGTGCGAGATAAAACAAGTGGCTTACGGGTTGCGATCAACCCCATCTATCACCACCACCCTTTTCACGCCGCCTATATAATCGTCCGGTAGACCTCTACCGACGGACCGACCAGACTGCAACACCTCAACGCCACTTTCCTGCGATTTATCGAGTTCTTCAACTTCAACATGTACTTTTCTACCCTCAAAGACCAGCTTATTGGCTTCGGTTTGAATGGATGCCACCTCTTCAGGAGACAATCCGCGGGGTATTTCAATGTAACAAGGCGATGGATACGACGTGAGTGACCAAGACAGCGTTGGGAGATTCAGGCGCGACTCTAGCAGAGCAGAGAGAAGATGCTGCGAGGTATGCATGGACATCTAAACAGCGGCATCAGCAAGATACGTGAAACCCAGAGTGAAGATACCAGTACATGGTCGTAACGCCTGTCTGAATCTTCCTGTTCCAGTGCAACCGACACATTCGCTCCTTGAGAGAACGCCGATAGTGCCACGTCCAGGTTTCCGTCAGCGACACGAACATAATGTACGGCATGTGCGCCGTGTCTCTTCGCCTGAATGACCTGCCAGACAGTTCCGTCCGATAGCGTTGTGATTTTTCCCGTGTCCGTCGGCTGACCTCCTCCCTCTGGAAATATGACGGTGTCATGAAGTATCACCTCGAGCAAGGGATCGGAGGGGATCGGAGGGGAAATCACGGATTTCTTTGTTGGGTTTTTGGGTGCAGGAAGCGCTGGCTGATGCACGGTCGCAGCGACAACGGCAGTAGTAAGCGATCGCAATAACGGGTCACCTGTGATGGACCAAGGTCACCGGAATCCATTTCTGTCGTGATCAGATGAGATGCTACTGTACGCTGGCAAGCGAGAATTCCAACTGGGATTGGAATTTTTGGGTCTTTGCTGACGTGAAGCGTCGGGGAGATGATCGTGTGGTAGTTGGTGGCGTCCATCAAGAAGGAATCTGTGGTTAGGGTTAACCCTACATCCTGACCGTCATCTCTGCTGGGATGCTGTCAGAGACAGAGAGCCGCCCGCTGCTTTCTCTCGCGGGCCTGTCCAGTGAGCGACGTTGTCCCCAGTCTTTCCTGCTGATTTATGACCTGCGTCCACAGCGCAGCACAGTGAACTCGACCACAGCCCGATTACGGAACCGGGTGACGGCATAGAAGCTCGCCTCAATGTGGAACGGTCCCTCCTCAAGAAACTCGACCGACGCATGTCGATTCTCATTCTCATATACATTCTGAATTGTAAGCGCTCGTGTCGGTTGGACTGGACGGCCCTCACATTCTCTCCAGATATTGACAGGAACAATGCAAGGTTATACCTATCTTTTTGCCGCTTTCCGTCTACGATCTCGGGACTGTTATTAGTGTTGCAAGACTCCGTGGTTTCGAAGAAGATCTCGGTCTAAGCGGCAACCAGTTTGCGTCGATCCTTTCTGTGCTCTATATTGGATATATCATAATGCAAATCCCCTCGTGAGTTCTGGCCCCTCTTCAAACTTGAAGGACCAGTGATCGAGGATGAATCAGTAATATGTTACTCCACCACCTCGGGAAGCCGTCAGTTTACCTGCCATCTTGCATGACTGTCTGGGGGGTTATCTCAATCTCCACAGGTATTTGAGTTCTTTCCCCTTAATGAAGGATAAGTTCTGAATCTAATCGCAGGCTTCACCACAAAGTACGCAATCTATTCCGGACTTTTGACTTTACATGAATGCCGACATCTCTGTCCAGTTTCTTGGGTGCTTTATGTACACGTTTTTTCCTTGGTTTTGTAGAAGCTGCCTTTTTCCCAGGAGCTCTGGTAGCTGTAGCCCTGTTGATGTCTATGCAAGAGAACCTAACGATGTTGCCAGTTTCTTCTCTCTAGATGGTATACACGCAGTGAACTCTCACAAAGGACTGCTCTCCTTTTCAGCGGGAGTCTCATTAGCAATGGATTCGGTACGCTCCTCGCGTCAGGAATTTTGAATGTAATGGACGGTGTCTTGGGCCTCGCAGCGTGGCGGTGAGATGGTCGACCATCTCCACTGTTGAGCCCGAATAGCTGATGTAGGCTATCGATCGATCCAGGTGGTTATTCTTCCTTGAGGGCCTCATGACTGTCATCGTCGCCATTCTTGCTTTGTTCGTCCTGCCTGACTTTCCTGAAACCCCCGTAGGATGGCTCACACCCGCTGAACAAGCCCTCGCCGTGCAGCGCATAATCGAAGACACTGGATTTCAGGAAGGATTCCCGGACAACATGGAATCTGTCTCTCTTAGCGACAGGAAGCGCTCTCCCAGTTTGGTGGGTTTTCGGTTGGCGTTGAGAGATTGGAAGGTCTGGTGGCTATCGCTCACGATGGGAATAATGGCGGTCGCCATGTCGTTCAATGCATATTTTCCGACGTTGGGCGCAACGATGGGATACAGCACAACAGTGACACTGCTGCTCTGTACTCCTCCTTGGATATTTGCCACGGCTAGCACGTATGCTGTATCAAGGTGCGCTCTGCGACACGCTTTGCGACGTTTAAGCACTCAACCGAAGCGGCATAGACATTCCGATGGCCAAGGAGAACGGTGTTGGCATATTGCCGGTCCCTTCTTGGTTGGCATCTTGGGATTTTTCATCGCAATTACGGCTTCCCCGATTGGACTTCGTTATTTTGCCCTGTAAGAGCATTGACCTGTCCAACCAAAGTTGGCCGACACTTGAACACATTGCAGGTTCCTGATGGCACAGTCGTATGCAGGGTACGTGTGTTTCCTGGCTTGGGCCAGTGAGTCGACTTCCCAGCCGGCGTCCAAGCGGGCAGTCGCGCTGGGGCTGATCAATTCTGGGGCGACCATAGGCAACATTATCGGGTCGTTAGTGGTTTCTCATGATGTCTGTCGCTTGTCGTGATAATTCATTTTCCAGGTACATTTGGCCAACAGTTTGGGGACCCACGTATTCTCGATCGTACATCATTTGTAGCCTGGCCAGTGTAGCTGCGATCGGAATGTGCTTTATATTCCGGGGACATTTGGCGTGGTTGAATAGACGCTGTCGAGATAGGTACACGTACCTCCTTTGATGTAACATGTATTCGGTGCAAAAGATTGGGGATGATCCGCTCGATGTCCCACGCACCGTCGAAGCGACAATTGACCACAACCCCATAACTTCTATACAGACCCTGCCTCCCGATGAACTCTCTGGCATACATTTCTCGCCAGTTCGATGTCCTGGCCTCAGCCAGAACCCCACCGTCAACGCCAACTACTGAACGTCCCCCACACCGCATTGGCTCTGAACCCTCCTTACAAAGACTGACCACCTGGTCTACAACCTCGCTCCTCTTCCCGCCATCCGCATCCTCGATAGTAAAAGCTCCGAAACGCTCTACATCCTTCCCTTCATTACACAAGTTGTCGTCATCGCATCCCGTGAACCCCTCTCCCGATCCCAGAAACCAAGCACGATCAGAATCGCATCTAGAAAATGTCATTCGTCGTATATTCTTCATACGCGTGTTCGCTCTTGTTTGGGATAACCTGCGCGCTGCCTGGACATCGCTCTCCAGGCGAGGGAGCTTGGAGGCTCCGCCTGTCTCCTCAACAGCTCAAGTGAAGGTCCGGGAAAAACTCGAGGATTATCCACCCGAGGTCCAAGAAATCACTGCACAGACCTCGCATCCAGCCGTCGTCAGTCGAGCCACTTCTACTTGATGTGTTTTCAAGTTCTAATCTGAAGCAGGAATCCCGTCCGCCATCCTTGATTGTACCAGCACCTCACCATGCAACCTTGGTTCTGCGCTCCTCCGAATCATCCGCGAATACCTCGCGGTCACCCACCCCAGTCCTTGGAGCACGCAAGACGCCCTTTCACCTGCCCAAGACCCTCGTGCTCGATCTTGACGAAACCTTGATACACTCGACATCCCGGCCTTTGAACACCTCTGTCAATGGAGGGTCCGGCTTCTTTGGGCTCGGGTCTTTCAGTAGCAGGAACAAAGGCGCGAGTCATATGGTTGAAGTCGTTCTCGGAGGACGATCCACGCTTTATCATGTGTACAAGAGACCTTTTGTCGATTTCTTTCTTCGAACGGTACGTCCTGGCCTTTTTCCCTCTATGGCATACCTATTGAGGCAACGGATACAGGTTTCGGGATGGTACACGCTCGTTATATTTACCGCATCTATGCAAGAGTATGCAGACCCGGTGATAGACTGGTTGGATGCAGGGCGCGGCATACTCGACCATCGCTTGTTCCGGGATGTGCGTTTACAATCTAGCTGTGCTGTCGCAGTTGGATGATGGTCCTGATGCTTCTCCAGTCTTGCACTCAGCTGCCCAACGGGTCCTTCACCAAGGACTTGTCCATTGTCGAGGCCGACCTGTCCCGGATATGTCTTATAGACAACTCGCCCATCAGTTACCGTGTCAATGAAGGTTTTCATGTCTTTTTCTATCATATCGACAACTGCTGATCTATCCGACCAGCGAACGGAATACCGATCGAAGGGTGGACTCATGATCCGCATGACGAAGCCTTGCTTGATTTGCTACCTGTTCTTGACTCCTTACGGTTCACTTCCGACGTCCGCAGGGTCCTTGGATTGCGGACCGCCGGTGCCCACTCATAAAGCCCCGTTTATAGTTCGATCGGGGCTTCCAGCATATCCCGGTGATTGTATCATTATACCATCGCAAAGCTACGTACTTAGATTCATGAAATGCATTAATAATTTATCATGTAGACTCAGCATTTTCCAATTTCAGTCTCGTTCAATTTGCTCCAGAGCCTTGGAGAATATTGTGATTAATAAAGATTGTACATGGATGCCATGATGCTGAGTGGTATTATAACACAAAGACAAAGGAAAGGTAAGAATATGAGGCGTAGATCTCAGAGGAAACCGAAACAGAGAAAGGTCACATCGCAAGGGCAGCCTGTAGTTCTCTGAGCTGTCCTTCCTCGTCGTCTTCTTGTGCTAGCGCTAAGAAAACATGAAAATGAGATGTGGATGAATGCGCAATGTCATAAAGAGCCCCTTTACCTTCAGCTGCTTTACCGACAGGTGCATGCACTGGTGCCCTTTCTGCCCCTCTCAGCTGCTCGTTCAACTCGTCTTGCTCAAGCTCATCCAATTCCGCCTTCAACTCGTCCTTGGAACATGATGATTCAGCACTGAATTGAGATGAAAGGAAGTGGCACACTACCTCGTCTAAATCGAATCCGCTGTTCATGGGGTTTGAAATTGCTTCCGCAATTTCGTTTGCCAGTTCGCGTTGTTCATTCACGTTCGCCATCGTTGCATCTACCTTGTCCATTGTCCTTCAAAGCAGAAAGAAATGTTGGAATATCCGGAAAGAACTGCGTTTGTAGGTGGGACTTACAGATTGCCATGAATGACCTTCAAGGCGTCCGAGGCCTTCTTCATAGCCGCCATTGTCTCCGCGTTCAGATTGGCCGACTCGAGGGTGTTTACTTGCAGTTCGAGCTGCAGCCGTGTTCCAGCGAGACGGTCCAGTTCGACTTCGCTTGCTTTCTTCCTCTTCAAAGCGGCAGTGGCGGCTTATCCAAACGCAGCACGAGACAAGTTATCACTCAAAACCCGGACCCTATCGTCATTCTGCTCACCTGCTTTGTTGTTGACCGCATTGGCTTTCGCTTTCTTCAATTCCTCGTCTATCTTCTTCTGTAGATACTCCTCCTTCTTCTCGATCATCTGCAGTTGCTGCCGCAGTGTGACGATCGCATCCCGAGCTGATTGTTTGGGATCCCGGCGAGCGCCAAAGTAGCTCATGAAGGCTGCCATCATCTGGGATCGCCTGCGGTATGGATAAGTCTGAAGATTTCCGTGTAGATGAGGGTCAAGAGAGATGGCGCAGCAGAGATTGACTGGTAGGAGGGGATGACACCCTGATAAGGCAACCCGTGTTGCGTCACGTGACACGTATATATTATTCCTCGCAAGGCTGGCATAACCTATCATGGTCTAGAAATATCCATAATCTACCCGTAACCAGCTTTAATTCTCCAGGAGAGATCATTCCTCTTTGGTCGGCGAGTCACTTGGGGAGATACGTGAGCAGCGCACGGAGACATATCGCTAGACTGACCTTTCATCACTACGATCGTCCGACGCGCCCTTGTCGGTCGTCAGGACCCGCCATGCAACTCGACAAATCATACTAAACCAGATAACTTGCAGGATCTGCTCATCCGCTCTCAGTGTTACCTCAGCATGAGGTGAAGAAAAAACGAACCTGCAACGCAATCAACAACGTACAGAAGATCAACCAAGCGGTCCTGGTCAAATACCGGCCCTCCTCGGGGGAATATGCAAAGGGGATCATGGCGGGACAATCCCTCAAAGTGGAAATGATGGCACACATGAACAGGACATGCCGCGTCACAAGCCAAGAAACCAGGAACCAGCCAAAGGTGATATCAGTCGCGAGTTGACTGAAGGCAATGTAACGAAGCATTTTTGCCAACTTGAGGTGATTAAGCATAGAACGTGCAAAACAAAAACAAGAAAGGACATACAGGGAGGAAGATGTCACACCAGTCCATGAGGACCATGATTAGGCATCCGACACGAGTGAAGTTTGAAAAATAGCTTGTAGCCTGGAGGAAAACGGTGATAACATGGTGCGTCATCATCTGGACGTGATCCTTGCGCCGAGCTTCGGCGTTTATGATTAGCATCTGGTGAATGTAGAATGCTGTTTGAAGAAGATAATATAACTTGAGAGGCCCAGCAATGGGTATATGGGGGTAACCGCGCCACAAATCTATCGGATCGAATATACGCGTTGGGAGATTGCGGTGGATATACTAAATAAGGAAACATTTTTAGCCTCGATCGAAAAGTATCATGAATGATGGAGAGAAACGCACAAGTCCAAAGGACCACTGCAAGGTATAGTATACGACTGACCAGCCCTGTTCTGCAAACCTAAGAACGCTCCGGCGTACTTGACGCAGTTCTTTGGGGGTTGGGCGGGGGTCAGAATTGACGACTCCGTTGGCATGTCCATTGGCATGTCCGTTAGATTGGCTTTTCATGGTAGTAGCTGCCTCCCTTCGTTTTCGGCGGATGAGGTCCCTCGACAGTTTCCAGTGTGCAAAGGGCTCGAAGACGCCGAGTCTGAGGACGTCTCGTAGAATGGCCATGACAGCGATGCATGTTACAATGATGCAGAGGTCCTGGCGTCCGGTGGTATAGTAGGAGGCTTCGAAGAAGGAGTCGATGTTTTTCGGGGGGTCAGTGGGGTATGAGAGGGAAAAGAAAGGACGGAGAAAGCGCTGGGTCGTGAGTGTCGAGTTCATTTGGGATTGACCGACGAAAATTCAGTGTCGGTGACGGATCGAAGCCGCCGTGGGAACAAGTGCACACAGACTAGCAACGGCCATGGCCTCCGCCATCCAACCCAATCCCACCCTCTACGTCAACAATCTCAATGACAAGGTCAACAAGGACGAGCTCCGCTCCCAGCTCTTTGCCCTATTCACCACCTATGGCAAGATCATCGACATTATTGCCTCCAAGAGCCAACACATGAGGGGTCAGGCTTTCCTCGTTTTCACTGATCTCGCCGGCGCCACCTCCGCAATGCGCGCCTGCGAAGGCATGGTTTTCTATGATAAGCCCCTTGTGAGCCTAGGTGACCATCCACTCTCAACCCTCGTTGCTCAACACGTTCAAAAGCACATCGCGTACGCCAAGACAAAATCGCACGCGACATCTCGAAGAGAGGACCCGATGTTCGTGGCACCCAAATCGGCGAATGCAAGCGCGCTTTTGTACCAGAACGGCAAACGACAAAGAGACGAGGAGAACGTGGACGGCGAACGCAACCCGAAACGAGAAAAATCAGAGGAGAAGGATGATGAAGAGATGGAAATTGATGATGAGGATGACACCGCCCAGGCGAATAAACCGTCCGATACTAATTCCTGTACGTCATACTGCTCTCAATTCAACATGTTGGGCTTCACGATCATCACAAAGTACAAACCCCAACCGTGGTCCCGCCTTCTATTCAACACCCATCAACACGGTTACTTTGCACAAACCTGCCGCAAGAAGTTACCGATGAGGTCCTTGCCGTGTTGTTCCAGCAGTATGTTTTACTTGTACCAGCCGTGCACGCCCTCTGATCAGACAAACATCCAGATACCAAGGCTTCCAAACCACAAGCGTTACATGGTCGCCAACACCTAATGCGTCAGGGGCAAGGGTAAAAATGGCACAGGTAGTCTTTGAAACAGCAGACCTCGCATCCACCGCCAAAGCCGCTTTGGATGGCTTCACGTTGAAGAAGGGCTGGGTGATGTCGATCGTCTTCATCTAAAAGGTCTATACGGGTGTGTTCGTTGGACCAAAAAATTTTTGTTAATTGGCTTTATTGGATCCTACATAGACCGTCATCTGTTGACATTCCCCCCGAGCAAGACAAACAATCTGTATTCAACTGTTGAGGAGGGTGTGAAGCACGAATTCAACGATATTCCAATCAACCTTCCGCTACTTCAACGCTTTGAGGATAGCTTCGGCAGTTCCACCAGCTGACGCCGGGTTCTGGCCCGTAATCAAAATGCCGTCGACCACGACTTTGCTCTTGAGGTGCACTTACGTTAGGGTAACTTGTATGAACAATTGTTTGAGGCACTCACCTCCCAGGGTCCAGCTGCTTTTTCATACAGGCCGCCGAGTTCCTTGATCTTGTCTTCGAGGAGGAAGGGAATTGCCTACAATTTGACATGAACATTCCTATATCGAACTGTAACCATATGAGGTTACCCCGGGTCTACCACCGATGTCTTCCTCGACATTAGAATATCCGGTGAAGTGTTTCCCTGCAAAGATTGATTGTCCTGCAGCGTCGACAGCACCGACAAGGGCTCTGAAAATCGTGATCATCAGTCGATCTGGAAGCTGTTATGTTCGGCACTTACGCAGGCCCATGACACACAGCGGAAGTGACTTTCCCTGCTTGATAGAACTGACTAGATTATCAGATCAGCTTGATCACGCAAGGGTGCCCGACTCACTTTAGAAGCAAGTTCAATGTTGACTGGATCGAAGGGGAGATCGATGACTGGACCGTGGCCCCCGACATAGAAGACTGCCTCATAATCCGCAACGTTCACGTCAGACAACTTCTTGGCGCTGGCAAGCTTTGCCTTGACGACGTCATCTTTTAAAAAGTTGACGCTGCCCTCATCGGTAGCAAAAAGCTGGGATTTGTGTTATGATGGCCAGAACGGCTTATATGGAATGTGACATACCTGGACACTCTCGTCGTCGAGAGGCGGGTTGGCTCCCTTGGGGGAAGCAAAGTCGATGTTGAAGTGAGGCGCGATGACGTAGTAGGGATGGGCGGCCTCGGGTAGGTACCAGCCCTGCACCGCACGCCCGATTAAAGAGCCAGATTCACAGCGGATGAGAACGAACCGTAGGGTTCCCTATGAGGGTCTTGCTTGCAGAAGTGAGCACGAAGAGAACAGATGGCATTTTGTTTGACTTTGAGGAGATCTGATTAGATAAGCTGTCTCATTCATGTCGTCGTTCTTTGGCCTGTAAGTTTCATTCTCTCCATCGCCGGTGACCATCACCGTGAATCCCACACATAGTGGAAAGACCCGGACGTTCAAGCCCCGGAAAGATGTCCCAGAAGGAACGAAGCAATACCAGCTAAGAAAGTATGCAGAGGCGACGTTGGTATGGGCCCACCTCCTTCAGCAACACCTCATCTGGAACCTCTATGTGCTATTCAGGGCTCTGGTAACCTTAGGCTGGCGGTACAGCTACCAGAAGGTGAGGATGCGAACGAATGGCTAGCCGTCCACGGTGCGTAGCTCAAGAACCTCAAGGCACCCAATCCATGTTCAGCCTTCCACGCAGCGGTCGACTTTTTCAACCACCTGAACATGCTGTATGGCACGATAACAGAGTTTTGTACTGCACAAGAGGTACTTGGCACGCAACGTCATGATCCGTTCTGACAATCCATTCTTTGGAAGTGCCCGATCATGTCTGCGGGGCCACGGTTCGGATTTCACATGTGGTCATGAGGTGCCAGACGACTGACCCACCGCGACACAGGTACGAATATCTATGGGAAGACGGAGCCAAGTACAAGCGGCCAACGAAGCTGCCGGCACCAGAATATGTCGATGCCCTGATGAACTGGGCGCAGAACTTGCTGGATGATGATACCGTTTTTCCCAATAAGATCGGTGGGTGAACACGGACCGAACTAGTTTGCCTCTGGTCACTCTGAAGCGGTGCGCAGGCGTGCCGTTCCCCAAGAATTTCCGTGACACAGTGCGGACGATCACCCGCCGCCTGTTCCGAGTATATGCGCATATATACAGTAATCATTTTGATCAGATTTGCGCTCTCGGGATAGAAGGTATGTGGCGATACCAACTATACGCCTCGAATGGTCCGATAACCTTCATCACAGCCCATCTAAACACCAGCTACAAACATTTTTTCCTCTTCATCAACGAGGTAAGAGTCCGAGTCAGGTTCCATCTATTGCATGCCAATCATCCCTACAGTTCGATTTGGTAGACAAGAAAGAGCTTGCACCTCTGGACGAATTAAATGACGCCATCCTCGCTGAGGACAAGGGACGGTGATGTGGATCCATGGAAAGCCGCAACACGCATTGTATACCACTTTCCAATCATAACTGAGTCAAGTATGAGCCTTTGCGTGTTTTACAGAATATGGCTAGAATACAGAGTTCTCCTCGGCATACATATACTATGAGACAATGACGATATCTATACAGCCCGAGTCGAAAGTAAAAGTAAAGCCCCCGGAGACATAAAGGAAACTTAGGACCAATGGGTATGGTTTTCGATGCCGTTGTGGATGAGCGGAAGTGTGGTGCAGGGAATGAGATGAGGACCGAAAGGTGCGGCGAACAGAGCTAAGATGAAAAAACAGGGCGGAGACCTATATGCCACTAAGCGACGTGTTTCGGCTGGAAATAACGGGAATGTCAAGCAAGTCAACGACGACCTGGTCATATGGTCCGCTGATAGGCGCCGCGTTTGTCAGAATTTCATGTCAAAAATGTAGAATAGGACCAACTTTTACGATAGACCACTGAACGATGAGATTTTGTATGCGGTGGCGCAGCGCATGCTTGCATTGGTCACAAGCGAGATGTTCTTCGAGGGGACACAACGCTGATTCTATCATGCTCGTAGAGAGATCTAGGCATCGGAGACATGAGCGGCATTTGTAGGAGAAGCAGCCTGAATGAACATACCAGGTCTTGCGTCCCATGCGAGATAGGCGGAAGCGAGGGCCCAAGCCCGTGTCAGCTTCTTTTGGTCAGAAAAATCGCACGATGTGGTGGGAGTATGTAAATTTGGTGGTGGGAGAAGAACGCGTCTCAAGGCATCGGAGCGACCAAAGTGCAGGAAAAATAGACGTTTGAGGTAGATAGGACCAATGGCGTCTGCCATTTCATCGGTCAAGGAGAACAGAGGGAGCGAGAGAAGGTGAGATGATGTTGCGACAGCAAGGTCGTGGAGATCGAAAGAGGCAGCGAGCGCATATAGTTCGAGAGGGACGAGGGGGGCGTGGGAGAGCAGAAGCGAGAAGAGGGATGAGGATGGAGTTATATGATCACTGGGACGGATGCCGTAAAAGGGGAAACGCCGAACAGCGGAGCAGAGATGGCAGAAGGAGGGGGAATAATGGGCGCAAGAGAGAGAGTAGACGGCGTGCAGGATGATGTTGAGAACGGCGGACGTCTCGGGGACGTCGATGATGGGGTCCTGGTCCGGGGCGAGGGGTGGAGGTGCTGGAAGGAGGGCATCGAACGCGTTGTCGGAGACGCTGAGGAGGAGCTTGGTGTGGACGTAGAAGAAGACGCTGTCGGAGGAAAGGAGGATAGCGTCTGGGGAGAGGGATTGGTGCTGCGCGCCGGGGTGGAAGGTGGTGGAGACCGAGACAAGGGTACCTTCGCCGAGGAGCGGGGAATTGTGGAGGGATGAGCGGGATGACGGGGGCGGTGAGCGGGTAGAGCCCGAGGACGGACGAGACGGCGAGCACACGGCCTGATCAAGATCCATGGGGAACCTGGCCTCACTCCAAATTCAACTCATCGCTCCTCGATTATGTAATTATGACGTCATACACATCAATCCAACTTGTGTCGTTGTATCTCCTCCCGCTTCCCAAAGTCCGAATCGTGCAGTTCCTGCCGTTTCATCATCAGAAAAGCGAGCCTGACCACATCAACAATCTCTTACCATCGACGCGACCCGTTTCGCCGTCGAGACCTTGTTCAGTTTCTCGAGCACCTTCCCCTCAGGAAGACACATTTCGGCCAGCTTGGTGTCTGCGCATATTTCTCATCGGTCGCAATCTCCTAGTCCCATCGAGAAACTCACTGATCCGGTTTTCAATCTTCAGCACCCGCTCCTCATCCCTTTCTGTCACAAAGCTTACCGCCATGCCACCGCGTCCAGCACGCGCCGTCCTTCCTACTCGATGAGTGTACTCCTCGGGCTCGTTCGGGAGATCCCAGTTCACCACCAAGGCGACTTCCTCGATATCCAGGCCACGCGCACCTACACCCGTCGATACCAGCACCGGCACAACGGATGCTCGGAAAAGTGACAGCGACGACAATCGCTCCCTTTGCGTCAACCTCGAGTGCAATGCTGTGCTCCGTATGGACAGTGACTTGAGCAAGTTCGTCAAATATGCCGCCGTCCGAGGTCGCGCGCAGAATATGATCGTTGGAGGCGGCTGCTCAGGCTCACCGTCGTCATCATTTGAACCCTTCCTTGTTTTTTCCTTCGCCTTCCCTCTTCTTCTCGGTTTCATTGCTTCGGGAGCTGCACGCCGCAAAGTTGCGATCGACTCCGGGGGGTTGCACAGCAGATGATACAGGTAAGCCTCCCTGATGTGCGAAGGGATGAGGATATAATACTGTTCCAGTGTGGATACCGTTTCTATCCTGCACAACGTCAACCTTACAGAACTTCATGGAGCGCTGACGCGACCTACGTTTCCTTCATTCTGTGGATGAACGGCTTTTCTTTTCCCGGTCGCGGTGTGGCGTTCGCCAACGTTTCGATAGACGGTGTTAATGTAGCTGTGAACAAACATGTCTGCCGATCTCTAGGGAGTATTCCAAACAAAAACGACAGTTCAGAGGCAAAGGTTGGCGTTAAAAGGCGATCCGCCTCGTCCAAGACCTAGAAGTTGCATATAAGTCACGCAGGCGGAAAGACAGTTGTCCGATATACAAGGAATTTGACCCGGGATAGATTCCATTCTCCCATGCTGCTCTGCAGATGATCGACAATCCGACCAGGCGTAGCAATAACGATATGTGGGCGCTTCCCAAGTTCTAGTGCTTGCGCCATCATATCCATGCCGCCAACAACGACAGCTGTTCGTATATTGAGCGGAGCACCCAACACTGCAAACTGTTCTGATATCTGAAAAGCCAATTCTCTAAATTGATCAACAGTCAGAATGATTTCTGATCTGCACAGGAGAATGCTCACGAGCCTCGTTGGTGTTAATACCAGTGCATAAACCCCATATGGATCTATTGAGAGCTGTTGAAGGATGGGCAATGCAAATGCAATCGTTTTTCCGGAGCCAGTCTTGGCATTCCCGATACAGTCTCTTCCTATAAGTTTACAAAGAGGGCGTGTAAGGCAACAACGGGTCGTGGAAGTCGTCCTTCTGACCTAACAAGAGTGGGGGTATACAGGCCGCTTGGACTTCTGTTGGGGCCTTGATCGACATGGCAGAAAGTGCAGATTGCAGCGGTGCAGATATTCCTAATGATGAGAACGAAGCGACCGAACTTTTGCTGGGCTCTGAAGCCGGGGGCCGGGGGTCGTTTACAGCAGGGGCATGAAATCGGTCTTGACCAATCGCTGAGGAGAGGAGTTGAGAATTATCTGGGTGGCTATTAGACTCAGCATCCTCTTCGTCGTCCTCGTCCGAGGATTCTTCCTGATAACCCATGAGCTCATCGCGTTCGGGAATCCCGTCAGACGAGTCTCCACCTGCTTCGTCGACCAGGGGAGATACCCTCGCCCTTTTCCTGAACGGTTCTTCCTGTCGTCTCGAAAGCTCGTCGGTGGTAAGGGCTGCGCGTTTTGTCCGGGTCATTGACGTTGTCAAAAAATGCAAGCGATGAGTAAACATCCACAAACCTCGAGCTATGAAGGGCGAATATTTTCCGCACGACTGGTCGTCCATCAGCGCTTCAGCGTCCATCCCACCGTGACATACCCTCGTCTCAGCACCACACCGATCTTCGCTCATGGATCGGTGGCATATAGCCTCCATAGATATGCTTCGGCGCATGGGATACCCCATGAACGGTCAAGACTTATCAAGGTTGAGCCTCGTCTTTTAAACTTTGAACAGGTGCCTCCAGGTCGAGTCAGATAATTTATATGATCATCTGAGCCCGATACCCCCAAAGTCATCTCAATCGTTCGCGGCATCATGAAGAAGTGCAAATCTCCGTTCACCGCTCAACTTGTTACATACGATACACCCTTACCCTTCAAGGAGGTCATTGCGAGGCTTGACGTAGAGGTGAACAAGTCAGGCTCGTCCGAGTTTCTCGCAAAGTTCAGGACTGTCGGGACGAAAGTCGAGATGGAGGAACTTATCCTTGCCTCGTTGGGGGCCAAAGATTTTCTGTACGTTCACCGATGTCTAGATCCTTTATCGGCGTCATGCATCATTATTCACAGATCCACAGCTATTTCCTAGAAATGAATCACGACAAATGGATGAACCTATACACAGACAAAACCGGCTCGCAAGCTGTTGTTTATACCCTCGGCAATCCATTGCTCGCAGCTACTATCATGCAGCATGACATACGTGCAGGCTATAATCTTCCTCCTCGGCTCATGATTGTTCAAAAATCTGATGGTCATGGGACGAACGTCATGTACCATTTGCCGTCTTCTATCGTCTCTTGGGAGGATAACCCTGGTCTCAAAGCAGCTTTGGAGGTGCTCGATAGCAGGTTGGATCAAACGGTAACTCGTATCACCACCGATTAATGTGGTGCGGTCAAATTCCGACGAAGGTGATGAGGAGAAAGTATGAAACGTATATTGATTCATGCGCCACGCTCAAACTGTCTATGTACAATGAAATAATGGTCCCACGCCAAACGTCCAACAACGATCGACACGTTGAGCGTCGAGTTCCGAGTGGAAAGTGTATTCTTCAATCATCGTGAGAGGCGTAGGGTTCCATTCGGTTGAATGTTGAGTGAAAGAAATCCATGTATGTGCTGTCCTGAAGAGGAGACGATCCTTGTTGGTCAGGAGGCATGTCCATCAAAAAGGCAAAGGAGTCGCTGGAATAGAGAGATTCGAAGAAAGATTCAATGCATGGTGGCTGCTGGAGCCCAGTTAATTCTCTCGGCGGAGACGAAGGTTGTGACCCAACGGAGGAGACGGAGTTCAGTGTACTGAAGGGCACAAGGTCACGGAGGGCAATCCCGGGTTCCACCAAGTCCGGCTGGACCGGGACGACCGGTGAGGCCGGCAGAGCTGGTGGCGAAATGTCGTGAAAGTAGGAGACAGTTGGCGTCTGAGCCCTTCGTGAGATTGACGGGAAAGGACGTAAAGATTGGACTTACAATATCAAGGTCTCCCAAGATTGTGGTCAAACCCGTTTCGGAAGAGGCTGCGGAAGAGGGGCGAGTCAAAGAACGACCGCTCTGTAAACACCCATCCTTGTGTGAAACCGATGGGAGAGAAAATCCCAACGAGGTAGAGGGGCGACGTGGCGCAATTACGTGAGGGAATGAATGTTGGGGAAAGAAAGGTGGTAAAGGAGGCTCTTCTCGTTGAAAGGAGAATGGAGATGAGGGAATCGAATGGGGAGAGGTTTTAACCTGGGGGAACAACTGCTCATGTTCATCCGTTTTGGGAATATCGCAACTCTGAGTATGCACTTTTGGCCGTCGTCGACGTGTGGAACGAACAGCAGGTCCAGTTATCTGAGTATACGTTTCCCGGATTTTTCTAATCCTATCTTCCCCTTCGGTTTTATTGATTTCGGAACGCCCTATGGTCTTTGACCGACGAGAGCCGCGTGGCGAAGGAGTAAATTTATAGTTGGGGTTACGCTTCTGGTGTTCAATCAAGACTTCTGTTGCCCGCTCTTGCCATTCCATTTTTTCTTCCTGCGGTAATAAGTTCCAGCATTGACCGGCAATGCGACTGAGTTGCTGCTGTCGGCGTTCAACGGTAGATGGTATGATGCCGCGTTTGAGAAAATCGGAACGAAAGAGCATGAAAGCGTTGGGAGGACGAGGAACGTGAGCTCGGGCTAGGGCCTGCGGCGGGGGATGGAGAGAGGGCAATGTGATCGCTGCGTGATCGGAAGTACTCTGGTCAGATAGTATGGGGCCCTGGATAGTACCCATATGACAGTTCGTGACAGAAGAATCCGAGCCGCCTAGACCAGCAGACGTTGAGGCTAGTAGTAGCGGAGAAAATGAAGAGAATCGTGATGTGTGTGGAGACTTGATTGAAGGGTAGGGCAGGTACCATTGGTTGAAAGTAGGACTCTCAGAATACGGAAGTAGTGCAGTGAGGGGTGGGCAAAAAAGTAATCCGTAGTTCTCTGCCTTTATCGGAACTTCTGTAATAGTTATAAGTGCTATTCAGAGCGGAAGACGTGTTGCTCACCGCTGGATTGCATTTTGATGGTCATTCAGGAGCTCTAGACGAATTGGGGTGGGTGGAAAAGGGAGCTTGTTTCCTTTGCCTTATATACGGCAGTGAATCTTTTATACGGTTCATGTTTGCGATCAACACGAGGTCCCGTGCAAAGGAGGGAACAGAGGGAGCCAACGGAATGAGGCTTTCAAAGTCAAAGGGAGAGGAATGCGATGGCCCATGGGCGGGAATCATGTGACGAGAACATAGCAATGGCGGCAAAATGCGGGAACATGTGTTTTGATCCCAACCCCGTGAGTCTTGCAGAAACTGGAATTGTGGTGACAGAATGCGCAAAAAGGACTTGAATTTTGGCGAGCTCAGGGTCAAGTCGACTGGTCATTCAGTCGCTAGTGAAAGAGAGCGCATAAATGGATAAGCAACGAAACCTCTAGTCTATATTCATAATCATGAGTGAATGTATAACTCACCCTAAGGTGGGAGTGACACGAGGCAAACACGAGTTGGGAGTACCGCATACTCATACCGGTGGCCCTGAATGTATGAGTACGCCTAGTAAGGGGGCAACCACGCGAGCCTTTTCTTGACAGAGTGACCATAGTCTATTCCCGTATAGGTGGATCACAACTTCGGCGGAGCAAGATGTCCTGATTCGTAAGTGACCCATCGCATGTCTCCTGCCGCTTTTCTGACACGGTTCATGACTGCCAACCCTTCTCTCTCCTCCTTGACTTCCTCTATTAGCATCCGATCGACGCCCTGGCGCTCGAGAGTAAGTAGTCCATCGAAAAGACGATGCGCTGTCACAGCTGGTTCATCGGCCAAGCCCAAAGGGTATGCACACCATTCCAATCCATCCAACGACGGCAACAAAGACCACAGAATCGAATCGGCAGGCGCCAATACGCCGACCTTACTTCTGCCAGTTTGCTGCAGCGATGTCAAAAAGGAGGTGACGGAAACTTGAGGTTCATGCTTCGGAGGTTGGGACAGAGTCAAAAGGAGGGTAAGGGGGACGGAAGGTGAATAGTGACGGTACTTCATGCCTGGTGTCGTCGGGGCTGCTTCCATCACTGCATCCTGAAAATCACGGCGATGGACGAGAACCTTGGGGGCGATTTGAGACCCTAGTAGATCCTGCCTCAGAACTCTTTCAATTTCTTCGACTGTGACGCCTCCTGGACGCAATACACGAATGTTTCCGTCCGGGTGAAGTCCATCTATCACCGTGCTTTCCAACCCCACATTGCAAGCACCGCCGTCGAGGATGATGTTAATCTTGCCGTCGAGGTCATGCAAGACGTGTTCAGCTCGAGTAGGACTTGGCTTCCCAGAGGAATTCGCGCTTGGAGCCGCCAGAGGTACGTTTGCGATAGCTATCAACGCTCTCGCCACGGGATGAGCAGGCATCCTGATGGCAACTGTGGGTTGACCTGCGGTAATGATCGTAGGGACCACGTCGATGTTTCTCGGAAACAAAAGAGTCAAAGGACCGGGCCAAAAACACTTGATCAAGGCCTGGTAAGCCTCTGAAAGGATATAGTTCGTTGGAACGAGTGATTTCAGCATGTCGAATGAGGAAATGTGAACGATTAAGGGGTTGTCTGCGGGCCGGCCTTTCGTTGCAAATATTCGGGAAGCTGCGGCAGTGTTTAGCGCCGTTGCTCCTAGTCCATATACGGTCTCTGTTGGAAAAGCGACAGGCTCCAAAAGGTCTATAAGATGATGGGATGCGAGGTTCAGTGAGCGCAGCGTTTCCGGACATGTAATTTGTGGCAGGTCCTGGGAGGGGTGAAAATGAATGGCTGCCGGATCACATTTGAGCACTATGGTCGAGCTGGGCGACAGCAAGCTTGAGAGGGTCTTGTGGATTGACCGCCAAAAAGTTGAGATGAAGAGCATGTATGTCGCTGTTTGGATCTTACAGAGGATTCGGAAATTCATGTCCACGCGTGTCTGATGCAATCAAAAATATTGAAAAATGCTGAAAATGCTAGAAAATCGAAAGAAATCCTGGGGACCGCTCGTCGTCGAGTCAAGGCCCCGTA